>Ga0256410_1002654_pt1 | contig 11642 bp, 10 predicted proteins | sample PhyWR1_FD_185983 | JGI IMG/M metagenome (GOLD analysis project Ga0256410, IMG submission 185983) | Leaf surface microbial communities from wheat plants in UC Gill Tract Community Farm, Albany, California, United States - DLSL W.R1 | ecosystem: Host-associated > Plants > Phyllosphere >... | reverse complement strand
TGCCGATATGATAACGGCCAGCGCCACTGTCAGCGTCTACCGGCGGCTTTCACGCCAACTGCGCGGGAGATAAGGAAAATTAGATAAAAACACGCTATTCAAATTGCCGTTTTACGCCCTTTCAGGCAAAATCTGGCGCATCAGGCTGTCGCGTAACATGTTCACCCGACGCCTGCAATGGTTTCATTCCCAAAAGCGTTATTCAGAACAGATTCACGGGGATCAAAGTGAAAATTCGCAGCGCGTTAATTCTGCTGGCCGTGCTCTCGCTTGCCGGTTGCAAAACGGCACCGTCACAGCCGGACGATGACACCCTGGTGACCAGCCGTGTTAACGGCGTCACGCTGGTTCACCGCTATGCGGTTCAGGCACCCACCTCTTTTACGCCGGTTAATCAGCAGTATCGCGCTTTATATAACGCCTCGGTGATGACGCGGCCCGATTTTAGTGGCCGGATTGTGCGTTATCTGGAAAACGGCAAGTCGTTTACGGTGCTGGGTGAATCGGAAGGCTGGCTGGCGATCGCCGGGGAAGAGCCTCAGCAGCTGATCGGCTACGTGCCGCGCAAGGCCGGCGTGGTCAGCGAACAATACAATGCTACGCTGCGAAACGATCGCCCGCGTCCGCGCAAGAACAGTAAAAAAGTGTGCGTGGACGTTGGGGGGCAAAGCAAGGCGTGTCGCAGCGGCGATACGGCCACCTGGATCCTGCAATAGTCGGCTTAGCCCGGCCAATGAAGGTTACTGATAATCACACGCAGGCCGTCGCGGGTATCCCGCCCACCGTCCGGCACAGAGCTGAGATCCACTATTTCTGATGATGGCTGAACACTCCCCGGCGACTGACTGTAACCCGGACCTCGGCAATCCCCTGCTGACGGCGGCCGCGCCGCTGCTCAATGCGATCGTGCAAATCCGCCAGGCCGTCAGCCATGACGACCCGGCCGGTTTACGTCAGCAGCTGGTGGATGAGGTGCGGCTGTTTGAAAACCGCTGCCGTCAGCTGTCGCTGCCGTTTGAAACGATCATCGGCGCACGCTACTGCCTGTGTGCGGCGCTGGATGAAGCCGCCGCACAAACCCCGTGGGGCAACCGGGGAGTGTGGTCCGGCAACGGGCTGCTGGTCACCTTTCATAACGAGGGCTGGGGCGGCGAGAAAGTTTTTCAGCTGCTTTCGCGCCTGTCGCAAAATCCCGATCGGCATCTGTGGCTGCTGGAGGTGATTAACTACGCGCTGCTGCTGGACTATGAGGGGCGCTATCGCACCATGGAAAACGGCCGCAGCCAGCGTGACGCGGTGCGCGACCGGCTGGCACAGCTGATCGCTAACGTGCGCGATGCCGCCTCCGGCACGGGCTGCCTGCTCTCTCCTGCCGCGGAAACGCCGAAATCCGCAGCCCCGTGGCGTGCGCCGGTGCCGCTGTGGGTCTGCATCGCCCTCGTCGCCTTTATCGCCTGCCTGATCTTCACCAGCCTGAACTGGCGGCTGGGCAACAGCAGCGCCACGCTGCTGCAACAGATCTGGCAGACGCCGCTGCCGGAAGCCTCTGCCGGTCAGCGCGGCGCCGCGCCGCAGGCGCTGACCGATCTGCGTCTGCGGCTGAGCGACTTAATTGCCGCCCATCAGCTGGACGTGGTGGATACCAGCAGCGGTAGCCGGGTGATCCTGCCGGTTGACGGGCTGTTTAATGCCTCCGGCACCGTCCTTTCCCCGGAAGGACGCGGGCTGATCGCCAGGGTCGCGACCGCGCTGGAAGCGGTTCACGGCACGCTGCTGGTTAGCGTATTCAGCGACGACCGGCAGCGCCGCGTTGAGCGCTTTCCCTCCAGCTACGAATATTCACAGGCGCAGGCCTCGGCGATTGCCAGCCTGATGCAGCAGATTATCTCTCAGCCGGGTGTCGCAATTCGCACCCAGGGCCGGGGTGACAGCGGTGCGCTAATGCCCAACGACAGCGCGGAAAACCGGGCGCAGAATCGCCGCGTAGAGATCACGCTGTTTATCGCCCCGGAACGCGGCAGCGACGGCAGGAGTAGCGGTAAATCATGATATTGAGAAACGTTTTCGCCCTGCTGACCAACCGGTTGATATGGGGACTGCTCGGCGTCAGCGCCCTCTGCGCGCTGATCTGGATGTTAGGACCGCTGCTTACCCTCAGCCAGTTTCAACTGCTGGACAGCAGCCACAGCCGCCAGTGGGCGATCGTTCTGTGTTATCTGCTGTGGGCGCTGTTTATGCTGCTGCCGCAGGTTTATCGCGCCTGGTGCAACCGGCGGATGCTGGCCCGTCTACAGCTGGACAGCCGCGAACAGGCCGCGTTGCAGGCCACCAGCGCGTTGCTGGACGCCCGTTTTTACGAAGCCACCCGGCTGCTGAAAAAAATTCAGTTCCCGCAGAGTTCGGCACCGCCGCGCTACCGCTGGCTGCGCTTCTTCAACGCCCGCTATCTCTATCAGCTTCCCTGGTATCTGATCGTCGGTGCGCCGGGTGCGGGTAAAACCACGGCCCTGCTAAATTCCGGGCTGGAGTTTGCCCTGCCCGAGCGGTTCAGCAAAGGCGCACTGCGCGGGGTTGGCGGCACCCGCCACTGCGACTGGTGGTTTACCCGACAGGCGGTGCTGCTGGATACCGCCGGGCGCTATGCGCTACAGGAAAGCGAACGCACCCGCGATGCCAGCGAGTGGCAGACGTTTATTACCCTACTTAAACGCTACCGTCCGCGGCAGCCGATCAATGGCGTGATCGTGACCCTCAGCGTGGCCGATCTGCTCAGCGATCCGCAGGATGTGCGGCACGCACAGGCGGTGGCGCTGCGCAGCCGCATGGCCGAACTGCATCAGCAAACGGGGATCCCTTTCCCGGTCTATATCATGGTGACCAAAAGCGACCTGCTGAAGGGATTTATGCGCTATTTCGACGGCTGCGACAAAGCCCGGCGTGAACAGGTGTTTGGCTTCACCTTCCCGCTGGAAAAAAGTCGGTCTGACGCGAACACGCTCTCTTTACAGTTTACTTCGCTGTTCACCCATCTTTGCCATCAGCTGATGGCCGACCTGCCGGAAAATATGGCGCGGCACGATGAACTGACCGCACGCGCCGACTGTTTTCTGTTCCCGCAGGAGTTTGCGACGCTGCGCCCGCTGCTGGCGGAGTACCTGGAGACGATTTTCTCCGCCCGCGAAGGCGATCTGCCCTGGACCCCGCGCGGTCTGTTCTTCACCAGCGGAACGCAGGAAGGGCTACCGTTCGACCGGGTGATGGGACAGCTGGCGCGCAAACTCCAGCTGCCGCAGGCGCAGGGGCAGTTCATCGCCAGCTGGAACAGCGTCAGCCGCAGCGCGCCCATTCCCGCCAATAAAGGCCAGAGCTACTTTATCCACGATCTGCTCAGCAAAGTGGTCTTCCGCGAAAGTGCGCTGGCGGGCAGCGATCGTCGCTGGGAACAGCGCAACCGACGGCTGCACCGGGTGGGCTATGCCGTTCTGGCCGCCGGTCTGTTGATATGCAGCGCGCTGTGGTTTATCAGCTATGATCAAAATCAGCGTTATCTGCACGAGGTTGCCGAACGGCTGCCGGTTATCCATCAGCAGGCCGCCACGCTAAGCGAGAGCGACAGTGCGGATATTGCCCGGCTGCTGCCCTTCCTTAACAGCCTGGTTGCGCTGCCGCAGCCGGGCGGTTTTACTCCGGCCTCGCCGCCGCTGTGGATGCGCGCGGGCCTGTATCGCGGCGATCAAATTAATAATGCCAGCGGGGGGCTGTATCAGAATGCCCTGAAGTCGCTGCTGCTGCCCCGCGTGGCGCAGGCGATTACGCTCACCCTGCGCGAAGATGACGGTGCCGACGCGGCGTTCAGGCAAAACGCCCTGCGTGCCTATCAGATGCTTTATCAGCCGCGCAGCTATGACGGTAAATTTTTACGCCGCTGGGTGATGCAAAATCTGTCGCGCCACGCATCATCCGCACTCACCGCGCCGCAGCTTGAGCAGATTGACCGGCATTTAAGCCAGCTGCTCGACAGGCAGATCCAGACGTCACCCTACGCCCGCGACAGCGCACTGATAATGAGAAAGCAAGATGGCAGCCAACACTGAGCTGGGATGGTATGGCAAGCTCCCGACGGCGGGTGACTTTCTGCAACAGCGCCTGTCGGAACCGCTGATTGCCGGCTGGTCCGGCTGGTTTACCTCCGGTCTGATGCAGTGGCCGCAGAGCCACGGCAACAATAGCGAGATCTTTGCCCGCGCGCCGGTCTGGAACTTTGCCCTGCCCGCGACTCTCGGTACGCAGCAGGTGCAGATCGGCTGCCTGATGCCTTCGCGGGACCGGGTAGGCCGCGACTGGCCGTTGCTGGCGACCCTGACCGTCCCGGTTCAGCGCTGGCATCCGGCTCAGCTGGCGGTTTCCGGCCGCTGGTTCCAGTCGCTGGGTGCCGTGCTACAGCAGGCGGTAAGCCTGCGGCAAACCCGTGAACAGCTGGATCGGGCGATTGATGCGCTGCGACCGCTGCCCGAGATGGCAAGCATTGACAGCGCGGCCGCGGCAGAGCTGCGCGACCGGCGCACGTCCCTGGCCTGGGATGAGGTGTCACAGCGCTTCGATCCGTTACAGTACATCAGCTACTGGTGGACCAACCAGAGCGACGGCTATCCGCTGACCAGCCATAAACACAGCGGCAATCTGACCGCAACGCTGTTTACGCAGCTGTTTCATCCGTGTGCCGCAGCACAGGCGGGACGCCACGGACTCTATCCACCCATGTTTGATCGGTCCGACTAGCGAGTCGGACCGCAGCAGGAAAAACCATGCGATTCACGCTTTTGCAGGATCGGGACGTTCCCGTTAGCTGCGACTTTACGCCACCGGGCGGCACCATCGGTCGCAGCAGTGATAATGACCTGGTACTGCCCGACCCCGACCGGGCTATTTCCCGTTTGCAGGCGCTGGTTCACGTTACCGCCGGCGGCGAATGCCGCCTGACCAGCCAGGGCAGCGTAACGGCGGTGATCCACAACGGTACGCCGCTGGCCCGCAACGATCAGGTGTTGATACGGCACGGCGACCGGCTTGAAATCGGTGATTATCACATTGCGGTCAGCGATCCGCTGCACCGGCAGACGGACCCTGAGGTACAGGACGATCCGCTGCTGCTGTTCACTGGAACACACGACGGCGGCAGCGATCCGCTGGGTATTTTAGCCACCGATGCCCTGTCCCCGTCAGCCGCACCGGATAAACTCAGCGCGGCAGAGCTTGAGCAGCGTGCCGCCCGCGACGCCGCCGCCAGGCTTGCTATCGTGCCTCCCGGCGAGGCGAGCGCCAGCGTCAGCGATCTGTCGGCTGGCGATATCAGCCACGACCGTCGTCTGTTCCTCGCCCTGCTGGAGGGAATGGGGCTGGAGGCGGCAGCGGACAATACGGCGATAACCGAGGAGCAGATGCGTCTGACCGGACGCCTGCTGAGCCTGTTCTCGCAGGGAACGGTAGCCCTGCTCTCTTCACGCTCTATCCTCAAGCGCGGCGTTAAGGCCGAAATGACCATGATCCTTAACGAGGCCAATAATCCGTTTAAACTGCTGCCGAGCGGTAAAACGGTGCTGATGCAGATTTATCAAAGCCAGATGCCCGGATTTATGCCGCCGGAGCAGGCGGTGCGCGACGCGCTGGTCGATCTTCAGGCTCACCAGCTGGGGATGACCTCGGGCATCCGGGCCATTATCGCCGCCATGCTGCAATCCTTTAACCCTCAGCGGCTGGAAGATGACGCCCGCGGCGACGGCGCGCTTCCCCGCCTGGCGCTCAGCAGCTCTCGCAAAGCGGCGCTGTGGGATTATTTTGTTCGCCATTACCAGAATACCGCTGGCGAAATAGAAGATGACTTCCATACGCTGTTTGGCGAAGCCTTTCTCCAGGCCTATGAGATGGAGGTAAATCAGTACAAGGATTCGCAGACCCCGGCGGCGGCACCATGAATATCTGTTTCCATATCCTCTCCCAGATCGGTGGGCGGGCCAGTAACCAGGATACCACCGGCGCGCTGCTGAATGAGGGGTTCGGCTGTTTTCTGGTCTGCGACGGCGTGGCGGGCAGTCCGGGCGGAGAGCAGGCGGCGGCCATTGCCTGCAATACCCTGCTGTCTGAGGTGGACAGACACACCGCGCTGACGCCGCAGCAGACGGTGGACGCGGTGGCGGCCACCGAGCAGGCGATACGCGAGGCGCAGCTGCGGGATCCGAAGCTGAAGCAAATGAGCACCACCCTGGCGGCGCTGTTTATCGATCGCCTGCGCCTGCGGGCCTGGTGGATCCACGCCGGGGACAGCCGCGTCTATCTTTTCCGCCGGGGCGCGGTACACAGCGTAACCCGCGACCACAGCCTGGTGCAGCAGTTTCGCGACGCCGGTTATGAGAATACGGGCATTAACAGTCACTTACTCTATAATGTTTTGGGCGCGCAGGGTGCGCACACCCACGACTACAGTCCGGCGCTGCCGCTGGAAGACGGGGATGCGTTTCTGCTTTGCAGCGACGGTTTTTGGAGTAATCTGACACCGGAAGAGATGGCGCTGGCGCTGCGCATGGTGAACTCGCCGCAGGAGTGGCTGGCGCTGATGCAAAAGGCCATCGATCGCGGTGAAAAGAACGATAATCTGAGCGCCGTCGCGGTCTGGTGCGGGTCGCCGCAGGAGACGACGCTGCTGCTGACGCCCACGGACTCAGCCCGGTTTTTAACCCCGCGCACTGAATAAAGGAACGCTATGAAATACGGCTTGTCCGTTGCCCTGATCCTGATGGCCTCCGTCAGCGCCAGGGCCGAAGATTACCGGGTGGTCTACTCTCCCAGCCAGGAGCTGGAGGTGTTTATTGACAACGTCAGCGATACGTCGCCGCAGTCCTGGTGCCAGAAAACGCTGAGTTTACGCATCGTTGCCGGTAAAGCGACCGACGCCGAGGCGCTGGCGCGGTTTTTACCCCAGGTGGGCAATCTGCTGACTAACCAGTGCGCTACGCTCCAGGCGCTGCCGTGGCAAATGACCAACGGGCGTGGCTCGGTGCTGGCGGTCGGAACGGCCCTGAAGACACAGAACTGGCAGCCGGTGGTGACCGACGGGGGGACGGCATCCGCGCCCGACGGTAGGACCGCGTCGCAGGAGCCTTCCCTTCCTGCCAATACCGCCCCGCTCCAGCATTTCGACCTGCCCGGCGGCTGTCATTTCCGCACCTGGTGGGATAACCGCGGCCAGTCGCTGTTTATCCCGGAAAATAAAGAGATGACCTGCACGACGGAAGGCTGGCTGGAAGGTCACAGCGAGCTGAGCCTGGCCGGTCAGCCGCTGCCGCTGGCGGTCACGTTTTATCAGGGCTATCCCCTGCGTCATCTGCATCCGGCCACCGGAGAACTGAACGTGGTGAGCGTGAACAATCAGCGGATGGTCGTCAGCCTGGCGAATTCCCCCGACAGCTGGCTGATCCTGCCGTTTATCCCCGCGCTGCACGTCTGGTCGTTTGACGGTACGCTGCTGATAAAAATGGATCGGCAGCAGGCCAACGACACCGCCGCGCTGAAGGAGCAGGTTGAGACGCAGCAGGACGCCTGGTCGCCGCTGATTAATCCGGGTGTCAAAGTGAACGTTCTGCTGGTGGATGCCCTGCATGACGAACTTGCCGACCCGACAACGGGTGCCTGGCGCACCGTTAACTGAACACTGACGTCCCGTACGTTAGGAGATTTTTTATGTCGGCACATGCGCAGACAAGGAATACCGGTGAAGCCCTGCCGCCCGGGTATCGCTTTAATGAGTTTGAAATTCAGGAAGTCATCGGTGACGGCGGCTTCGGCATTGTTTATCGTGCCTGGGATCATCTGCTGGAACGCACCATTGCCATCAAGGAATATATGCCGGTTTCGCTGGCCACCCGCAGCGAAGATAGCTCGGTTATTCTGCGCGGTGAACGTCACCAGCGGCTGTTCACCGCCGGACTGAACAGCTTTGTACAGGAGGCACGCCTGCTGGCACGTTTTAACCATCCCGGGCTGCTGCACGTTCTGCGCTTCTGGGAAGGTAACGGCACCGCCTATATGGGCACGCTGTTTTACAGCGGTATCACCCTGAAGGAGTGGCAGAGAGACCGTCCACAGTCGATCGACGAGGCGTGGATCCGCCAGCTGCTGCCGCCGCTGTTTGGCGCAATCGCCACCATTCATCATGCGGGCTATCTCCACCGCGATATCTCGCTGGATAACATTCAGATCCAGGACAATCAGCTGCCGGTGCTGCTGGATTTTGGTTCTGCCCGTAAAGAGATCGGCAACCTCTCCGACCAAACCGAAATCATGCTCAAACCCGGCTTCGCGCCGCTTGAGCAGTACTGTGAAGAGAGCGACGGCGAACAGGGCCCGTGGACCGATATTTACGCGCTGGGTGCCGTGCTGCACACCCTGATCGTGGGCAGTCCGCCGCCGGTCAGCGTAGTGCGCAGTATCGAAGACAGCTATCGCCCGCTGAGTACGCTGCTTCCGCCGGGGTATTCGCTGCCGCTGCTTAACGCGGTTGACCGTGCGCTGGCGATGGATGCAGCGCAGCGCCCGCAGTCGATAGATGAGCTGGCCGCGCTGGTCGATCTCTCGATCACCGACGTTGAAGCGCTGGTCAGCTGTATCAGCGAACCGCTGCCGCCGCCCGCATCGGCATCGGCATCGGCCGATCCCGTAGAGGATACCGCGCCGCCGATCGTCATCGTCAATCCGGGGGCGGGCACGGCCGAACCGGTGACGGCGCCGCGCTCCGCGCCGCGACCGGCGCGGCTGTCGATGGCGCTCGGCGGCCTGGCGCTACTGGTGACCGGCTGCGTCGTCTGGCTGTTAAATCGCGGTGAGGATAGCACCCCTGCGGACACGGCGACCGTTGGGGTTTTAGCCGGGGCGCTGCCCGCCGACGCCGCGGCGCTGGCAACGGTGTATCTGAAGCTGAACGCCGGGGAAACCCTGCTGCTGAACGGTAAAGCCATGACGGCAAGGCCGAATAAAAGCGGCTATGCGTCGCTGAACCTGGCCGCCGGGGAGTACAGTTTGCAGGTTCGGGGTGCGGAGGGGGACTACAGCCAGCGGCTGACCATCGATCGCGCCGGAACCTGGTTAATTAATCCGGCGCAGTAGCCGGTGGATACGGCGGGAGTTATCCCGCCATCCCGCCGTGACAGCGCTGGAGTTCGCGCACCTGATGTGCCAGGTCGGTCAGGCAAGCGTCGCTCATGCCGCGCTGGTTCAGCTCTTTTTCCAGCGAGAACAGATACTGTGCGTTGGTGCCCAGCGGCCCCGTGGCCCGGGCAATCAGCGGAGCAATAGTCTGCGGACAGGAGTCGTTTTCATACAGCGGATGGCGCGGATCCATAACAAACACCAGCGCGGTCACCCTGCGGCCGTCGTCCAGCGCCAGCTCACACCAGGTGGGCAGGTAGCAGCCGGTGATCATTTCACGCTTCCACAGCAGCTCCAGCTCTTCGTGCAGCCTGGCCTCCGGCAGACTGAATGCCAGCCCGGAAGTGTGCCCCCCCTCCTTCAGCGCCAGCATCCGCCCGGGCTGATTGGCCGTTCCGCGTCCGGCGGTTAGCCGCAGGCAGAAGGCGCGATGCCAGCCTTGCAGGGTACCCTCCGCCACTTCATCCGCTTCAAATACCGGGTTCCACATCAGAGATCCGTAACCAAAAATCCACACCGCACTGTGATCGGGACGACATGCCAGGGCGGACGCCAGCGAAGCCGCTCGCTGCTCCGCACTCCACAGCAGGGATTCATCGATATCCCCAAACGCGGTCTTACAGTCAGCTTTCAATAAGAAATCTCTTGTCAGCACTCTTACCTCCAGATGCCACTACTCACATTCATTGCTGTTAACGCCGCCGTTGCTGAGAAGGCTGTTATTCGATTTTTATTGCGCACTAATGCTGACCATATGCATTTATGGCGCGGCTTTCAAGCCGGTCGCGGGCTGTTAAGGAAAATAATGCCGGTGCCGCGCGCGTCGGGGGAAATGCACTACCCGCTCTGCGCGGTCTGCAATCGGCTCCTGCCGACGGCGAAAAACGCGGCACATTAAACCTTTTCTTTTTTGCTAAACCAGTTTAGCTTACTGTCAGATTTTCTTTCAGGACAACAATCATGACAAAACGAATCTGGGTATTGGGCGATGCCGTTATTGACCTGCTGCCGGAGCAAAACGACCGGCTGCTGAAATGCCCCGGCGGCGCGCCCGCCAACGTCGCGGTAGGCGTGGCGCGGCTCGGCGGCAACAGTGCCTTTATCGGCTGCGTGGGGGACGACCCTTTCGGCCTGTTTCTCCAACAGACCCTGCGCGATGAGCGTGTGGATATCAGCAGCATGTTTCTCACTCCTGGCCAGCGTACCTCAACGGTGCTGGTCAGCCTTGATCCCCAGGGAGAGCGACAGTTTACCTTTATGGTCCGGCCTGCGGCCGATCTGTTCCTCACCCCGGAACAGCTACCCCGCTTTTCACCCGGTGACGGGCTGCATCTGTGCTCTATCGCTCTCAGCGCCGAACCCAGCCGCAGCGCGGCGCTGGAGGCGATACGCGCGGTCCGCCGTGCCGGGGGCTGGGTCAGCTTCGATCCGAACCTGCGCGACGATCTGTGGCCCGACCGTGGGCTGCTCTCCTCGTTGCTGGACAGCGTCTTCGCGCAGTCCGACGTCATTAAACTGTCGGAGGACGAGCTGGCGACGCTCAGTGACGCCGACGATCTCACCGACCGGATGACCGACTTTACCCGGCGCTACCGGCCCGCGCTGCTGCTGGTGACCTGCGGTGCCAACGGCGTCTGGCTGTGGCAGAACGGCACCACGCAGCACTTCCCCGCCCCGCGCGTCAGCGTGGTGGATACCACCGGCGCCGGGGACGCCTTCGTTGCCGGGCTGCTGGCTGCACTGGCGCAGGAGGACGATCCGCTGGCTCCCCGTCAGCTGTCGGCCGCGATCCGCCAGGCCCAGCGCAGCGGCGCGGCGGCCACCACCGCCAAAGGCGCGATGACCGCCCTGCCATACGCTGCCGATCTCGACAGGATCGGTGAATAGCGTGAGTAAACTGCTAACCCGATCACACTTCCTAAACCGGGTTAGCAAATCAGATTGAACAGATCGAATCAATTAGCATAATCTCGCCATCGAACCGGTTTAGCAAAAATCATAAAACACATACTCTGGAAAACCGCGAAGATGATCAAACCCTCAGTACTGACTCTGGCCATCGGCCTGGCGCTGGCTATTCCTGCGTCCGGCTTGGCTGCCCCGACTCTGAACAGCCTGGAAGCCCGTCTGTTGGCTATGGAAGCCCGCCTGCAACAGGCTGAAGACCGCGCTGCCGATGCGGAAGCCCGCGCGGCGCGGGCAGAGAAAACCGCAGCTACGCTCAGTGCACAAAGCCAGCGGGCCGACTCTGCTGAGCAGAGTACCCACGCGGTGGCAGCTTCCGGCCACGCCGCTGTCGCGCCGGCTTCGCAGCGCCCGGCCGGTGAGCCGACCGCCGCGGACGTTGCTCCCGCGGCGACTGCCGCCGCTAACCCCTCCTTCGCCGACGGCTTTGAGTTTCACGGCTACGCCCGTTCCGGCCTGATCATGAACGACTCGGCCGC
>Ga0256410_1002647_pt1 | contig 11665 bp, 10 predicted proteins | sample PhyWR1_FD_185983 | JGI IMG/M metagenome (GOLD analysis project Ga0256410, IMG submission 185983) | Leaf surface microbial communities from wheat plants in UC Gill Tract Community Farm, Albany, California, United States - DLSL W.R1 | ecosystem: Host-associated > Plants > Phyllosphere >... | reverse complement strand
CGGGCGCGTATTGATGATGGCCTGGATGAACCGCGAGGCCCTGAGCCTGACCGCCGCCGAGCAGCGCGCCATTTACTGGTCACGTTCGCGTGGCAAACTGTGGCGCAAGGGCGAGGAGTCCGGGCATGTGCAAACCCTGCACGAGCTGCGTCTGGACTGCGACGGCGACGTGGTGATCCTCAAGGTCGAGCAGATCGGCGGCATCGCCTGCCACACCGGGCGTCACAGCTGCTTCTACCGCGTGTTCGAGAACGGCGAGTGGAAAGTGGTCGAGCCGGTGCTCAAAGACCCGCACGCCATCTACCCGGCAGGACACTGACCATGAGCGATACCCTCAACCGTGTGGCCCAGGTGCTGGAAGCGCGCAAAGGCGCGGACGCCGACAGTTCCTATGTCGCCAGCCTTTACCACAAGGGCCTGAACAAGATTCTGGAAAAGCTCGGCGAAGAATCCGTCGAGACGATCATTGCCGCCAAGGATGCGCAGATCAGCGGTGATTGCAGCGATGTCATCTATGAAACCGCGGACCTGTGGTTTCATAGCCTGGTGATGCTCGCCCAACTGGGGCAGCATCCACAGGCCGTGCTGGATGAGCTGGACCGTCGCTTCGGTTTGTCCGGGCACGTCGAAAAGGCCTCGCGCCCGTCCGCTTGAATAACTAAGACTGGAGGATTTGCAGCATGGGCATTTTTGACTGGAAACACTGGATCGTCATTCTGGTGGTGGTGGTACTGGTATTCGGCACCAAGAAACTCAAGAACCTGGGCACCGACGTCGGCGAGTCGATCAAGGGCTTTCGCAAGGCCATGAACGACGATGAAAAACCGGCCGACCCCGTGGTCAATCCCGTGCCGCCGGCCCAGCCAGTGCACCCGCAGGCCACCCAGCCGATCACCGAGCGTCGTACGTTCGACGTGCAGGCTGAGAAAGTCGAAGAGCCGACCCGCAAAGACCTGTGAGTACTGACTAATGTTTGGTATCAGCTTCTCTGAACTGCTCCTCGTCGGCCTGGTTGCCTTGCTGGTGCTGGGGCCGGAACGGTTGCCCGGTGCAGCACGCACGGCGGGCCTGTGGATCGGTCGCCTGAAACGCAGTTTCAATGCGATCAAACAGGAAGTTGAACGGGAAATCGGCGCCGACGAAATCCGCCGTCAGTTGCACAACGAACACATCCTGTCGCTGGAGCAGGAGGCGCGCAAAATCCTGACGCCGGTGCAGGAGCCCGCCAAACCGGCGGAGCCTGCGGCCAACAGCATCGCACCGGTGGTTGAAACCCCGCCCGCGCGCCCGACCGTTCCCACCGAGCCTGTGCCGGCGCCTGTTGCAGCGCCCGCTCCCCATGACCCTACATTGCCGCCGCGAGCCCCATGAGCGCTGATAAACCGGAAAACGACCAGCACATGCCGCTGGTCTCGCACCTCACCGAGCTGCGTACCCGCCTGCTGCGTTGCGTGGCGGCGATCTTCATCATTTTTGCCGGGCTGTTCGCCTTTACCCAGCAGATCTACACCTTCGTTTCCACGCCCCTGCGTCAGTACCTGCCGGTGGGCGCGACGATGATCGCCACCGATGTGTCCTCGCCGTTCCTCACGCCGTTGAAGCTGACCATGATGGTCTCGCTGTTTCTGGCGATCCCGGTGATCCTGCATCAGATCTGGGGTTTTATTGCGCCGGGCCTGTACAAGCACGAGAAGCGCATTGCGGTGCCGTTGCTGGTGTCGAGCATTCTGCTGTTCTACACCGGCATGGCTTTCGCCTACTTCCTGGTGTTCCCGCTGATCTTCAAGTTCTTCGCCGCCGCCACCCCGGCCGGGGTGGAAATGATGACCGACATCACCAGCTACCTTGATTTTGTGATGACGCTGTTCTTCGCCTTCGGCGTGGCGTTCGAGATCCCGGTGGCCGTGGTGCTGCTGGTGTGGATCGGCGTGGTCGACGTGAAGTACCTGAAGAAGATCCGCCCGTATGTGATCATCGGCTGCTTTGTGGTGGGCATGATCCTCACGCCGCCGGACATCTTCTCCCAGACCCTGCTGGCCGTGCCGATGTGGATGCTGTTCGAGATCGGCATCCTGTTCAGCGGTTTGATCAGCAAGCGTGGCGAACACCCCGAAGACCAGCCCGCCGACGACGACCAGCCGCCAGCGACCCAGCCGTGAACCTGCTGCTGCTTGAGGAGGCCGACTTCATCGCGGCCGACCGTGTGGTGCTGCGCGACCGGCGCCTGGTGCACATGCAGGACGTCCACCGTGCCGCCGTTGGCGACAGCTTGCGCGTTGGACGCATCGGCGGGTTGATGGGCAACGCACACTTGCTGCGTCTGGAGGCTGCCGAGGCCGAGCTGCACGTCAGCTTCGACCAGCCGCCACCGGCCAAACTGCCGCTGACCCTGCTGCTGGCTTTGCCGCGTCCCAAGATGCTGCGCCGCGTGCTGCAAACCGTAGCCGCCATGGGTGTGCCGAAGGTGGTGCTGCTCAACAGTTACCGGGTGGAAAAAAGCTTTTGGCAGACCCCGTTCCTGGAGCCTGACGCGGTACGCGAGCAACTGATTCTCGGCCTGGAACAGGCGCGGGACACGGTGCTGCCCCAGATCATCATCGAGAAGCGCTTCAAGCCGTTCGTGGAAGATCGCCTGCCAGCCATGACCGAGGGCACCCTCGGCCTGATCGGCCACCCCGGCGACTACCCACCCTGCCCGCGCGGACTCGACGAGTCCGTGACGCTGGCCATTGGCCCAGAAGGCGGCTGGATCCCCTACGAGGTGGACCTGCTGACCAAGGCCGGCCTGCAACCGGTGCAAATGGGCGCGCGCATTCTGCGCGTCGAAACCGCCGTCACCGCCCTGCTCTCCCGCCTTTTCTAAAAAAAGCCCTCTCACGACGGTTATGTTGCTACAGAATCCTGAGCACCGGCCGATAGCCCCTCGATAAGTCCAAGCCTTGTTACAGGGGAGTTTGCAACATGTATCGTCGGTTAGCCGAAAAGCTGGGCAATGTCAGCGTCAAAACCAAACTGGGCGTGGGCTTCGGCCTGGTATTGGTACTGACATTAATGATCACCTTCACCGGCTGGACCAGCGTGGGCGATGTGATCGGTCGGGGTGACAAGCTGGGTTATATCTCCAGCCTCAACGGCGTGACCAAGGACCTGCGTCTGGCGCGCCTGGACTTCGAAATGCGGCGCGGCGAGCAAGGCACCGGCGCGGTCGATAGCCTGATTGCACAGTTGGACGACGGCCTGAAAAAAGCCGCGCAATTGATCGAACAACCCGAAGACAAGGTCCTGGTCGAACAGCAGCAGGAAGCCTTGAGCCAGTACAAAAAGGCCTTCGCTGGCATGGTCCAGGCCGGGCTCAAGCGTGAAGGCGCACGCAGCAAACTGGGCGACACCGCTGACAATGCGGTGGCCAAGGTCAGCGAGGTCGAAGCCTCACTGCTGCAAGGCGACAGCGTCAGCCAGTTCAACAGCGTGGTGAGCTTGAGCAAACTGATCCAGCAGGCACGCTTCCAGGTGCGCGGCTACACCTACAGCGGCAAGGTCGAGGCCGAGCAACCGGCGCTGGATGCCATCGACAACGCCCTCAAGAAAGCCAGCGAGCTCGAAGGCCAACTGCCGGCGCAGTACCAGACCAACCTGCAACAGGCCGGCGTTTCGCTGCAGGCCTACCGCGCCGCCGTTAGCCAATACCGTGACTCCCAGACGGCCGCCGCCGCTGCGCTGAAGACCATCACCGCCCAGGGCGATATCCTGATGGGGCACAGCGAAAAACTCACCGTGTCGCAGACCGCCGTGCGCGACCGGGATGCCGCGCAAGCCAAATACCTGCTGCTGCTGGCCGCCGCGCTGGCATTGATCGTGGGCCTGTTCGCCGCCTGGGCGATCACCCGCCAGATCATCATCCCGCTCAACCAGACCCTGCAGGTCGCCGAGCGCGTGGCCTCGGGCGATTTGAGCCACAACCTGGAGTCCGGCCGCAAGGACGAACTGGGCCAACTGCAACGGGCCATGCAAAGCATGACCCTGGGCCTGCGGGCGTTGATCGGGGGCATCAGCGACGGCGTGACCCAAATCGCTAGCGCGGCCGAGCAACTGTCAGCCGTTACCGAACAGACCAGTGCCGGGGTCAACAGCCAGAAGGTCGAGACCGACCAGGTGGCCACTGCCATGAACGAAATGGCCGCGACCGTACAGGAAGTCGCGCGCAACGCCGAAGAGGCTTCCGAAGCCGCCGTGGCTGCCGACCAGCAGGCCCGTGAAGGTGACAAGGTGGTGGCGCAAGCCATCGCCCAGATCGAACGCCTGGCCGCCGAGGTCGGCAGCTCCACCGAGGCCATGGGCCATCTGCAGCGTGAGAGCGACAAGATCGGCAGCGTGCTCGACGTGATCAAATCCGTGGCCCAGCAGACCAACCTGCTCGCGCTCAACGCCGCCATCGAGGCCGCCCGTGCGGGTGAGGCCGGACGGGGTTTTGCCGTGGTGGCCGACGAAGTGCGCAGCCTGGCGCAGCGTACCCAGAAGTCCACCGAGGAGATCGCCGAGCTGATCGTCGGCCTGCAGAGCGGTACCCAGCAGGTGGCGACCATCATGGACAACAGCCGTGGCCTCACCGACAGCAGCGTCGAGCTGACCCGTCGCGCCGGCACTGCCCTGTCGAGCATCACCCTGACGGTGTCGACCATCCAGGCGATGAACTCGCAGATCGCCACCGCCGCCGAGCAGCAAAGCGCCGTGGCTGAAGAGATCAACCGCAGTGTGCTGAACGTGCGCGACATCTCGGAGCAGACCGCTGCGGCCAGCGAAGAAACCGCCGCTTCGAGTACTGAACTGGCGCGTCTGGGCACCCATCTGCAAGCATTGGTCAGCCGCTTCCGGGTCTGACGCATCTGCCTGTGCGGCGACCGGTTCTCGGTCGCCGCCTGCCACCTCTGAAATTTCCTACGCATTTATCAGGCCCGACCGACCATCGATGGGACTAGCGTTTAACCACGCCGGTTACTCTCTCGTTGGAGGTCGATCATGCTTCGTCGAATGACTCATCTGCTGGGTGATATAAGTGTCACCTTCAAACTGATCCTGGGGTTTTCCCTGGTACTTGCCCTGAGCCTTGTGATTGCCACAACGGGCTGGCAAGCCCTGGAGGCTTCCCGCTACCGCTCACAAACGCTCACGCTGCTGTCGCAATTGGCGGTGGCCGGTGAAGAGCTGCGGGCAGACCGCATTGTTTACCGAACCCTGAACAATGCCGACAGCCTCAACAAGCTGGGTACGGGCATGCAAAAAATCGATGACCTGCTGACCGAGCTTCCCGGCCGACTCCAGGCGCCCAAGGCGGCCGAGTACCATCAGGAGATGACCCGTCTTTCCAGCACCTTCAAAGCGCGACTCAAGGAGGTGCCGACGCTGGTTGAGCAGCGCGAGGCCGCCCGCGAAAAACTCAAGGAGACTGCCTCGCAGACCGGTGATGTGTTGACGCAATTGGCCAGCGACCTGCCGGATCAGGACGATCAAAAAGCCCTGGATGCCGTGGAAGACCTGCGCCAGGCCATCGAACAGGCCGACGACCGTGCGCAAAGCCCGGCCTGGGCCGCCAGTTCACTGGAGGCTTATGCACAATCGGTCAGCGATGCCGAGCGCGATCTCGAAACGGCCCAGGCCGCCGTGGCGAAGCTGCCGGTCAACAGCACCCTGTTGAACACCACCGTGCAAGGCATGCGCACCCACCTCACACGGCTCAAGGACACTCAATTGAGCACCGAAGCCGGGCAAACGCAGTTGGAGACATTGCTGGATCAATTGCTCGGGCAAAGCGACCTGTTAAGCCAGGACCAGACCCAGCGCCGCGACCGCGAGGCCGAGCAGGCTCGCACCCATACCTTGCTCATCACCGCTGCCGCCCTGCTGTTCGGCGCGCTGGCGGCGTGGCTGATTGCCAGGCAAATCGTCGAGCCGCTGCGCATGGCACTGTCGATGGCCAACCGCATTGCCCAGGGCGACCTCAGCGACGACCTGCAGACCCGGCGCAAGGACGAGTTGGGCCAGTTGCAACGCAGCATGAACCAGATGACGGCGAACCTGCGCGCGCTGATCGGCAACATCAGCGACAACGCACGACAAGTCGCCAGCGCGGCCGAGGAGCTGTCCACGGTCACCGAGCAAACGCGCGCCGGGGTGAACCATCAGCGCGCGGAAACCGAGCAGGTGGCGACCGCCATGAACCAGATGCTGGCCACCGCTCAGGAAGTCGCTCGGCATGCCGAGCAGGCTTCAATTGCTGCCGGTGCGGCCAATCAACAGACCGAAATCGGCGATCAAGTAGTGACCGGTGCCGTGGCGCAAATCGAACACCTGGCCCATGAAATGGCACGCTCAAGCCAGGCCATGCTGGCGCTGCAACGGGAAAGCCAGAAAATCGGCAGCGTGCTGGACGTAATCAAGTCCGTCTCGCAGCAGACCAACCTGCTGGCGCTCAACGCCGCCATCGAAGCGGCGCGCGCCGGCGAAGCCGGTCAGGGGTTTGCGGTGGTCGCCGACGAAGTACGCACACTGGCCCAGCGTACCCAGCAGTCTGCGGAGGAAATCGAAGGGCTGATCAGCGGCCTGCACAGCGGCACACAGCAAGTGGCCGACATCATGGACCACAGTCGCACGCTCACCGACAGCAGCGTCGGCCTGGCACGCAACGCCGGCGATGCGCTGATGGAGATCGCCCGCACCGTGGCGGTTATCCAGGACATGAATCCGCAGATTGCGGCGGCGGCCGAACAGCAGAGCGCAGTGGCCGAAGAGATCAATCGCAGTGTGTTGAAAGTGCGCGACGCCTCGGAGCAAACCGCCACCGCCAGTGAACAGACGGCAACGGCGAGTATCGAGCTGGCACGGCTGGGGGTGAGCCTGCAGCAGTACGTCGAACGGTTCAAGGTCTGACGGCTACAGGACCTGACGCAAAAACGCTTGGGCGCGCGGGTCCCTGGGCGCGGCAAAAAATTCGGACGGTGCCGCGTCTTCGAGCAACTTGCCGTGGTCGAAGAACAGCACCCGGTCCGCCACTTCGCGGGCAAAGCCCATCTCGTGGGTGACGCAGACCATGGTCATGCCTTCCACGGCCAGGGTTTTCATCACGTCCAGCACTTCGCCGACCATTTCCGGGTCCAGCGCCGAGGTGGGCTCGTCGAACAGCATCACCTTGGGCTCCATGGCCAGGGCGCGGGCAATCGCCACCCGCTGTTGCTGCCCGCCGGATAGGCGTGAGGGGAACTCGTTGGCTTTTTGCGCAATGCCAACCTTTTCCAGCAGCGCCAGGGCCTTGGCTTCGCGCTCCTTTTTACCGCGCTTGCGCACGACTTTTTGCGCCAGGCAGAGGTTTTCCAGTACGGTCATGTGCGGGAACAGGTTGAAGTGCTGGAACACCATGCCGACCTCGCGGCGGTAGGCGTTCACATCGGTCTTCGGGTCGGCCAGTTGCAGGCCGTCGATGCTCACCGAGCCCGAGTCAAAGGCTTCCAGGCCGTTGAGGCAGCGCAGGAAGGTGGACTTGCCGGAACCGGACGGACCGATCACCACCAGCACCTCGCCCCTGGCCACCTGCGTGGTGACGTGGTCGACCGCGCGCACCACTTGCCCACGGGTATCAAAGACTTTTACCAGATCGCGGACTTCAATCACTTTGCGCGAGCCTCCGCTCAAGCCGGCTGGCCATTTTCGACAGCGGCAGGTTGATCAGCAGGTACAGGCCTGCGACGCAGAACAAAATTTCGAATGGCGAGAACGAGGTGGTGATCACCTCGCGACCACTTTTGAGCAGTTCGGTGATGGCGATCACCGAGACCAGCGAGGTGTCCTTCACCAGGCTGATAAATTGCCCGGCCAGGGGCGGCAGCACGCGCTTGAAGGCCTGCGGCAATACCACGTGACGCATTGACTGGCTGGCACTCAGGCCGAGGGAACGCGCGGCTTCGTCCTGACCACGGGTGATGGACTGCACGCCGGCCCGCACGATTTCCGCCACGTAGGCACCGGTGAACAGCGACAGCGCGGCGATCCCGGCGAACTCCCGGGACAGGTTGAGCACCGTGCCGATGAAGAAATAGAAAATGAAGATCTGCACCAGCAGCGGCGTGCCGCGCACCAGTTCGACGTAGAGCGTCGACAGGTCGCGCAAGGTGGGGTTACTGGACAGTCGGCACAGCCCGGTCGCCAGGCCAATCGCCAACCCGAGGATCCCGGAGACCACCGACAGCCACAACGTGGTCCACAAGCCCCACATCAAAGGGCCGAGCGCCCAATGGCGGTTCACCCCGATCACATCGCCTTCGGCCACATCATCGCCGCGCGCCACTTGCAGGCTGTTGTCGGCCACGCTCACCCGTTGTTCGGCACCGGCGTCGTTGCGCAGGGTCACTTCGGCGACGTCGCCCTTGCGCACCAGGTCGATGACCGTGGAGATGTCGGCGGCGCGCTGCGCTTCTTCGGCCTGATAGGCGAAGTACTGCGGCACGCGGTTCCAGCGCCACTCGTAGGCCATCAGTGAGGTGGCGTAGTACAACGCGCCAGCCAGGCCGACCAACACGACCACGGTCAGCAGGTGCCAGGGCCATTGGGCTTTTTTCTGTTTCATTTCACTTTCCGCAGGAGGGGTGTCGCCTGGCAGGCCGCCATCGCGGGCAAGCCCGCTCCCACCGTTTGAGGTGTGAACACCGTAAAAAGTGGGAGCTGGCTTGCCTGCGATACAGGCAACCCGGTCTTAAGGCTTATTCCATGTCCTTGAGCCACTCGGAGCTCTTGAACCACTTGTCATGGATGCGATCGTAGGTGCCGTCGTTGCGGATCTGGTGCAGGAAATTGTTGATGTAGTTGAGACTGTCGTAGTCGCCCTTCTTCAGACCGAACGCCAGGGGTTCGAAGGTGAAGGGCTCGTCAAGGAACACCAGCTTGCCGTTGCCGACCTTTTTCTCGGCGACCACGTTGTACGGTGCGTCGTAGACAAACGCATCGGCCTTGCCGTTGACCACGTCCAGCACGCCTTCCTGTTCGTTGTCATAGCCGTGGTACTTGGCTTTGGCGATCAGCTTTTTGGCGACCATCTCTCCGGTGGTGCCGAGCTTGGAGGTCAGGCGGTACTTCTCGTCGTTGAGGTCTTTATAGGACTTGATGGTGCCTTCCAGTTCCTTGCGAATCAGCAGGGTCTGGCCTACCACGATGAAGGGTTCGCTGAAGTTCAGGCGCAGGTTGCGTTCCTGGGTCAGGGTCATGCCGCTGCCGATCATGTCGAACTTGCCGGTGAGGAAAGCCGGGATAATGCCGTCATAGCCGGTGGACACCAGCTCCAGCTTGACGCCCATGGACTTGGCCATGGCCTTGAGGATATCAACCTCGAAACCGATGATTTCACCGCGCTTGTCGGTCATCTCGAACGGCATGTAGGTCGGGTCCATGCCGACCTTGAGCGTGCCGCGCTTGACCGCATCATCGATGGCGCCGGCCTGGACCGCAGTGGCGGCAACCAGCGCGGTGACGCCGAGCATCAGCATCGACAGATACTTTTTCATCATCAAGTCCCCTGAACCATTCTTGTAAGGTCGGCGCGCAAAAGGGCTGCACCATTTCGGGGTGCGATCCTAACTCACTCGCTGCCTGTCACAAAGGTTTCACGGGTAAATCTTGTCGGCGTCGGAACCTTCACTCAACGTCCGCCATCCAGTCAGTGTCCTTGAACCACTTGTCGTGCAGGTCATCGTAGGTGCCGTCCTGGGCCACTTGGTTGAGAAAGTGGTTGATCCAGTTGACGCTGTCGTAGTCGCCCTTTTTGAGGCCGAACGCCAGCGGCTCAAAGGTGAACGGTTGCTCCAGCGCGAGCAGAATGGCATTTTCCGGCCGCGCCATGGCGATCAGGTTGTAGGGGGCGTCGTGAATGAACGCGTCGGCCTTGCCCTCCACGACCTGCCGCACGCCTTCTTCCGGGGTGACGAAACTGCTGAACCGGGCCGTCTTCAGAAAGCGTCGCGCCGCCGCCTCGCCGGTAGTGCCCTGATTGACCGCAATGTGATAGCCCGCCTCGTCGAGGTCTTCGATGCTGGACACCTTGCCAGCCAGACGCGGATGCAGCAGCACGGTCTGGCCCACCACGATAAAGGAGTCACTGAAGTTGAGCGTGAGATTGCGCTCCTGGGTGACGGTCATGCCGCTGCCGATGAGGTCGAATTTCTTCGCCATCAGACCCGGCACCAACTCCGTATACGGCACCACGACCAGCTCAAGCTCGACACCCAGGGCACGGCTCATGGTGCGCAGCAGGTCGATCTCGAAACCGACAATACGCCCTTGCTTGTCCTTCATTTCGAAAGGCGTGTACGTGGGCGTGGTTCCCACTTTCAGCACGCCGCGGCGCACCGCATCCTCCAGCGCACCCGCCGCCGAAACGCCGGCGTGAATCAATGCGACTGCGCCGATCAGCAATGCCGAACAAAACCTTTTGATCATGAGTGCCCCCGTGGCGCATTGAATGTGGGGGGCGATGCTACCCCAGCCACAGGCACGGCAATACGTCTCGAACAAAGGTCTTTTGTTTCGAAATAACAAGGGGTTAGTGCTTAAAGGAAGACGCCGGAAACGCTGTAGGACCGGCGTTGGAAACGCCCCCGGGAAGAACCCTCGGGGGCGTCTGAATCAGGCCGGCTGGGCCCGCGACGCTTGCGGCTGCAGTGGCAGCAACGGCGCATGGGGATCAGCCTTGATCGAAGTACGCCAGGCGCCAAGCCACTCGGCATGCCCTTCGCTCCATACCTGCTCATGCAGGCGAGCCAGGGCGACCGGGTCGCTGAGCAACGCCACACGCTCAGCGTTGGTAAGGCCGGCAGGGCCGACTTTCAACGCATGGCGAACACGTTCGACACGCAGGTACTCGATAGGCTCCGCTTCACGGTGCCGCGAGGTCGCCAGGGCACAGGCCAGGGCGTTCTGCTGCGGGTCGACCACCGAACGCACGAACCCGTCATTGAGGGCGTGCCAGCGGTTTTCGTGGGTGTACTTCTCGGTCGACAGCAGCGCCTGCGGCGGGTTGTATTCCTCAGGGATGAGGAACAGGCTTTCGTCGCGGGACTTGAGCCCCAGGTTGACCCGGCTGGAAATCACCGACACCGGAATCGACAGCATCAGCGAACCGACAATCGGCACCAGCCACCACAGGAAGCTTGGGTTCAACCACACCACCAGCAATGCCCAGAGGAAGCCCAGCACGGTTTGCGGGCCGTGGCGCTTGACCGCTTCGCTCCAGGGCGTGGAGTCGTCGTCACGCTGCGGCGAATTCCAGGTCGCAGCCCAGCCGAGGAACGCGGCGAGCACGAAGCGGGTGTGGAAGATCATCCGCACCGGCGCCAGCAGCATGGAGAACAGCATCTCCAGCAGCATCGACAGGGTCACCTTGAACTTGCCACCGAACTCTTTCGCGCCCTTGGCCCAGATCAGGATGATGCTCAGCAGTTTAGGCAGGAACAGCAGCACGATGGTGGTGGAGAACAGCGCCACCGCCTTGTCCGGATGCCATTGCGGCCACAGCGGGTACAACTGGCGCGGCGCCATGAAGTACTGCGGTTCCATCAGGGTGTTCACCGCCAGCAAGGCCGTGGACAAGACCAGGAACAGGAACCACAACGGCGCCGACAGGTAGGAC
>Ga0256410_1002623_pt1 | contig 11735 bp, 8 predicted proteins | sample PhyWR1_FD_185983 | JGI IMG/M metagenome (GOLD analysis project Ga0256410, IMG submission 185983) | Leaf surface microbial communities from wheat plants in UC Gill Tract Community Farm, Albany, California, United States - DLSL W.R1 | ecosystem: Host-associated > Plants > Phyllosphere >... | reverse complement strand
GTCAGGAAACGCACATAGCAAAAAAGCCAACCCGAGGGCTGGCTTTTCTGTTGTGCCACGACAGTCTCCGGGACTGAAGTGGTGGGCGGTACAGGGTTCGAACCTGTGACCCCTACCATGTCAAGGTAGTGCTCTACCGCTGAGCTAACCGCCCGTTTTGCTTTCCTGCCCCGCTGCGAATGCGTCGGTGCAGGCCGCGTATATTACGGACGCCCCCCGGAAAGCGCAACACTTTTGTGAAGATATTTCACGATGTGTTGTTCAGCCCAGACTGGCCTCCTTCAACTGGCGGATCTGATCACGTACACGGGCCGCATCTTCGAACTCCAGGTCGCGGGCGTGCTGGTACATCTGCTGCTCCAGGGCCTGCAGGCGCTTGGCGATCTGGGCCGGCTCCATCGTGCGGTAATCGGTGGACTCTTCGGCCACACGCCCGCCCTTGCCTTTGCCCTTCCCTTTGCCGCGCGACTCTTTCTCGGCCGCTTCCGAACGCGCGCCTTCGAGCACATCGGTGATCGGACGCAGCACCGACTTGGGCACGATGCCGTGCAGCTCGTTGTATTCGACCTGCTTGGCGCGACGGCGGTCGGTCTCGTCGATCGCGGCCTGCATCGAGCGCGTCATCTTGTCCGCATACAGGATCGCCTTGCCGCGCAGGTTGCGCGCGGCGCGGCCGATGGTCTGGATCAGCGAACCGGTCGAACGCAGGAAGCCTTCCTTGTCGGCATCAAGGATCGCCACCAGCGACACTTCCGGCATGTCCAGGCCTTCGCGCAGCAGGTTGATGCCGACCAGCACATCGAACTTGCCCAGACGCAGATCGCGAATGATCTCCACGCGCTCGACGGTGTCGATATCCGAGTGCAGGTAACGCACGCGGATGCCGTGTTCGGTCAGGTACTCGGTGAGGTTCTCGGCCATGCGCTTGGTCAGCGTGGTGACCAGCACGCGGTCGCCCAGCTTGATGCGCTCGTTGACCTCGGACATCAGGTCATCGACCTGGGTGCCGACCGGGCGGATCTCGACGACCGGATCGATCAGGCCGGTCGGGCGTACCACCAGTTCCGTGATCTCGCCTTCGGTCTCGCGCAGCTCATACGGCCCCGGCGTGGCCGAGACATAGATGCTGCGCGGGCAACGCTCTTCCCATTCTTCAAATCGCAGCGGACGGTTGTCCAGGGCCGAGGGCAGGCGGAAACCGAACTCGACCAGCGTTTCCTTGCGCGACCGGTCGCCTTTGAACATCGCGCCGATCTGCGGAATGGTCACGTGCGATTCGTCGATCACCAGCAGCGCATCCGGCGGCAGGTAATCGAACAACGTCGGCGGTGGATCGCCGGCGTTCTTGCCGGTGAGATGCCGCGAGTAGTTCTCGATGCCGTTGCAGTAGCCGACCTCAGCCATCATCTCCAGATCGAACTGAGTACGCTGCGCCAGGCGCTGCGCTTCCACCAGCTTGTTCTGCTCGTACAGCTGTTCCAGGCGGACCTTCAACTCCGCCTTGATCGTGTCCACCGCCGACAGCACGCGCTCGCGGGTGGTCGCGTAGTGGGTCTTGGGATAGATCGTGTAGCGCATCATCTTGCGCAGGCTTTCGCCGGTCAGCGGATCGAACATGCTGATCTGCTCGACCTCGCCTTCGAAGAGTTCGATGCGCACCGCTTCGCTGTCCGATTCGGCCGGGAACACATCGATCACTTCGCCGCGCACGCGGAAAATGCCGCGGTGCAGCTCGAATTCGTTGCGGGTGTACTGCAGCTGGGTCAGGTGCTTGATCAGGTCGCGCTGGTCGATCCGCTCACCGGTGGAGAGGATCAGGCGCATCGACAGATAGTCCTCGGGCGCGCCGAGGCCGTAGATCGCCGATACCGTCGCCACCACGATCGCATCCGGGCGTGACAACAGGGTCTTGGTCGCCGCCAGCCGCATCTGCTCGATGTGCTCGTTGATCGAACTGTCCTTCTCGATGAAGGTGTCCGAAGAAGGCACATAGGCCTCCGGCTGGTAGTAGTCGTAGTAGCTGACGAAATACTCGACCGCGTTGTGCGGGAAGAACGACTTGAACTCGCCGTACAACTGCGCGGCCAGGGTCTTGTTCGGCGCCATCACCAGGGTCGGTTTCTGGACCCGCTGGATCACGTTGGCGACCGTGTAGGTCTTGCCGGAACCGGTGACGCCGAGCAGGGTCTGCTTGGCGATGCCCGCCTCGAAGTTGGCGGTCAGTTTCTCGATGGCCGCCGGTTGGTCGCCCGCCGGCGAATACGGGGATTCAAGTTGGAAACGATCGCTCATGGTGCCGCCACTGCCGGGAAGCCTTCAGTATAACGGCCGGGTTGGTGACGGCCTGTTGAGGGGAGGGCCGACAGCACAACGCGGCATGAACCGGCGGCGGTGGGGCCGTCGGGCCGCCAGAGTGAAGGTTGCACGCACCCCGGACCGTTGCCGTGGAACACGCCCGCCCCCTGCCCTGCCAGGCCAACTGCGCCGGCGTGACGCTGATCCAGTCGCTGATCGCGATGGCGGTCCTGGCCATCCTCACCGGCATGGCCCTGCCGGCCATGCAGCAGACCCGGGATCGCCTGCAGGCCGACAGCCTGCGCATGCAGCTGGCCTCCGCATTGGCGACCGCGCGCAACACGGCGATCACCGAACGGCGCCCGATCGCGGTCTGCCCCACTGACGATGGCGTGACGTGCGGCCGGGACTGGGCCCGGGGCTGGATGCTCTATGCCCCCGCAACGCCTTCCTCGGGCGAGGCGCGTTCCGCAGGCCCCCTGCTGGTGCAGCAGCACGCCCGCTCCAGGCTGAGCGCCTGGGGCAGCCAGGCCAAGCCGCGCCTCCAGTTCCGGCCGGATGGGCGGCTCAATGGCAGCAACCAGTCGGTCATCTTCTGCCTGGACGGCGCCTCCCAGGGCAAGGTGGTGGTCAGCCTTTCAGGCCGCATCCGCAGCGAGCGCCCGCGGCGCCCCGTGGCCTGCTGAGGCCGTCATCGCCCGCCGGACGGAAACACAAAAAGCAAAAGCCGCGATTGCTCGCGGCTTTTGCAGATCTGGCGCCCGAAGTTGGACTCGAACCAACGACCCCCTGATTAACAGTCAAGTGCTCTAACCGGCTGAGCTATTCGGGCGGGGTGCGCATTCTAGCCAGCATCGGCAGGGGGATGCAAGCACTCCGGTACAACCGGCGATAGGGCAACGTTACCAGCAGCCGGAGACGGTCTTCTCGGTGGGCTTCTTGCGCCCTGCCTGATCCAGCGCCAACGTGCCGCACGTGTCCTTGGCCTGGCTTCCGCCGGCCACCGGGACGGCCTGGATACCGAACGTACTCGCTGTCGGATCCTTGTCGAAAGACAGGGTGTAATGTGCGGTGCCATCGCGCGGTGACTGGGTGAACTGCAGCTTGGCGGTGGCGTACGTGTTCTGGACCGTGTGGTAACGCTCCAGGTTCTGGGCCAGCTCCACCAGATCGGCCTTGGCCTGGGCACGCCGGGATTTCCGCACGGAGTCCTGATAGGCCGGCATGGCGATGGTGGCAAGGATGGCCACCACGGCCACCGTGATCATCAGCTCGATCAGGGTGAAACCGGCGACACGGCGGCGGAAGGCGGTCTGCATGGGGGCTCTCGTCATGAAGGTCATCAGCGCACCTGCCGCCAGGACTGGCGTCCGCAGGGGCGCGGCATGTACAGCGGGTCGGCACCCGGTGCACGCAGCACGAAGGTGCACTGGTTGGCCTTGATCAGCTCATCCACCGTGCAGGTGGCCTTGGTCGGGTCGCACGGAGTCAACTTCGGCACGAAGATGTTGCTGTCCTTCACCGGTGGGCCGCTATTGGTGGCCCCGCCCTTGGTCAGCGCGATGCCGCCGCAGTTGCCTGTGCACAGCGAATCGCCCCCGATCTCCTGACTGAGGCCGGTCATCGATCCAGCGCCGGTAAGCAGATCCAGCGAGTACATCCAGTTGGTACCGCCGCCGCCGCCGCAGATCGCCTGACCCGGCTCGTAGGTGGTGAACACCACCTTCCGATCCTGGATGGTCGGATAGCCAACGAAGCGCTCACCGGCCACCACGTCGCCGACGATCAGGTCGGTATACCAGCCGCGCTGGCTCACATAATTGACGGCGTTGCTGCTGACATCCCGCAGCGAGTAACCCCCGCTTCCGGCACGCGAGGTGATCTGCTGCGAGATCAGATCACCGCGTCCGCCAATCGTCGAGGTCATGTTGTCCCAGACGCCGTACAGCGATTGCACCGGCGAAGACGAACTCACGGAATTGTCGTCATTGGTGAAGTACTGGCCGGTACCGAACACGATGTTGTAGCCACGCCCGGCCGCCTTGGAGACCTCCAGCCCCCCCATGATCGGCTGGGCGACGCTGTTGCGGCTGGCGGTGAACAGGGGTGCGCCACTGTAGGCCACGGCCCACTTGCTGGGGTCTGGATCGCGGAGGTCGAACTTCCACAGGTTGCCCTGCATGTCACCGCCATAGACGGTGTCGGCGATCCCGTTGCTGTTGTAGGCCGCCACCGGCGCGACGTTGATCAGGCCGTTGCGCAACGCATAGCCGCTGCCACTGGGCGACAGTCGCTTGAGCACCTGCCCGGTCTGGATATCCACCACGAACAGCACCGGCTTGCCACTGGATGCATTGACGCCGTTGCCGAAGATCGCCACGAACCGCGGCGCGCTCTCAGCCGCACTGCCAGCGACCGGCACGATCACCGGCTTGCCCAGCGCGAAGCCCATGTCCGAATCGGTCTTGCCCGAGACTTCCCACAGCACGTCATCCTTGGTGAAAGCGCCCGGATTGCTGATGTTCAAGCCAAACATCGCGCCGTTGCCGACAGCCTTCGCATTGGGCGCCAGGGTGGCGCCGCCGGCACCGGTGGAGCCGACCAGCACGGTATGCCAGGCATCGCCGTAATAGACGTCCGACGAGGTCAGCGCACCATCCACGTAATAACGATGCGAGTACTTCGGATTGGCCAGCTCGGCCATGTGCTGCAGCGAGGCGGACGGAATGAACGCGAAGAGCTCATTGCCGGCCGTTGTGCCGGTGGAGGCATCGAAGGCGTGCAGCATGCCGTCGTTCGCGCCGACATACACCATGGTGCGCCGGCTCTTCTTCGCGGTCAGGTAGTCCTTGTATCGGGTCGCCAGCGTCGCCTTCCAGGCGGGCGTGGAGCCCCACGTGCCATAGCCGTAGTTGTCGGCCGTGGACACGATCTCGGTGGTGGAGTTGACGATATCGCCAAGAATCGAACCACGCGAGCGGAAGCCGCTGATGGCCGAGCCTTTCAGGTAGTTCACCAGGTCGGCCACGCTGTGCGAGCCAAACCAATCGGGGATAGAGCTACTGAAACCCATACTGGCCAACTGCGCCTTGCGGTCCGCACCCGGGACATTGTTCGCCTCGAACGGTGCAGCCGCCACCGGCACCAACGCCCCGCTCCCATCGACCGTGGTCGGCGAAGTCGCCATGACGATGGTGCGACCACTGGAGCTCATCTTGGTCGAGGCGCGCCACAGCTCAATGTCATCGGTACCCGTGTCGGACACCTTGCTGGCAACGACATCACCCACCCAGTCGTTGGTGCCCGAGGTCACTTTGTAACTGGCTGATACCGTGAACGAGCCCGCATTGATACGCGCACCGGAGCCACCGCCCGCCACCGGCGCGTCGCCTTCCGCAGCACTTGCGAAGATCGCCTCGAGCGCGGCCTTGAGCTTGGCTGGATTGCGTGCGAGGAAGTAGTTATCCGGCGTACCTGGCACCTTGGTGTCCCACTTGCCACTGGGCACGCCGTATTTGGCGGCGTACCACAGCGGGCTTTCCAGCTGGCTGGCCTGCGCACCACTCAACTTGTAGCGAACCAGAGAAGGCTTGGTCCAGTTGTCCGGCGGATTCTCCGAGGTGCTGATCACCGAGCCATTGCTGTCGCCCGGACGCAGCAGCAGGCGCTGCACGTTGGTCGCGCTCGAGCCAACGATGGTGTAACCGGTCAACATCGCATTGCCTGCGTACGCCGAAAGATTCTCAAGGCGCACCAGTACCTCATCTTCGCCGATGGTCGCGCTCAACAAGCCATTGGCGCATTCCGTCTTGTTCTCCGATCGCCAACACATGTCAGCCACGCCCGCCTTGTCCCCGCAGGCAGCACCGACGCAGTAGCTCATCATCGTCACGACGTCGTTGTCATGATCGTTGCCCCACAACGAGTCCTCCCACACCAGCGAGAAGCTGCCGGACTTGCCGTCGGCACGATAGGGACGACCATAGACATGCTTGGCACCTACCGTCGACTGCTTGGTGCCGATTCCGACGGCGCCGAGGAAGCAGCTGCGCCAACCCGAATCACTGATCTTGGCACTGCCGGTGTTGTTTGCCTGACACAGCGGCGACAACGAAATCGTGCCGCCGGCAACGCTGATGTCGAACTTGGGCAGGTTCTCCGCCATGGCCACCGTATAGGTGGTCGCGGTCACTTTGTAGTCCGCCGGCTTGCCTGTCAGGCCCGGGCGCAGATCGGTCTCCGCGGCGGCCTTTGCCAACCCTGCCATCAGGTAGCTACCTTCGGTGGAAGGAATGTCCGGACAGATACCGCGGACCAGACTGAGGTTGTCGACGGTGCGGGCTTCGCAGATGTCTTCGTGGGTTCGAATCGACTCGTAGCGGCCAGTGAGTCCGACCCGCCCAGCCATATAACTTTTGCCGTTGATCCCTTCCGCAGCACCGAGCGCATCCGTTGCTGACACCGCCGAAGCCAGATGGGGCACCGAGCCGACGTTGTCACTGTCGAACGACGGGAGCCCCGAGGACATCACCAGGATGTTGCAGGTGGCGCAGTACGAGTTCCCCCCCGTTGCCGTGCTCCGGTAAGGATCCTTCCATTCGACCCCGGTTGGCAGGCCCGAAAGATCACCGGTATCTCCGTAAACCTTGGTTCCAGCGCCCACGTAACGCAGCGCCTCGGCATACATCTCGGCCAGCGGATTACCCCAGGCACTGCAGTTCTTGGCACCGTCGCCGGAACTGCCCGGATCGAGCAAATGGCCGCGCCCCTTGAACCCCTGGCGGTTCAGAATGCTGTAGTCGTTGCAGTCGTTCCAATTGTTGCTCCAGTTCCACTGGTCAATCCGGAAGTTGGACATCGTATTGATGATGCCCTCGGCGCCACTGTTCTTCGCCAGGCAGAGCTGCCCGGTGGCCAGGTTGATCTCATCGCCCGCGTCACAAAGCGTACTGCCATTGCCAGCAATCTTGCCGATGTTCCGGCGAAGCACACCGCCATCGCGAGGACTGGAGTAGGTGCCGGTCACCAGGCCAAAACGAAGACGGCCACTCTCACCATAGCTCTGCAGCAGACCACTAGGCTTGTAGTGATCGTTGGTACCGTCGTTGTACTTGCGGCAGAAACTCTCGCGGTGCGCATCCTTGCCTGGATTACAGACTTCCACCCGGACGTTGTAGTCGGTGGTTTTTTTAGGCGTATCCGAGCCGCCATCACCCGTGCGGCTCACGCCGCATTGATAAAGTGCCGTTGACGCCCATTCCGACCAGACCCCTCCCGCCACGCGCATGAGCGGCGCACCATCCGCACTGATGCTCGCGTTACAGAACGATGCGCTCGCCGTCAGGGGCGTGAAGCTGTTGATATCGTTGCCGGTATAAACCTTGACCCACGCGTGCAGGTCATTGGGGATCTGTGCGCGCTCCAGCACGGTCTTGTTGGCATCATCGGTGGAACGCTGCCCGCCATAGAGGACGTAGCGCATCACGTCCAGCCGGCTCATGGTCACCCAGTTGAGGAAGTTGCCCGACCAGCCGTTGCCACCACAGCTGTGCTTGTTGTCGCCGGTGGCTGCGTTGGCGGCCTTGAACACTCCGGCGTCATAGCTGTAGCAAAGATTCGAATCGAAATAGCCTTCGTACGGGAACTTGTCCTGGTACGTGGTATCGATGATCTTGTCGTCGTCCAGATCGCTGTAATCGCTGTAGGCCTTGTTGAACAGCTGCTCATCGCGCGACATCACCATCATCATCAGCGGCGGCTGGCTCTGTTTGGTATAGAGCGGCTCCTGCGCGATGTCGTAGTCGCCCAACGCGGCGCGCAGCGGCACGACGCGGCTGAGCAGGAAGCCCACCACGATGACAAGGACGCCAATGCGCAGCCAGTTGATCGTGCGCTTGCTGAAATGGAAGCGATCAGAGGTCATGGGATATAGATCGTGTCGACGACCGCACTGGCCGAGGGATTGGTCGGTTCGTCACTGGCCAGTGCAGTGATCTGATAGATGTTGCCGGTCTCTTCGTTCTGGCGCTCACCCACGCGCGCACTGGAGGCGGCGAAGCACTTGTCCAGGCGCCGCGTATAGCTTGCCTTGGCGTCGGAGGTGCCGTCGGCCCAGGTCAGGGGATCGAAGATCGGGCTGCACTCTTCCTGCTTTGCCGTGTAGGTTCCGCCGGCCGCCAGGTCGGTATCGATGGTGTTCTCCAGCGTGCGTGCATCCGCCTCGGCATTCTGGAAGGCCAGGTTGGTGCGCAGGTAGTTGGCCGCCATGCGCTCCTGCATGCCGGTCACCTGCATGCCTGCTACGCCGAGAAGCGCAAGCAGGATCAATATGATGAGGGCGACATACAGCACGGCACCGTTCTGGCGGCGCGGTGCGACAAAAGGTTTTGGACGCGATGCCATGGAAGCCTCAATTGCCATAAAGGCGATTACGTACGGCGATCGTGGTTTGGTAGACCGTCCGGAAACGACCGTCCGTCGGCGCGGTGAAGGTGACGCCCATGGCCGTCAACGCCGCATCCGCGTTGGCCTGCGCTGCGGCTGACGGATCCGGGCTTTCCAGCACCAGGCCCAGTTGCACCGCCCCGACCCGACGCCACGCATCGGCGGCCGGCGTGATCGAGGCCTCCACGTCGGCAGCGGTTCCCTGCCGATCGATGTAGCCGGTGGGCGGCGAGGCGGCGCTGAGCGAGCGATCCTGCCCATACAGCAGCTGCATGTTGCGGACCCCCTCGACCAGTGCTTCCGGCGCAACCGCGACCAGGGCTTCACCGGGTTTGGCCGAGAACCGCACGCGATAGAGCGAACTCTGCTTGGTGGTGGCGTCGTAGCCGATGTAATAGACCACGCTCTCCGCGCGATACAGCATGGCCTGGCCCGGCGTATAGAGGCTGGTGAAGCTGCCGGTGTTGTTCGGCGCGGACTCGAATGTCACGGTACCGGCAGACCCACTCACCTCGCTTGCCTGGAACATGGTGGCGGTCAGGCAGTCGGCGACACCAAACAGGCCCGGCGCTTCCACACCACTTTGGAGAACGGCCCAACGGCTGCTGTCGAAATTGAACACCGGTTTATCGTCCGTGCCCCCCACCAAGGTGACCGGGACACCATCGGGCACCAGAAACCGCAGTGCGACGATGTCGCTGCCGTCCACCCGATTGGTCAACGCTTCGGCGTATTCCGTCGGCAGCGCCGGGGTGTACTCGATGCCGCCGGTCGACGGTGTGGCACTCAGGGTCAACGGCTTGCCAGGCTCGGTGTCGGCGGCCTCGAAGCCCTGGATGGACTGCATGAAATCCAGCGCCGGGTGGCCGCCGGCATCGAACGTTGTATGCATCGAGCCAGGGCTCTGCACATTGTGACTCTGGTCGTTGACGCAACCGAAGTGGCCGGCCATGCGCAGATCACGCTGCAGGTAGTCCATCGCGAAGCGGCCATTCTCCTGCACGCGCGCCAGCCCCTCCGAGAGGCGCGAGGCCGTGCGCGAAGCGGCGAACACCTGCATCAGGCCCAACAGCAGGACCAGGCCGATGACCATGGCGATCATCAACTCGATCAGCGAAAGACCGCGTACGCGTTCACGGGGTGACATGGCGCGCATCACAGCTGCGTCCTCGCCGCAAAGGTGGTGTCCGCCGCGTCCAGCCAGCGCTCGTCTCCCCAGCTCACGCTGACCGTCACTTCATCGCCGCTGCGGGTCACCTTGGCACTGGCTTCATCGCCCAGGGCCTTGCCCAGCCGGCAGCGCCAGTCCGTCATGTACTGATCCTTGGTGATCTTGGCGCCGATCGGCGATGTGCAATCGGCCGCCTTGGTGGTCGCCGCGTAGCTGCCTACGTAGGTCGTCGCGGCGACGCGGTTGATCCGGATCTGGTCCAGCAGCTCGTAGCTGAGGTTGGTCGCCTGAGTGCGGAAATTCGCGCTCTGCACGAACCGCACGTTCATCGTCTGCAACAGCGCGAAACCAAGCAGGCCGATGCTCATTACCACGATCGCGATCAGCACCTCGATCATGGTGAAGCCGCCCTGCCCTGCGCGCGGCGCGCCAAGATGTCTTGCCGTCACTTGCAGCTCTCCCGTTCCACACGTACCTGCCCAACGGCCGACAGCCGCAGCGTGCGCTGCAGCGGCAGGTCCCCGCACTCGTCGGGCTTGAGGGTGATGTCCAGCGCCGATGCGGCGCGATTGCGACCCCGGCCGTCGAAGGCCAGCGTCAGGTTGTCCTGGCTGCCCAGCATCTTGGTCGAGCCGGCCGAGTACCGCAGCACCGGCTCGCCGGAATCGAAGCTGCCACTGCCGTCGGCATCGGACCAGACCATCCAGCCGTCGCCCCAGGTATCGCCGTTGCAGCTGGTGCCATCGGATGAGGCGCATACCCCGGCCCCACGGGTGTTCTTCAGCGCTTCGCTGCGCGCCAGCGCCAATGAAGCCATCAGCTCGTTGGTGGTGGTGGCCGCCCGGTTCGAGCGCAGCACGCCCTGGAAACTCGGAAACGCAATCACTGCCAGGATGGCAAGCACCGCGATGGTGACCATCAACTCGATCAGTGTGAAGCCGTTGGACCGGCGCAAAGACATGAAACGCTCCCCAGCGTTGATGACACAGAAGATGAACGTCCCGCCGCCGATCAGCAAGGGGCGGCAGGACGAACGGTCGCCCGGAGGCGACAGGCGTCAATCAGTTGACGCAGATCCAGGCCGACGGCAGGCCCCCTGCCCGCCGCTGGCCCGGCCAGGGCCTCAGGCCATGACCTTGTAGCAGGGCTGGTACTCGCCCGAGATCTTCATGCGGCGCTGCTCGACGAAGGCGCGCAGCAGCTCATCCAGCGCCTGCATCATGTCCGCATCGCCATGGATCTCGAAGGGACCGAACTGCTCGATGCGGCGCATGCCGTCTTCCTTCACGTTGCCGGCCACGATGCCGGAGAACGCGCGACGCAGGTCGGCGGCCAGGGCATGCGGCGGGCGGCCGTGGTGCAGGTCCAGCGCGGCCATCGCCTCGTGGGTCGGCACGAACGGCTGCTGGTACTCCCACGGAATCTCGATCGACCAGTTGAAGAAGAACGAGTCCTTCTGCGCCAGGCGATGTTCGCGCACGCGCTTGATGCCCTGGGCCATCTTGCGGGCGACGTTGACCGGGTCGCCGATGATGATCTCGTAGCGGCTGGCGGCTTCCTCACCCAGGGTGAGGCGGATGAAGCGGTCGATCTGCTCGAAGTACGGCGCGGCCACGGTCGGGCCGGTCAGGATCAGCGGGAACGGCAGGTCCTTGTTCTCGTCGCGCAGCAGGATGCCCAGCAGATACAGGATCTCCTCCGCGGTGCCGACACCACCGGCGAACACGATGATGCCGTGGCCGATGCGCACGAACGCTTCGAGACGCTTCTCGATGTCCGGCATGATCACCAGGTGGTTCACGATCGGGTTCGGCGACTCGGCGGC
>Ga0256410_1002620_pt1 | contig 11741 bp, 9 predicted proteins | sample PhyWR1_FD_185983 | JGI IMG/M metagenome (GOLD analysis project Ga0256410, IMG submission 185983) | Leaf surface microbial communities from wheat plants in UC Gill Tract Community Farm, Albany, California, United States - DLSL W.R1 | ecosystem: Host-associated > Plants > Phyllosphere >... | reverse complement strand
CGAAATACTGCTTTTTTGAATTTCTAGTTCAACTCTTTAAGTCGTGGTGCGAGGGGGGGGACTTGAACCCCCACGTCCGTTAAGACACTAACACCTGAAGCTAGCGCGTCTACCAATTCCGCCACCGTCGCATGTCACAACTTATAATAATGGGGTGGCTAATGGGACTCGAACCCACGACAACTGGAATCACAATCCAGGGCTCTACCAACTGAGCTATAGCCACCACAACTTATTCTTTCACGCGGTTCTGTCTACTTAACAGACCACCGCAGCTCCAGCACCGGGTAAATGGTGCGCCCGACAGGATTCGAACCTGAGACCTCTGCCTCCGGAGGGCAGCGCTCTATCCAGCTGAGCTACGGGCGCTTAGCGCCGTTGCGGGGCTGGATATTACGGAGGTCTCGGCCTGCTGTCTAGTGCTTTTTCAAAATAAATGCGCGTTTGGTTATGCTTTGCGCATTTTGCTGTTTCTAACTCTACTTTTTAGCGTTGAGCGTGCCGACTCAGGCCAAAAATCTTGTATCCGACCGACACTGCAGCCATGAAGATCATGCCGACAAACAGCGACATGCGAGTGTCTTCATTGAAATACATGCCAATCAAAACACAAATCAGAAATGCCATCGTCAAATAGTTAGCCCACGGAAACATAATGGAGCGGAACGGATGGCTGGCAATCGCTTCTTTATGCGCCTGGCGAAAACGCAGCTGACTGATCAAGATAACGAACCACGGGACCATGCCCGGCAGCACGCTTGCGCTATAGACGTAAACAAACACGCGCTGCGGATTCGGAATAATGTAGTTCAGGCACGACCCGACCAGCAGAATGCCAATGGAAATAGCCACGCCCGCAACCGGTACGCCTGAACGGGAGACTTTTCCAACGGCTGCCGGCAACTGACGATTGTTGGCTAATGCGTAGAGCATACGCCCGCAGCTGTACATTCCGCTGTTACAGCCAGATAGCGCTGCGGTCAGCACCACAAAGTTAATGATCCCCGCTGCTGCCGTGATGCCAATTTTAGCGAAGGTGAGCACGAACGGGCTGCCGGTAGTGCCAATTTGGTTCCACGGGAAGATCGTTACAATAACGAAAATCGCGCCCACATAGAAAATCAGGATACGCCACAGCACCTTACCCACTGCGCTGCGCAGCGTGACCTGTGGGTTTTTCGCTTCGCCCGCGGTGATCCCAATCAGTTCTACGCCCTGATAAGATGCGACCACAATGCAGAGCGCCATCAGAAAACCTTTCCAGCCGCCGGCAAAGAAGCCGCCGTGTTCGGTCAGATTACCGAAACCAATCGCCTGCCCGCCGTTACCAAAGCCAAAGAAAATCACGCCAAGACCCACAACAATCATCACGATAATGGTGGTGACCTTGATCATTGCAAACCAGAACTCAATTTCGCCGTACAAACGCACGGCAGCGAGGTTAGCTAATGCCACCAACCCCACGGCTATCAAGGCGGGTATCCACTGCACCATATCCGGGAACCAGAACTGGACGTAAACCCCTATCGCGGTAATTTCTGATATCCCCACCGCCATCCACATAAACCAGTAGGACCAGGCCGTGAGATAGCCAAAGAAGGGACTCATGTAGCGGTGCGCGTAGACGGCAAATGACCCGGCAACTGGCTCAAGGAACAGCATTTCACCCATCGAGCGCATGATAAAGAAGACGAATAACCCGGCGACAATATACGCCAGCAAAACGGACGGACCAGCCCATTTCAGCGTACTGGCGGAGCCCATAAACAGGCCTACGCCGATGGTGCCGCCAAGCGCTATCAATTCAATGTGTCGAGCTTCCAGCCCACGCTGTAGCTCAGGTTTTTTCTCTGCCATAAATCCTCGGTTGTGTTTGCTTTTTCCGGGCCTACGCCGGTTATTGTTATGGGTAAAGATTTCGCCATAACAGGCCATGCTGCACCGACCGTCATGATTAACGGTTGGCGCAAAAACACCATGGCACTGCGATGAGGGTGAGAATGGTTTCTTAAATTCTGCCAAATGGCAAACGATGCATTAAATAAATGAATGCATTGCACACAAACGCAGCAGTTTTGCAGGGGAGTTGCAGCGCGAACAGCATATCGCGCTACATTTTGATTACATTTTGCCGGTGTAATGCCAGGCGAGGTACCGCAGGAGTTTAATCTGTCGCGTGATGCGACTTGGCTGAGAAAGCAGACGATACAGCCACTCAAGCCCTAAATTTTGCCACACTTTCGGTGCACGTTTTACATGACCGGTAAAGACATCGTATGTGCCACCCACGCCCATGTAGAGCGCATCAGGGCAAATCAGTCGGCAGTCGCGCATCAGAATCTCCTGACGCGGGGAGCCCATCGCAACGGTCACAATCTTTGCACCGCTGTCACGGACGCGTTCAAAAAGCGCCTGACGATCTTCCGGTTTGAAGTAGCCGTCCTGACTTCCCACGATATTCACGTTCCACTGCGTACGCAGTTTCTGCTCTGTTTGTGAAAGAATTTCTGGCTTGCCACCGATAAGGAATACTGGCGTATTGGCAGCCCCGGCCCGCGCCATTAAGGCCTCCCACAGATCCGCGCCCGCCACGCGTGAAACACGCGCCTCAGGGAATTTCTTACGAATAGAGCGTACAACGCTGATGCCATCGGCATATTTGAATTCTGCCGCATCAATGAGGTCTTTCACTTCAGCGTTATCCTCAATGGCCAGCATCTTTTCCGCGTTAATCGCCACCAGCGTACCGGATTTAATCTGTCCATCAGCAGCGCATAAAAAATCCAGCGCATGCTGCATATCACGCCAGCCTATGAGTTGCAGGCCGCGCAGCGTGTACACTGGCGCAGAAGTATTGTCAGTCATTATTATCCTTACTCAGACTTGGGAAAGCGTCCTGGCAGTCCGCAGCTCGCGTTTGTGAACCAGGCCAGCAATATCAAACAGCCAGTACAATAGCTTCGCCAGGAGCAGGCAGACACCAAAAACCACCATGAAGAACACCACGCGCGAGACGAACGAATCCAGCCCTTCACGCGCCAATACGATCATATTGAAAATGGCACCAAAGCAGAAACTGTGCAAAATCGCCGCCTTATAGCGATTCGTCTCCTCGTTCCCACGGACGTATAGCCAGTCAAACCATTTGATGATTAAACCCACCGCCACCGCGCCGGGCAGAATAAACCAAACGCCCCCCATAACGACCAGTGAGCCGATTAACGTTGGCGAAATTGCCAGCCCAGAATGGTTGTTCAGCACTTCCCAGGTGAAATAATTTGCCGTGTTCAGCACAATTCCTGGTCGGTCTGGCCATAGCCAGGTGGGGATAAAGACGTAGAAATCGCGCACGATCGGCGCCAGCCCCTGAAATTCGATTTTGTCGTAGTTTTGCAGCAGCAACGCCAGGTTTTCCCACGGCGAGAAGGTGTCGCGGGTGAGGTACAGGAAAGTATAAAACGCTTCGTCACCGCTCACGTCCAGGCTATAGCGTTTCAGCGCGAGCCAGAACATACCGACAATACCAAATACGCCTGCCGCGACCAGCATCCACAGGGAAATCCAGCCGCGAAGGATACCGATAAACAGGAAGATGGCGAATGCGATGATAATGTTAGCGCGTGTGCCGCCGACAATCATGTAGGTGAGCATGCCAAACGCCACGGTGCTAACCAGGAAAAACAGCCACGCCTTGCTGTCCTGACGCAGAAAATAGACCACCAGCATTGCCGGAATGAAGAAGTAGAAGAAGCGCTTAAGCGCTACACCCGACACTTCTGCAGAAAAAATCTGGCTATAAGAATGCAGCTTAAACAGCAAAAAGCCGTTATGCATAAAGAAGATACCGACGCTAACCAGCGCGATAATCATCAGCATCACCCATGTCAGGTGCGTTTCCACCCGATTCATGGTGAACAACGGGCGACGCGGGGCGTGGTTTACCGGGCGTAAGCGCGTTTTATAGGTCACGTAATAAACCGCGTAGAAACAGGTTGCCGATAACAACGCCTGCATCAGAATTTCGGGCGGCGCGACGCCCACATCAAAACGAAACACCAGGATACTGGTTAGCGGAAAACCGAAGAAAAATGTCAGTAAAAACAGCAGAGAAAAGAAGACGTTAAAGTTAAAGCGCACGCGGCGAAATTCAAACCAGGTCAATGTCGCGATAAACAGCGAGCTCAGAAGCCAAATCACCAACAAGCTGCTAAATTGCAACTGGCTCATGCGTTGTCTCCCGCAGCAATTCGCAGCGCCTGGTGCCACGGCGTGAGATAGTTAGGGCTGAAAAAGTCGATGGCATTTTTGTCCACCAGCGCCAGTTGACGTTGCGCTTCACGCACCACGTTTTCATTCAATTCATCTGTCGTAAACAGGACGGGAATGTTCTGCTCCGCCATATCCTGCCAGAACGGATTTTCACGATTGAGCACGCACGGAATGCCGGCCTGAATCAGCAGACACAGCGTTCCAATCCCCTGCTGGCGCGCAAAGATGAAGTAACCGAGATCGCATCGACGCAGCAAAGCCAGGTACTCGTCAAACGCCAGCTTATCGCTGAGAATCTGCAGATTCTCGGCGCTGAACAACGCCAGACCACTCTGTCGTACCTCGTCAATGTACGCGTCGTTATTAGCAGGATAGCCCATGGGGACGATCACGTTCACCGTATCGCCAAACTGCTGGTGCACCGCTTTCAGTGCCGCAATATGGTCGTTGCTGCGATCGCCCGAATTGCCCACCAGGACGGTGAGTTTGCCTTCGCGCTGGGCGTCGATTGCCATCCCATTCAGCGCAGGATCCATACGTGTCGGAAAATAGAGTAACTCCCCACGGACATTCGGGTGCTGCTTCGCAAAATAATTCAGATCGCCGCGCGTCGCAAAGACACAGCCCACGCGTCCCTGGGCCATGCGGCGCAGCGGATAAAAGAGACGGAATTTCCAGCCGCGCGACGCTTCATACAGGTCCGCGCCCCAGATATGCCAGCTAAACTGCGCAGGCTTAATACCGCCGCTCAGCAACGCCAGCCATAAACCGGTGTTGAACTGCCCGTGAAAGAAGAAACGCCGATCGCGATTAGCTTTTGCTTTGGCGATAACGGCTTTCGCCAGCGTCGCTTTGTCCGCAAAGCAGGTCAACGACAGTGCCGGGTAAGCGTCGCCTAGCCCATTGTCATGGCCAACGAGCATAAATTCGCGCGCATCGGCGCTCGTGCTCGCCAGCTCATCATTGAAGAACCGCAAAACGGTTTGGTTATGGTGCGGGATATTCGATCCCAACACATGAATCAGTGCAGTCATGCGCGTTTACGCCAAAGTAAAAATACGCCGCAACAGGCAGCGAAATAGACGATGTAAGTCGCCATATAGGCCTGTGACGCCCCCAGCGCGCCGTGCGCAGGGATCAGCCAAAGAGAGAAAGCGGTCAGGAGCGCAAACTGGCTGATTTCCGCCAGGATGTACAATCGCAGCGACGCTTTAGCAATCACCAGATAGCCAAAAACGTAAGCACCCACTTTCAGTACATCGCCCACCAGTTGCCAGGCAAACAGATCGCGCATCGCGGTGAATTTCGCCGAGAACAGCAGCCAGATCGCCACATCTCGCAGCAGCCAGACGGTCAAACTCGCGGCGGCCACTGCGGGAAGTACAAAACGCAGAGAGCGGCCAATCTCGCGCGTAATGTCCTGTTTTGACACCAGACGCGACAAGGTCGGCAGTAAATAAACGCTAAAGGACGCGGTGATAAACTGAAGATACGCGTCAGAAATACTGCTCACACCTTGCCAGATCCCCACTTCATCCCAGCTGTAGTGCGCCGCCAGCAGGTTACGCATCATCACGTACGCCACGGGCAATGTAACGGACGTGATGAGTGCCATTAGGGTAAATTTCCCCAATTGCCCCGCCAGAATTTTGTCCCACTGCGGTTTGAGATAGCTAAGCGGAATCGTGCGTCTGCGCATTAACATTAACGCAGCGGGGATCACGACCAACGCGGGAACCAGCGCCAGGCCAAGCAGTGCGCCTTCGTAGCCGCCCAGACGATAGCAAAAGTAATAGGCGATGACGCCGATAAGGCTGCCCGCAATCAGCGCCAGCGCGTTCCCGGCCGCATCACGAAAACCTTTCATCAAGGCTAACAGCAGGTTGGCCCAGGCAATGCCCATCTGCACGAGCGCAACCAGGCGCACCAGGCCCTGATAATGCGTGTTGCCGAAAAGCCCCTGACTGATGGGGGCCGCCGCAAGAAGAAATACAACCGCCAGCAGGGTCGAGAAGCCCAATACCATCGCGGACGACGTGCCGACCACCTTGCGAAGCGATGCGGCGTCGTCATGATGCTGTGCAACGTATTTGGTCACGCCGTTGAAAATACCGGCACCGGCGAGAACCCCAAGCACGGTCACAAGCTGGCGGAAATTACCGGCCTGTCCTACGCCTGAAGGGCCGTACGAGACGGCCAGAAGTTTAACCACTAACAGCCCGGTGCCAATCTTTACGAGCGTGGACGCGGCGGTCCACACCGATGCTTTCGCCAGAGACATATCAGTGGAAATAGCTCAGGAGCGTATTAATCACCGTGCGCTGATTGACGGACGCGAGGTTGTAGAACAGCGGCAGACGAAGCAAACGCTCACTTTCTTTGGTGGTGTAGCGGTCTTCACCGGCAAATCGACCGAACGTTTCCCCGGCCGGGCTGGAGTGAAGCGGGATGTAATGGAACACCGCCATAATTTCGGCTTCTTTCAGATAGGCAATCAAATCGCTACGATCGTCGTTATCGCGCAGTTTGATGTAAAACATGTGGGCATTGTGTACGCAATCTGCTGGGATCGTCGGCAGTTCAATCCGCCCTTTTTTCGCCAGCGGCGCCAGGGCGTCGTAATAGGTTTGCCACAGGGACAAACGCTGCTGATTGATACGCTCGGCGGCTTCGAGCTGCGCCCACAGGAATGCGGCCTGCAGATCGGCCATCAAATAGCTGGAGCCGATATCGCGCCAGGTATATTTATCGACCTGGCCACGGAAGAACTGGCTGCGGTTGGTGCCTTTTTCGCGAATCACTTCCGCCCGCTCCACCAGCGAACGATCGTTAATCAGCGTCGCACCGCCTTCACCGCCCGCGGTATAGTTTTTGGTTTCATGGAAGCTAAAGCACCCGATGTGACCAATCGTCCCCAGCGCACGGCCTTTGTAGGTCGACATCACGCCCTGTGCGGCATCTTCTACCACAAAGAGATCGTGTTTTTTAGCGAGGGCCATAATGGTATCCATCTCACACGCTACACCCGCGTAATGAACCGGAACAATCGCCCGCGTTTTGTCAGTTATGGCTGCTTCAATCAGGGTTTCGTCAATGTTCATCGTATCCGGACGGACATCAACAAACACGATTTTCGCCCCGCGCAGCACAAAGGCATTCGCAGTGGAAACGAAGGTGTAGCTTGGCATGATGACTTCGTCGCCGGGCTGGATGTCCAGCAGCAGCGCGGCCATCTCCAGTGATGCCGTGCAGGATGGCGTCAGCAGCACCTTAGCGCTGTGGAAACGCTGCTCCATCCACTGCTGGCAGCGACGGGTATAACCGCCGTCTCCGCAAAGCTTACCGCTGCCCATGGCAGACTGCATATAATCGAGTTCGGTTCCCACAACGGGAGGTGCGTTAAATGGAATCATCAGGTCACCTGTAAAGCCAGTAAGCGGTTGTGTCAACGTTGGCACCACTCGCAATATAACGTTTAAGCGCGGCGGTGTTGCCCATCTGGGTCGCCACCCGCAAAGTTGATAGCTGCCGCGCTGCCGCCCAGTGAGAGGCAGCGTGCATTAATTTGTCACCCATACCGCGTCCAGCGAGCAGGCCAATACGCGCTTCGCTGTCATTCAGTTGTCGCAGGGAAACAAACGCCTGAATCTCACCGTTTGTTGCGCGAAAGACCAGGCATTCATGATCAAACGTGCCTTTTACCGCGTTTTCGATCCACTGGGCGTAAAAGCGGCCACTGTCATCCGCCGCATACCACGGCGCACGAAAACGACTTTGCGCAAAAGCAAGCGCAGCCATCTGGCGCAGCGCAGGAATATCCTGCTCCGCTGCCCTCTCAGCATCAGACGGTGCCGAATGTGTGATCGCCATTTTCAGGTCAACTTCACCTTCGACAAGCTGGAATCCCACCTGCTGAAGTGCATCAAGGCAGTCGGCATCGCCGGCAGGAATTTTTGCCTGCACGCGCTGCCATGGCGCGAAATCCGCCGCCGTAAGTGCCGGTGCGTTATCGCGAAAGCGCACAACCGCCGAAGAGAGGCCAAAAAACTGGTTTTCCCATTCGAGCGGCTCAAGCACGCCGTGCAGTTGACTCAACGCCACACCCCTTTGGTGTCGACAATATGGTTCTGACGCACGGCATCGCCGCCGATCGCTTTAAATTCTTTGTGATCGACCAGCAGAACCAGGACATCAGCGGTTTTCAGCGCGTCGTCTAACGTCACGAGCTGGCAGGTGCCGGCCAGTTTCTTCGGCAACGTGTGAATATTAGGCTCAACAACCTGCGTTTCCCCCGTATGCCAGGTCGCAATCATCTCAGCAATCCCCATCGCCGGACTTTCGCGAAGATCGTCAATGTTTGGCTTGAATGCCAGGCCAAAGCAGGCAATTTTTACGTCGCTGGCGCGTTTGCCGCTGTCAGCGAGAAAATCTGCCACCGTCGCTTTAACCTGATTCATAACCCAATGCGGTTTGCCGTCGTTCACTTCACGCGCGGTGCGGATCAGACGCGCCTGGTCAGGGTTTTGCGCCACGATGAACCACGGGTCAACCGCGATACAGTGGCCGCCGACACCCGGGCCGGGCTGAAGAATATTGACGCGAGGATGGCGGTTCGCCAGACGGATAAGTTCCCAGACATTAATCCCCTGATCGGCACAAATCAGCGACAGTTCATTGGCGAACGCGATGTTGACATCACGGAAGCTGTTTTCCGTCAGCTTGCACATTTCAGCCGTGCGGGAGTTAGTGACCACACACTCGCCTTCAAGGAAGATGTTATAAAGCTCGCTGGCACGCGTTGAACAGACGGGAGTCATCCCGCCAATCACGCGGTCATTTTTGAAAAGCTCAACCATCACCTGACCTGGCAGCACACGTTCCGGACAATAGGCGATATTAATATCCGCCTGTTCACCCGCTTGCTGCGGGAACGTTAAATCCGGGCGAGCCTCTGCCAGCCACTGGGCCATTTGCTCCGTCGCCCCAACGGGTGACGTTGACTCCAGAATCACCAGCGCGCCTTTCTTGAGCACGGGTGCAATGGATTTTGCCGCCGCTTCGACGTACACCATATCCGGCTCATGATCGCCCTTAAACGGCGTTGGAACGGCAATCAGATAGGCATCCGCTTCAACGGGCGCGGTCGTTGCTTTCAAAAAACCGCCTTCAACGGCGGTTTTCACCACTCTGTCGAGATCGGGTTCGACAATATGAATTTCACCCCGGTTAATGGTATCAACCGCGTGCTGGTTGATATCCACTCCGACAACCTGCTTTTGACGCGATGCAAAGGCTGCCGCAGTAGGCAGTCCAATGTAGCCAAGACCAATGACAGAGATGGTTGTAAAACTCATAGCGATACCCGATTGTGTTTAAGTGCATGCAAAATACGGCTGCAGGCCTGCCCGTCACCATAAGGATTATGGGCGTGGCTCATGGCCTGATACTCTTTTTCGTCGCGCAGCAGGTTCGTCACCTCGTCCACGATACGTTTCATGTCGGTGCCCACCAGCCGCACGGTTCCGGCTTTCACCGCCTCCGGTCGTTCAGTGGTTTCGCGCATCACCAGAACCGGTTTACCCAGCGAGGGGGCCTCTTCCTGAATGCCACCGGAATCGGTCAATATTAACCAGGCGTGATTCATCAACCAGACGAACGGCAGGTAATCCTGCGGCTCAATCAAAATGACATTCTCGATATGGCCCAGAATGCGGTTGACCGGCTCGCTGACGTTAGGGTTCAGGTGCACTGGATAAACGATCTGCACATCGCTGTTCTGCGCGGCGATTTCTGCCAGCGCGTGGCAGATTTGCTCAAACCCACGGCCAAAGCTTTCGCGGCGATGGCCCGTCACCAGAATCATTTTTTTGCCAGTCGAGAGGAACGGATAACGATCGGATAACTCTGCGCGCAGCGTGTCGCTGGCCAGAACGCGATCGCGAACCCAAATCAGCGCGTCAATCACCGTGTTCCCGGTGACGAAAATTTTGTTATCAGCAATGTTTTCGCGCAGCAGATTCTGCCGGGAGTTTTCAGTTGGTGCAAAGTGGTACATCGCCAGATGCCCGGTCAGAGTACGGTTCGCTTCTTCTGGCCACGGAGAATAGAGATCGCCCGTGCGTAAACCGGCTTCGACGTGCCCAACAGGGATACGCTGATAAAAAGCCGCCAGGCTCGTTGCGATGGTGGTGGTGGTATCACCATGAACCAGAACGACGTCTGGCTTAAATGATTCCAGAATGGGTTTTAACCCTTCCAGAATGCGGCAGGTAATTTCGGTCAATCCTTGTCCCGGTTTCATAATATTAAGATCGTAATCCGGGACAATAGAAAAGAGATTTAAGACCTGATCAAGCATCTCCCGATGCTGCGCAGTGACGCAAACTTTCGCCTCAAACCAGGGATCATTTGCCAACGCATGGACCAGCGGTGCCATCTTGATGGCTTCCGGCCTTGTGCCAAATACGGTAAGTACTTTCACATCGATTCTCTTCGATTAGGCGATGAAGGCCGAAGCCTTCATCGTAGACGGCGTTCTTAAATTGTGCGACGACGCGTGAGTGCCACCCCAGCGCCAATCAGCGCGCCCACAATACCCCACATAATCATCAGGAATGCGCGACGCGGACTATCGCGTTTTACAGGTTCTTCAGGCGTTCGCAAATAACGATAGGTCTGAAAACGTGGGTCGAGCGTAGGCCCCACATTCAGGGTGTTCAGCATGGCGCGGTTTTGATCGTAATCGAGGTCAAAATCTGGCCCAACGGCCTGCAAATTCTCCAGGCGAGCCTGAAGCATCGGACGCCCAAGCAGGAACATCTCTGAATCGGGTAATTCGTCGGCGGGAACATCGGTTTCACTGCGAGAAATATTGCGCTGTTCGGCAATTTTCAGAGCCTGTTCGATGTTGTGTACACGACGGGAGAAAATCGTTTTAGCCACTTCTTCCTGACGCTTCACCTGCGCTTTCATCTGGATTGTCCGCGCAGCCCAGGCACCTTTGAGCTCATCGTTCAGATGACTGGCCGCCCGTTGGCTGGCAAAAGCAACGTACTGACGCAGCAGATTGTTGGCATCTGGCGCGGTTTCAGCGATCAGCTTCACGTTATCGTTGATATTTCGCATAACATCGCCAGGCATAAACTGGATGTTATTAATCAAATCATCAAGAAGCGCGGCATCTGCTTTGCTGTTACCCACCATGCGCTGCTTGTAGTAATCCGTCTGGGACCAAAAATCGCGACGGGTATCCCAGGAAGCCAGCTGCATGATGAACTCTTTGTAAGACTCATCCATCACCGACGGTTGGTCGGTCGACGCGAGGCTTGCCTTGATGTCGAGATTGCGCAGGAATTGCTGCTGGGAGTAAAACCCTCCCAGCATATTCACCGTTGGTCGGTCAGTAATCGCTGTCGCACTCCATTCTTGTTTTGCAAAAAAGGTATATGCCAGCGCGAGCAGTGCGAACCCCA
>Ga0256410_1002616_pt1 | contig 11761 bp, 8 predicted proteins | sample PhyWR1_FD_185983 | JGI IMG/M metagenome (GOLD analysis project Ga0256410, IMG submission 185983) | Leaf surface microbial communities from wheat plants in UC Gill Tract Community Farm, Albany, California, United States - DLSL W.R1 | ecosystem: Host-associated > Plants > Phyllosphere >... | reverse complement strand
GTGTCCCAGGTCCACACTTTCGGGGGTACGTAATCGGTCATGCTTACTGCTCCAGACGTGCTTGCGATCAGCGAAGCGCTCCAGACTAAACCAAAGGTTGATGGCTCGTCACACAGTGAATGCCACCCCGATGCGCCAGGTGATTGATCTGCACCGGCACGATCTCGCGACCGGGGAAGGCGCAGACGCCATCGACATGGCCGTCGGTCACGTAGTCCGGTGGCCGGGAAGCCAGATCGTCTTCTTGCGCAGTGGGCGTGCGGCGCCTGGGGCAATACCGCAAGCCCGATCAACTGGTGCTCAACACGACGCTGAACCCGGTGTGCAGCGGGCTCTGGATGGCCTGGTCAGCCAGTTGTTGAGCCGCCAAGCGCAAGCAGACAGCTTGCTCGTGCACTTGTTAGAGGCGACCATTCGTGGGCCGAGCTGGGCACTGTTGACCCATCGCGACAGCGAGCAAGACCCGCTGGCGCGCCGTTTAACGGCGTGGCTGCTTACCCACTTGCAGGCAGATCCAACATGAACGACCGCCTCGACGACATCCTGGCCGACCACCTGGACGTGGTGTTCTGCGGCATCAACCCCGGCAAGGGCTCCGCCGCCCTGGGCCTGCACTTTGCCAATCGCAGCAATCGCTTCTGGCGCACCGTGCACCTGGCGGGCTTTACACCCGATGAAATCCGCCCTGAGGACGGCCGTACGTTGCTGCACTGTCACTGTGGCCTGACGACGGTTGTTGAGCGCGCCACCGCAAGCGCTGGCGAGCTGGCACGGCATGAGTTCACCGATGCGGCAGCAGCGTTTGAACACAAAATCCAACGCCATGCCCCCCGTTTCGTGGCGTTTCTCGGCAAGGCTGGCTACAGCGCGCTGTCCGGTAAGCGCGAGATTGAGTGGGGGTTGCAGCCGCAGCGGCTGGGCGGTGCGTCGGTGTGGGTGTTACCGAACCCCAGTGGACGCAACCTGGCGTTCAGCCTGGAGCAACTGGTGGTCGCCTACCGACAACTTCGGGAGGCCATTGCGCAGGCCGATCCTGCGCCCTTACTCTCTTGAGCCATCCCTTCGAGCGCAATGGAGGCTTCATGAAACTGATCGGCATGCTGGACTCGCCCTACGTACGCCGCGTGGCTATTTCCCTGGACGTGTACGGGGTGGACTTTGTGCATGAACCGCTGTCGGTGTTCCGCGCCTTCAGCGAGTTCGCCCAGATCAACCCGGTGGTCAAGGCCCCGACCCTGGTGCTGGACGATGGCACGGTGCTGATGGATTCCAGCCTGATCCTCGACTACCTGGAAGCCCTCGCCCCGGATAACAAGAAGCTGCTCGCGCAACAGCCCGCCGCGCGCGCCCAGGAGCTGCAGGTACTGGGCCTGGCGCTGGCGGCCTGCGAGAAAAGCGTACAGATCGTCTACGAACACAACCTGCGCCCCGCCGAGAAACTGCATGCGCCCTGGCTCGACCGCATCAGCGGCCAATTACTGGCCGCCTATTCACTGCTGGACCAGCAACTGGCTGACAGTGGAGCACTGACCCAGGCGTCGATTACTGCGGCGGTGGCCTGGTCGTTCAGCCAGTTCACCGTAGGCTCGGTGGTCAAGGCGGATGCATTTCCCAACCTCAAGCGCCATGCAGAGCGGCTGGAACAGCACCCGGCGTTCAAGCGTTACCCCATCGAATAAACCACCCAGAGCGGGCTTGCGTGGGAGCGGGCAAGCCCGCTCCCACATAAGCTCTCTGCCACCGTGAGTCGGTGTTGCCTGGCGCAACGGGGCCGGCTCAGACCCACCCACCATCCACGATAAAGTTCTGCGCCGAACACATCGCCGATGCCTCCGAGGCCAGGAACAACGCCATATTGGCAATGTGCTCCGGCAGCACGCTGCCTGGCAGGCACTGGCTGCGGCTGATCAATTCCTTCGCGGCATCGTCGACCCACATCGCCAGTTGTTTTTCTGTCATCACCCAACCCGGCACCAGCGTATTCACACGGATGCGGCTCGGCCCCAGTTCCCGGGCGAGCGCGCGGGTCATGCCGTGGGCGGCGGCCTTGCTGGCCGCGTATACCGGGTAGCCGGCGGAGGCCATCATCCAGCCGACCGACCCGAGGTTGATGATCGCCCCACCGCCCGCACTTTTCATCATTGGCACCACGGCCTTGGCGGCGAAGAACGCGTGTTTCAGGTTGACGGAGATGAGCCGGTCGAACATCTCCGAGTCGACTTCTTCCAGGGTGTGGCGCACATCATTGGCGGCGTTGTTCACCAGCACAGTGATGGGCCCCAGAGAGTGTTCGAAACGTCCAATGGCGGCTTTGTAGGCGATCTCATCCGTGATGTCGCAATTCACGAACTCCACCGTATGCCCCCGCGAACTCAACAGCGCCGCCAGGCGCTCGCCCTGGCTTTGTGCGCGGTCGACAAAGCCGACCTTGGCGCCCTGCGCGGCGAAGGCGCGCACCATGAATTCGCCAATACCCGAGGCGCCTCCCGAGATCAGGACAGTCTTGCCTTCAAGGTCGGGGTAAACCGCGTGCCGAGTGTTCATATAAGAAGTGCCTCGCTTAATTAGTCTTATTTTATTTTGCAAAAATGGCGTTAAAGGCTATAAATTCGCTGTCCAATCGACAAAATATCGCACATTAGTAGAACTATTCCACTCAAAACAACAAAAGGAAGTTCGATCATGAAGCACCCTCGATACCTGCTCTCGGGCTTGGCGATGTCCATGCTGATCGCCAGTGGCGGCGCCCAGGCTGCAGGCCTCAGCAGCGAGCACAAACCTTTCGGCAAAACCAACGACGGCACCGCCGTCGAACAGTACATCTTGCGTAACAGCCACGGCATGCAAGCCACCGTGATCACCTACGGCGGCGTGTTGCAGTCGCTGGCGGTGCCGGACAAACACGGCAAGGTCGAAGACGTCGTGCTGGGCTTCGATGACGTGCAAGGCTATCAAAGCGGCACCGCGTTTTTCGGCGCCACCATCGGACGCTTCGGCAATCGCCTGGCCGGCGGTGCCTTCGAGCTCGACGGCAAACGCTACCAGGTGCCACTCAACGACGGGCCCAATTCGCTGCATGGCGGCGCACAAGGCTTCGACAAACACGTGTGGAAGGCCGAGTCGATCAAGGACAAGGACTCGGTCGGCGTGAAGCTGAGCTACCTGTCCAAGGACGGCGAGATGGGCTTTCCGGGCAACCTGAAGACCGAAGTCACCTACCGCCTCAATGACCGCAACGAACTGCACATCGACTACACCGCCACCACCGATAAACCGACGGTGCTCAACCTCACCAACCACAGCTATTTCAACCTGGCCGGCGCGGGGAATGGCGACATCCTCAAGCAGGTGGCGACCTTGCATGCCAGCCATTACACACCGGTGAATGCGACGCTGATTCCCACCGGCGAACTGGCGCCCGTCAAGGGCACGCCGATGGACTTCCTGAAACCCACACCGATCGGCCAGCACATCAAGGAAGATCACCCGCAGCTCAAATTCGCCGAACCGAAACAGGGTGGGTTCGACTTCAACTGGGCGCTGGATACCAAAGGCGATGTGAAGCAGTTGGCGGCCGAGGTGCACGACCCTGCGTCCGGGCGGCGGTTGCAGCTGTTTACCACGGAGCCTGGGGTACAGTTTTATACCAGTAACTTCCTCGATGGTTCGGTGAAGGGCAAGGCTGGCAAGACGTATCAGCACTGGAGTGGGTTCACACTCGAGACCCAGCATTTTCCGGATGCGCCCAACCAACCCAAGTTTGCCTCGACCCGCCTGAACCCAGGGCAGACTTACACCCAGAACACCGTCTTCAAATTCACCGCCGATTAAAACCGCTTTACTGTGGGAGGGGGCTTGCCCCCTCCCCCATTTTGAGCCTCACATGACAAGCGGTTCAGCGTTGTTTCATGCGGTCGATGACGACGGCCAGCAGCAGGATCGAGCCCCGGATCACGTACTGGTAGAACGTGTCGATGTTCTTCAGGTTCATCGCATTCTCGATGATCGCCAGGATCAGTACACCGGCAATCACGTGGCGGATCATGCCTACCCCGCCGCTCAACGACACCCCACCCAGCACACACGCCGAGATCACCGTCAGCTCGAAGCCCTGGCCGATCATGGGCTGGCCGGACGTCATGCGCGAAGCCAGGATCACCCCGGCCAACGCGCCGATCACCCCATGCACGGCGAAGATCAGGATCTTGGTGCGGTCTACATTCACCCCTGCCAGCAACGCCGCTTCCGGGTTGCCGCCGATGGCCATGGTGTTGCGCCCATACGTGGTGTAGTTGAGCAGCCAGCCGAAGAACAGGAAGCACAGGACGGTAATCAGGATCGGCACCGGCACGCCCAGCAGTTGGCCGTTGCCGAAGATGAAGAACTGATCCTGGGACACGCCCACGGCCTTGCCGTTGGCAAAAATGTACGCCAGGCCACGCACGATCTGCATGGTCGCCAAGGTGGTGATCAGCGCATTGACCCGTAGCTTGGCGATCACGATGCCGTTGATCAGCCCCACCATCAGGCCCATCAGCAACGCAGCGCCAATGCCCAGCATGACGCTGTCGGTGTCGCGCATCACAATCGCCGCGACCACCCCGGCGCAGGCAATCACCGAGCCCACCGACAGGTCGAAATGCCCCGACGCCAGGCAGAACAGCATGGTGCAGGCGGCGATGCCCACGGTGGAAATCGCCAGGCCCAGCCCGCGCATGTTCAACGGTGAGAGGAAGTTGTCGATGAGCAACGCGCACAGCAAAAAGATACTCACGGCCGCCAATAGCATGGCCCAGTTGTCCAGCAGTGCGCGCAGGTCCAGGGGCTTGCGCGCGGTGGGCAGCACATTGTGTTGAGTGGTCATAATCGTCTCTCAGTTCGCCAGGCTGCGCGGCAGGGCCAGTTGCAGCAGGTTGGATTCAGTGGCGTGTTCGCGAGTTTGCTCACCCCGCATTGCGCCTTCGCACAGCACCAGGATGCGGTCGGAGATGCCCATCACTTCCATCAGGTCGCTGGACACCACAATCACGGCAATGCCCTGGGCCGCGAGGTTATGAATGATCTGGTAGATCTCGGCCTTGGCGCCGATATCGATGCCACGGGTCGGTTCGTCCAACAGCAACACCTTCATCGGCATCGACAGCCAACGACCGAGAATGGCCTTCTGTTGATTGCCGCCCGACAGGTACATGATCTTCTGCGTCGCGTTGGGTGTCTTGACCTTCATGGCCTTGATCTGCTGGTCGGCGTTGCCCTTTTCCCAGCCGTCGCGCAGCAGCCAGCCGAACGTGGAATGGGCCCCACGTGCGCTGATATTGATGTTCTCGGCGACGCTGGACAGTGGAATGATGCCCTCTTTCTTGCGGTCCTCCGGGCACAACAACACGCCAGCGGCGATGGCATCGCGGGGTGACTGCAAGTGCAGGGGCTTGCCGCAGAGTTCCAGTTGCCCGGCGCTGGCGCGCTCCAGGCCACTGAGCAGGCGAAACAGCTCCGTTCGCCCGGCGCCCACCAGTCCGAACAGGCCCAGAATCTCGCCCTTGCGCACCGAGAAACTGATCGGCTCACGCAGGCCCGGCCCCAGCAGACCCTCGACCTTCAGCGCCACTTCGCCCTGCTCACGCGGGCGGTAGTCGTAGATATCCTGGATATCGCGGCCCACCATGCACGTCACCAACTGGTCGTGGGTCAGCGCACTCATGTCCTCGAACGTACGCACGTAGCGGCCGTCCTTGAACACCGTCACGGCGTTGCAGATGCGGAACACCTCCTCCATGCGGTGGGACACATAGAGCACCACTTTGCCCTCGTCGCGCAGGCGGGTGATGATCGCCATCAAGCGGTCGATCTCCCGTGCAGACAGGCTACTGGTGGGCTCGTCAAAGGCGATTACCTGGGCGCCACGGGACAACGCCTTGGCGATTTCCACCAGCTGGCGCTGGCCGAGCGACAGGCGACCGAGTTTTTCTGCCGGATCGATTTCATCCGCCAGGCCCTTCAGGCAGGCCAGTGCCTGCTGGCGCAGCAGGCTCCGGTTGACCACGCCAAGACGCGCCGGCAAGTGCCCGAGGAACAGGTTCTCGGCCACCGTCATTTCCGGCACCAGGTGCAGTTCCTGATGGATCACCGCCACGCCGCTGGCAATGCTGTCGGCGGCGTTCTTGAAGGCCATGGTCTGCTCGCCGATCCGCAGCGTGCCGGTACTGGGGATGTAGGCGCCGCCGAGGATCTTCAACAGCGTCGACTTGCCCGCGCCGTTCTCGCCCATCAAGGCGTGCACTTGCCCTGGGTGGGCGCTGAAGCTGATGCCATCCAGCGCCTTGACCCCGGGAAAGGTTTTGCCGATGCCGTCAAACCGAAGGACGGCAGCGGTCATTGCCACAACCCGATCTTGGTCAGTTCTGCCTGGAAGTTCTCACGGGTGATCAGGGTGACTTCGTCCATGGCCGTGTACTTCGCAGGCTCGGTGCCCTTGGTGACCCACTCGAACATCATCAACGCGGTGTTGTAGCCCTCGATATGCGGGCTAGGCAGCATCGAGCCGAAGAAGCCGCTGCTAGGCTTTTTCAGTTCGCCGATGGCGTCAGTGCCATTGATGCCGATGCCGATCACATTGGCGGCCTTGAAGCCGGCGCTTTCGGTAGCGCGTACGCCGCCGAGCACGGTGTTGTCGTTCATGCCGCCGATGATCAGGTTTTTTGCGCCGCTGGGCAGCTTGACCAGGGCGGAGTTGGTGGCGTCCATGCTGCCGGGTACGTCGAGGGTCTTGGCGGCGGTGAACAGGATGTGATCCTTGGGAATGCCGGCTTCTTCCAGGGATTTGACGGAGCCGTCGGTGCGCTTCTTACCGGTATCGAGTTCGTTGAACGTGTTGATCACCGCGTAGGTGTCCTTCCAGTCCCACCCGCGTTTTTTCGCTTCGGCGGCCATCGCGGCGCCCTGCTTCTGGCCGACTTCAAAGGCGGCCATGCCCAGGTACGGCACGTCTTCCATGAAGGCCCCCTTGGCATCGACGAAACGGTCATCCACGGCAATGACTTTCAGGCCATTGGCCTTGGCCTTGGCGACGATGGCCGGGCCGAGGGACACATCCGGCGGGCAGATCACAAACCCCTTGGCGCCGTTGGCGGCCAGGCTGTCGATGGCCGACAGGGTTTTTTCACCGTCGGGCACGGCGATCTTGATCACGGTAAAGCCATGTTCCTTGCCGGCTTTTTCGGCAAATGCCCATTCGGTCTGGAACCACGGTTCTTCAGCCTGCTTGACCAGGAAACCGATCTTCACTTCCTCAGCGGCCAGTAGCAGGCCACTCAAGCTCATGGCCGAGACCGCCACGGCGGCACAGCACAGGGAACGCAAACCACGACGACGATTCATACGGGTGACTCCTTGTTGTTGTTTTCAAGTCTTGGGTTTAGCCGGCGAAGCGATGACAGGGTTTTCCCGCGACATCGACTTCCATCGCCAGTACCGCGCCATCCAAGGGGTGATCCAAGGGGCTGGCAGCACTGGTGATGTACAGGGTGGTGAGGTTCGGGCCACCAAACACACAACTGGTGGGGCGGCTGACGGGCAGTTCGACGATACGGTCCACCTCGCCCTCGGGTGTCAGGCGCAACAGGCAACTGCCGTCCCAGCGGGCGTTCCAGATATAGCCTTCAACGTCCATGGCGGAACCGTCCGGCCCGCCACGCTCGTGTGGGCCGAACCACGTTTGCGCGGGGTCGAGCTGGCCGCCTGGCTGGATAGCATGCCGGTACAGCGTACCGTCCAGGCTGTCGCCGAAATGCACCTGGCGGCCGTCATCACTCCACAGCAAGGTGTTGGGAATGCCCAGGCCGCTGAGCAACGGCGCGACCTGCGCATCGGCATCGATGCGAAACAGGCCGCCGGAACGTCGGGTAATGGGCAGGTCTTCACCCTGCTCGCCAATGTTGTTCTGCATCGTGCCCAGCCACAGGCGGCCCTGGGCATCGCAGCGTGCTTCGTTGCCACGGTTGCCTGCTTGTGGGTCGGCCACGCACAGCAGGGTCAAGGCCTCGGTGACCAGGTCGAGGCGATACACGCCACTGCTCAAGGTCACCAAGGCATCGCCGCGTTCACACGGGATGAACGCCGAGACATGCTCCGGCAACTGCCACACCTGCAACTGCCCGCCCATCAGGCGCAGCGCCTGCTTGCCGGCGATATTCACCCAATACAGTGCCTGGGTGGGCGCATCCCAGAACGGACCTTCGCCCAACTGTGCACGGTGCGGGGTAACGGCGATACACGACATGATGCCTCCTGGATTTTTATTCTTCTCAGGTGCGCGTTACAGCGGGTCGCGAGATGGCGTGCCATCCACCAGCCGCTGGATACGCAACGGGTTGGCGTTTTTCAACGCGTCGGGTAGCAGGCTATCAGGGTAATTCTGGAAGCACACCGGGCGCAGGAAACGGTCGATGGCCAAGGTGCCAACCGAGGTGCCACGGGCATCCGAGGTCGCCGGGTAGGGACCGCCGTGCACCATCGAATCGCAGACCTCCACGCCGGTCGGGTACCCGTTGAGCAGGATGCGCCCCACTTTCTGCTCCAGCAGTGGCGTGAGTTCGGCGAACTGTTGCAGGTCGGCCGGTTCGCCAATGAGGGTTGCCGTGAGTTGGCCGTGCAGGCCTTGCAGGGCAGCGCTGAGCTGTGCCTGGTCGGCCGCTTCCACAAACACCGTGGTGGGGCCGAACACTTCTTCCTGCAGCACCTCATCGCCCTCGATCAACAGGCGCACATCGGCCTTGAACACCTGCGGTTGCGCTTGATTGCCAGCCTCTTTGCTCCCCGCCAGGTGCTGGATGCCAGGGTGCGCCAGGAGCTTTTCCAGGCCCTTGCCATAGCTGCCCAGGGTGCCCGCGTTAAGCATGGTCTGTGGTGGTTGGTCGCCGATCAGTTGCGCGACCTGTTGGGTGAACGCAGTGAATGCAGGCGAAGCAATACCGATGACCAGCCCGGGGTTGGTGCAGAACTGGCCGCAGCCCTGCACCACCGAGGCGGTCAGGTCGCGCGCCACCGTGTCGGCCCGTGCGGTTAATGCCTGGGGCAGCACGATCACCGGGTTGATGCTCGACATCTCGGCGAACACCGGGATCGGTTGCGGGCGTGCCGCCGCCATGTCGCACAATGCACGGCCGCCCTTGAGCGAACCGGTAAAGCCGACGGCCTGGATGGCCGGGTGCTTGACCAGTGCTTCACCCACGCCACCGCCGAAAATCATATTGAACACACCCGCCGGCATCTCGGTGGCCTCGGCCGCCCGGATGATCGCATCGGCGACGCGTTCTGCCGTCGCCATATGCCCACTGTGGGCCTTGAACACCACCGGGCAGCCGGCTGCCAGTGCGGCGGCGGTGTCACCGCCCGCGGTGGAAAACGCCAGGGGGAAATTGCTCGCGCCAAACACCGCGACCGGCCCCAGGCCGATGCGGTATTGACGTAGATCCGGGCGTGGCAGCGGCTGGCGGTCAGGCAACGCCTTGTCGATGCGCGCGCCGTAGAAATCACCGCGACGCAGCACCGTGGCGAACAGGCGCATCTGGCCGCTGGTGCGCCCACGCTCGCCCTTGATGCGCGCAGCCGGCAGCGCGGTTTCGCGGCACACCAGCTCGACAAAATCTTCCCCCAGCGCGTCCAGTTCATCGGCCACCGCGTCCAGGAACTGCGCGCGGCGCGACGCACTCAAGGCGCGGTAGGCGGGATAGGCCTGCGCGGCCGCCCTGGCGGCGGCGTCGACTTCCTGCGGCGTAGCCTGGTAGAAAGCCTGGGGCAAGGCTTCGCCGGTGGTGGCGTCGACGCTTTGCAACGTGACGCTGCCGTTGGCACTGCGCTGGCCGCCGATATAGTTGTGGCCGAGGTACTGGGTCATGGGGATCTCCTTTAAAGGCTGATGACATCGCCGGGTTCGAATGCCGCATCGCTGCTGCCGACACGGTTGACCAGCGGCGCGCCGAACTCGGCCTGGCTGATTTCGAACACATCGCCGGCCTGGGTACGTATACCGTCGGCAAATGACAGGGTGGCGGTGCCGAAAAAGTGGATGTGCACGTCGCCGGGCTTGAGGAACTGGCGGTACTTGAAGTGGTGGTATTCGAGGTTTTCCAGGCTGTGGCACATATTGGCCTCGCCGCTGAGGAATTCGTTCCGCCAGATTTCCTCGCCGTTACGCAGGATGCGACTGGTGCCCGCCAGGTGCTGGGGCAACTCACCCACGCGCAACTCTGGGCCATAGCTGCAACTGCGCAGCTTGGAATGGGCCAGGTACAGGTAGTTTTTACGCTCCATCACGTGGTCAGAGAACTCGTTGCCCACCGCGAAACCGACTCGATAGGGCTTGCTGTCCGGGCCGATAACGTAGAGGCCACCGATCTCGGGTTCTTCACCGGCATCGTCGGCAAACGGCGGCACCGGGAAGGCGGCGCCGGGGCGCACGACGATGCTGCCGTCGCCCTTGTAGAACCACTCGGGCTGCACGCCCGCCCGGCCGGCCGCGGGCTTACCGCCCTCCACGCCCCACTTGAAGATGCGCATGGTGTCGGTCAGCACGGTGTCGTCACCGGCCTGGTGCATCTTGTCCCGCGCCGAGGCGCTGCCCAGGTGGGTCAGGCCGGTGCCGCTGATCAACATATGGGCCGGGTCCGGATGGTCCAGCGGTGGCAGGATCTTCAGCTCGGCCAGCAACGTGGCATAGTCGTAGCTGTCGCCCAGGCCCAGGCTGTCCACTTGTTGTGCCAGGCCTACGCCCGCTTCAATGGCTGCCAGGGCCAATTCACGCACACTGCGTGCCGTGCGGACTTCACGCAGCTGGGTACCGTCGACCACGCCGACCCGGCGCTCGCCATTACGCAACTCGAACTGAACTAAACGCATGCCATTTCTCCTGGATTAAGTACGTGTGGCGCCACGGGCACTGGCGGCGAATTGGTCAGCAGGCAGCACATGCTTGCGCTCCAGCAGGCGGTAGACCACGAAGGTCAACACCAGCCCGAACACCATCACCCCAGACAAGAAGTACAAGCCAGACGCCAGGTTGCCGGTGTATTCCTTGAGCGCGCCGATCACGAACGGGCCGATATAGCCGCCGAGGTTGCCCACCGAATTGATCAAGGCAATGCCGGCCGCCGCACTGGCGCCAGCGAAGAAGCGTCCGGGCAGGGTCCAGAACACCGCCGTGCAGGAAAACATCGCGAACGCCGCCAGGCACAGCGCGGCCATTTGCAGCACCGGCACACTGAGCCAGGCACTGAAGAACAGACCGATGGCGCCCAGCACATAGAGCACGGCGAGGTGGCCGTAGCGGTCGTTCAAACGGTCGGAACTGCGCGGGATGATCAGCAGGCCGATGATCCCGAAGATATACGGCACAGCCGAGATGAAGCCGGTGACCAGGTCAGTGCCGCCGAACTGTTTGATCAGCGTCGGCAGCCACAGGCCGAGGCCGTAGATGCTCAGGGTGACCGGCAGGTAGAACAGCGCCAGCAACAACACGCGCTTGTCTTTCAACGCATGCAGCGGGTTGCCGTGACGGGTCTGGCCGTAGGCTTGCAGGTCTTTGGCGAGCTCGCCGGTGAGCCAGGCCTTTTCGTCCTCGCTCATCCACGTGACCTGCTTGGGGCCGTCCGGCAAATAGCGCAACACCGGCCAGGTCAGCAGGATCGCCGGGGTGCCGATCACGATGAACAGCCACTGCCAGCCGTGCAGGCCAAGGATGCCGTCCATGCCCAGCAACCCCCCG
>Ga0256410_1002613_pt1 | contig 11767 bp, 6 predicted proteins | sample PhyWR1_FD_185983 | JGI IMG/M metagenome (GOLD analysis project Ga0256410, IMG submission 185983) | Leaf surface microbial communities from wheat plants in UC Gill Tract Community Farm, Albany, California, United States - DLSL W.R1 | ecosystem: Host-associated > Plants > Phyllosphere >... | reverse complement strand
CTGCTGGCTATTCCAGCAGTCCAAGCGGCCGATCTTCAGCCTTTCAAGGCCAGCTACACCGCAGACTGGAAACAGCTGCCCATGAGCGGTTCTGCCGAGCGCAGCCTGACCAAGAGCGACAACGGCATCTGGACCTTGAACTTCAAGGCATCGATGCTGGTGGCCAGCCTGAACGAAGAAAGCACGCTCAAGATCGAGAAAAACGCGCTGATCCCGCTCACCTACCACTTTGAACGTGGTGGCCTGGGCAAAGCGAAAAAGATCGATCTGGATTTCGACTGGGCGACCAAAATGGTCACCGGCACCGATCAGGGCGACGCAGTCAAAGTGCCTTTGCTCAGCGGCATGCTCGACAAGTCCACCTACCAGCTGGCGCTGCAGCGTGACGTAGAAGCCGGCAAGAAGTCCATGAGCTACCAGGTGGTTGACGGTAATGACGTGGACACCTATGACTTCCGCGTGATCGGCCCTGAAGTGGTTGAAACCAAGGCAGGCAAGGTCGACGCCATCAAGGTTGAGCGCGTACGCGACCCGACACAGAACAAGCGCATCACCGAAATGTGGTTCGCCAAGAACTGGGATTCGCTGCTGGTCAAACTGCGTCAGGTCGAAAAAGACGGCAAGGAATACAACATCATGCTGCTGGACGGCACGGTGAACGGCAAACCGGTCAAGGGCAACTAAGCGACACGCCTTTAGCTGCACGCCTCAAAAACCTCGCTTCGGCGAGGTTTTTTTTGGTTTGGAGCCCCCTGAAACATGAAACTTTTGTCATAAAACTATCGGCCAAATCCGTAAACAGCCCGGTTTACAAGGGCTGCAGCGTTTAGCTCTGTTTAACAAGATGACAGTGCGACAATCAGCTATTTACTTAGGAAGCTAACAAATTCTATAAAGAAGTCCTGCGACGCCTTGCCGCAGGTCCTCATCAGAATTTGGAGCAAGCAGATGACTATCAAAGTAACTGAGCGCGACGATTCACGTATGTTCCACCAACTGGTAGCCCACGGAGTCCACCTGTGGGATGTGCATCAAGAAGACATACTGGTAGGCATGTTCCACCGCGAGAGCGACGCTCACAGCTACAAGGCTGAGCTGGAAAAGCTGGAAGCGCAGAAACGCCAGGCCTGAACCACGGCAATTACAGTCTTGAAAAACACAAACCCCGCCGAAGCGGGGTTTGTTGTATCTGCTATCAAAACCTCGACACTCAAGCGAAACTGCCTACGGCATAAAGTATAAAATATTTACCAACGATAATCTTCATACCAATAACAAACATATATCACCCCCCCAAAAAAGAGCGTCAAATATAACTGCCTTTCCACTGCAAACCAACAAAGCTCGACGCCCAGTGTTGTTTATCCCTACTTCAAAGCACCGATCATATTTCGCAAAGAATAAAAGCCTGCAAACAATATTACTAGATAAATGTTACAACTTCAAAACTCTACCATTTGACACTAAACACAAGAAAAAGCCAAGATTCGGCCGCAGAGCCAAATGATGCGACCCGCCATATACCCTGTAACAACCTTACACTTAAATCACAACCAAATTATTTGTAGCACTTCTAAAAAGCAAAAGGAAATAATCTTGACCGGAATACCGTCCATTGCACCTTACACAATGCCAACCACATCGGAACTCCCTAAAAATACTGCTCATTGGACAGTCAATCCGGAGCGAGCAATTCTGCTTATTCATGATATGCAACAATACTTTGTCCAGCCATTCAAAGAAAAACATCGCGACCAACTTATACACAACATTACTACTCTCTGCTTGAGAGGCAGAGAGCTGGGCATCCCTATCGCGTATACAGCACAACCCGGAGACATGACCCCTGAACAAAGAGGTTTACTAATCGATTTCTGGGGACCTGGGATGAAGGTAACTCCAGAGGATCGCAACATAGTAAAGGAATTGACCCCCACACCCGATGACTGGATTTCAACTAAATGGCGTTACAGTGCATTCTTTCGCTCAGACTTGCTAAACCGTATGCAAGAAGCTGGTCGCGATCAATTAATAATTTGCGGAGTCTATGCGCACATTGGTGTTTTGTTTACCGCCGTGGAGGCTTTTACCAATGATATTCAGACATTTCTTGTCGCTGATGCCGTTGCCGACTTCTCTCAAAAGCACCACCTTCAAGCCCTAGAGTATGCAGCACAGCGATGCGCCATGGTTTGCACAACTGCGGAGCTATTTACATGACAAACCATGAAATCTCAAACGCCCCATTACTGACACATATACTTTCATCACACCCCCCTGCATTTGCTCTGATCTATCGTCCGGCATCAACGAGCGGCGACAGGGTCGACATATTTACGGGAACCATTGAACACCTGCAAGGGCTCTCCGAGCTTTCCAGATTCCATTGTGCAGAAGCCTCTCACGGCAGCACACATAAAGTACTGACGATCATTCCGTATCGTCAAATAACAGAAAGAGGCTTTGAGTGCATCGATGATAAGCAACCCTTGATTGCACTTAAAATAGAAAATACAGACACGCGGACAAAACATCACATTCTGAAAACAATTCCCGATACAGATTTTACGCTGAGCGACGAGCACTACGATGTTGACGATGACACTTATGCAAAGACAGCATTAAAAATAATTAAAGATGAAATCGGGATGGGCGCAGGCTCTAATTTTGTATTAAAACGTTCATTTATGGCATCCATTGCAGATTTTACTGTTCGAAAAGGTCTCACACTTTTCCGCCGCCTGCTACAACAGGAAGTAGGGACGTATTGGACGTTCATTGTATACACAGGTGACCGAATTTTTGTTGGTGCAACGCCTGAGCGCCATATCACAATGGAGAATAATACGGTCACCATGAACCCCATCAGTGGGACCCATAGATACCCTGCTTCGGGGCCGAACGTTGAGGGCATACTGGATTTTTTGGCCGATCACAAGGAAGCCGAAGAGCTGTATATGGTTGTGGATGAAGAACTGAAGATGATGGGCAGCGTCTGTACTGACGGTGGCACACTGCAGGGCCCCTACCTGAAGCCGATGACTCATCTAGCCCACACCGAATACTTCATCAGGGGACACTCTAAGTTACCATTATGGGAGATACTACAAAAAACCTTATTTGCACCAACGATTACAGGCAGCCCCCTCGAAAACGCATGCCGTGTCATTAAAAAATACGAGCCCCAAGGTCGAGCTTACTACAGTGGAATAATTGCACTACTAAGCCAAGACAAAGACGGTGGTGACTCCATGGACTCATCAATACTGATTCGTACTGCAGACATCAATATGCAAGGACGAGTACAAGTCTCTGCAGGTGCCACACTAGTCAGAAACTCTAACCCCTATTCAGAAGCCATCGAAACTCGGACCAAAGCATCAGCTTTAATTTATGCACTACAAGGCATAACAGCAGAAGCAACGAATAAATCACTCCATGACTACCAAAAACTCTCTACTCACCCCAGCATACTTTCAGCACTAAAGAAACGAAATGAATACCTATCGGTTTTTTGGCAAACATCTACCCACAAGCGCGCCCGCCCTAAAAAACACTTCAAAGGACTTAAAGCTTTAGTTATAGATGCTGAAGACATGTTCACATCCATGATTTGTCACCAGCTAACTTCACTTGGCTTTTCAGTATCCGTAACCAATGCAAGACACTCTATTACTTACCTTGATCACGACGTGTTCGTACTCGGCCCTGGCCCAGGCGACCCCAGAGATAGGCATGACCCTAGGATAAATAATCTCCACACTATCGTTAACACACTCATTGATAAACAGCACCCGTTTTTGGCCATTTGTCTAAGTCACCAGATATTGTGCACGCATCTAGGTTTGGAAATAATACGCAAGGAAATTCCAAATCAAGGAACGCAAAAAGAAATCAATCTGTTTGCCTCACAAACTAAAGCTGGATTTTACAATACATTCACGGCGATGACCTATCGCTCAAAAATACATCTCGCTGCGGGGTTAAACCTTCAGCTAAGCCGTGACATTAATACGGGGGAGATACACGCGTTACGCGCACCCTTTTTTTCATCCTTTCAGTTCCATCCAGAATCCATTTTAACTCAACACGGCACTCAGATATTGAGCAAGGCCCTGTGCAGGATACTTAAATAACACCGCCCTGTTACTCCCCCCTAAAAAGGTTATAAACAATGTGTCAGACACCCATCGTGCAGCGAGCGAACAGACAAGCATGGCTAGGATTAATTACTATTTTAGGTCTCGTTGCATTGGTCGCAATGGATGGCTCAGTTTTGTATTTAGCGATGCCCAAAATTACATCTGCATTGGCGCCCAGCGCGGATCAAACACTATGGATTCTAGACATTTATGGTTTTATCGTAGGCTCACTTTTGGTGGTATTCGGCAATATTGGCGACCGTTATGGTAGGTTAAAACTTATCATGGGGGGGGCAATGATCTTTGGCATTGCATCCATCGGTGCAGCACTTTCAACCACGCCTGAGGGCCTGATCGCCTTCAGAGCACTGATGGGGGTCGGCGGGGCTACGCTGCTGCCTTCTGGGCTGGCTATTATTAGCAATCTGTTTCCCAACCCCAAGCAACGCGCACACGCAATCGGAATATTTGCGGCCACTTTCGCAGGAGGTTTTGCTGTCGGCCCACTGATCGGCGGTGTGCTATTAAATAATTTTAATTGGGGTGCAGTATTCCTTATCAACGTGCCCGTCGTTCTGATTTTCTTGCTGTCTGCGCCTGTGTTATTGAATGAAGTTCGCGCTCAATCAACGTACACAATTGATGTACCAAGCCTTGCGCTCTCGTTTACTGGGTTTTTGTTATCCACATATTCACTCAAAACAGCAGCAGCTTACGGAATATCGACCCATCAACTTCTTTCTGGCCTGATAGGCATCTTTGGTCTCGTTTTATTCATCCGTAGACAGCGGCGTATCGTTCACCCATTGATTGATGTCAGTCTGTTTACTGACAGGGTGTTCACTGTCGCAATATTGACGGGTTTTTTGTCTCTAGTTGTCTGGTCTGTGAGCGGATATTTGGCAGGTGTCTATATACAGTCAGTGCTAGGGCTTAATGTTTTTGCCACTGCACTGCTCACATTACCCGGGGCACTGGTCCTCACTGCCAGCTGTATCTGGACAAGCAAAATAGTTGAAATAATCGGGAAAAAATGGGCGCTTATCATGACTCACTTGCTGATCAGTTGTGGAATGATATTGTTGCTTCTGACAGACATCCAACGTGGCGCCGGTCTTTACATAGCTTCCACGATGATTGCGGGTATCGGATATGGCCTGTCCTTTAGTTTGGTTGCAGAGATTGCAATTTCTGCAGCCCCACAGGAAAGAGCAGGCGCTGCCGCAGCTATTGCAGAGACCAGTAACGAGATAGGCAATGCAATTGGAATTTCCGTTCTTGGATCACTCGCAGCACTTTGGTTCCGCCTAGAGGGGCCTGACATTGCAGGCACTTTAAACGAAACACTCGACACATCCGGGCTGACTATAGAAACCATAGTTCAAGCACAAAACGCGTTCTTGACAGGCATGCACATCGTGGTAGCTGTTGCGGGCTCTCTTACTTTGGCAGCAGCTCTACTTGCTGCTTTCTGGCTCCCAAAATCACTCTCTGAACAGTAAATCTAAAAACTCATATAACTCCTATAAAAAAACTATTCAGGAAACGAATTCATGAGTTTGGCAAGCATCGTAGCAACTACTATGACCCACTATGCAGACAGCCCTGCCCTTGGAGAACGGCACTACAGCTTCATTACGAACAACATTACCAAAGAAGTACATTCACAATTATCACTCAGCTATACAACTGTCACTTACTCTGAACTCTGGCAGCGGGTAAGCTTCTTGGCTGCAGAACTATACCATCGCCCCTACGCCCCTATAACCGCGGGTTGTTCGGTCGCATTTCTCGCCTTTACCAGCGGAGACTACGTAACACTTGATCTAGCGTGCATTTATCTAGGCGCAGTCACTGTTTCGCTTCAAACCAATGCTTCTGGGGATTATATAAATTCAATACTAAATGAAAGTGCACCACTGATCATTGCAGTCAGCATTGACCACTTGGACGCGGCTATCGATGCAGCACTAAATACCTCCTCAATTAGTAGAATAGTGCTTTTAAATTATTACCCGGCTGTTTCCGAACATACCGCCAAACTTTCAACTGCTCGCCGTCGTCTGAGCGAACACTCCAGCACTGTATCTATTGATTGCCTAAACGAAATGATAACCGCAGGTAAATCCCTACCTGATGCCCCTTTATACAACAGTCCTGACGCAGATGACGAACTGTCAATGTTGATCTACACTTCTGGCAGCACTGGCACACCCAAAGGAGCGATGTACACGCAAAAGCTGGCATCAGGAATGTGGGGCGGATCATGGGCCACTATTTTCTCTAAAGAACCCCCTATCAGCTTTCACTATATGCCGATGAGCCACGTTGCTGGGCACTCCTCACTAAAAAGTACCCTAGCGAGAGGAGGAACGTGCTACTTCACTGCTAAAAGCAATCTTTCAACCTTGCTTGAAGACATCTCGCTGTGCAGACCGACTGAATTATCGTTAGTACCACGGATATGCGAACTCATAAGCCAGACATATCAACTGGCACTCATCAAACATAATGTCGCACAGGGAGATCCCAAAGCTTCTTCTATTTTAGAGCATATACGCACCAACACTTTGGGCGGAAGAGTTGCATGGGCCAGTTGCAGCTCAGCTCCGCTGCCCGAGACATTGAAAAAATTCATGGAAACATTATTGAATATCCCTATCCATAATGTTTACGGCTCAACAGAAGCTGGTGCTATCTGGATAGATAATGAACTTCTAAACCCTCCAGTTTTGAATTTCAAGCTGATTGACGCGCCTGAACTTGGTTACTTCACCACTGACCTGCCATTTCCACGCGGCGAGCTTTTACTGAAAACGCTATCGATAATTCCTGGCTATTACAAACGGCCCGATCTGGCAAATGAACTTTTTGATGAACAAGGGTATTACAAAACAGGAGACATTGTAGCGCAGACCGGCTCACATCGACTGGAATTCGTGGACCGACGTAAAAATATCTTAAAACTATCCCAAGGTGAATTTATAGCAACTTCGCAACTGGAAACTCTGTACTCTGCAATTCCAGAAATTCAAAACATTTACATTTATGGAAAAGGTGAGTGGTCTTATTTCTTAGCCGTTATTATTCCTTACAACGACCTGACAGAGCACCTCGATGAAAAAACCGAAGTAATCAAACAGTTTTTCATGAACGCCATTCGTCAGCACGCAAAAACAAACAAACTTCGCAGCTATGAAATCCCGCGAGACGTGTTGATTGACAAGACGCCCTTCACTCAACTGAATGGGCTACTCTCTGATCATGGAAAACCCATGTGGCCCAAGCTTCGACAGAAATATGCGCTGCATTTTGAAAATCTGAACAGCCAGCTAATTTCACAAGAACGAGTCAAGCTTCGTAACCTGCATCAGCAAGTTGACATCCTACCTGTACTCGAAACGTTGAAAAATGCGGTGTGCAGTCTTGTGGGCGGAACGGTTGAAACGATAAGCCCCGAAGCACAATTCAGAGACCTTGGAGGAGACTCCATATCGGCCGTCAATCTAGCTACTCTGCTGTCTGACATTTATGCCATCAACGTCCCTGTTGATCTTTTGATCAGTCCCGGTTACGACCTGAAGTATATTAGCGAGTACATTGAGAAGGCTTTGCAAACTCACCAATCTCGCCCTTCTTGCGAATCAACTCATAGTCTGACCCCCTTCACGTACCATGCAAAAGACCTTCAGCTTGAACATTTTATCAATCCGGATATTTTACATAAGGCTCACACGTTAAACACATCGCCCCATCCAGCCAAGACCATCTTATTAACAGGCTCATCCGGCTATTTAGGCAGATTCTTGGCCCTGCAACTGCTAAAAACACTTGGCGAGCAAGGTGGCACGTTAATTTGTGTCGTCCGCGCAAAGGATATACAGACTGCAAGCAGGCGATTCCAAGAGTCTTTCGGTCGAGGTGACTCGGTAATATCTCGAAAAGTAAGGGCGTTATCCAAATTGCATTTGGAAGTACTGGCGGGTGATATTGGCGAACCAAAATTCGGGCTGGATGAAGCCACTTGGGAAAGGCTGAGCAGTGAAGTTGATTCTATCTTTCATGCCGCTGCACTGGTCAATCACCTCCTCCCCTATAGCAGCCTCTTTAATGCCAATGTAAATGGAACGAGTGAGATTATTAGTCTGGCTCTCTCGCACCACCTCAAACCTATCGTGTTTCTTTCAAGCATCGCTGTAGCTTCCTTAGTAGGTGCCCAGCCGACATTAGATGAGGATATGGACATTCGGCTTGCAGCCCCTGTCGTTGAGGCTCGCGATACATATGCCGTCGGGTATGGGCTCAGCAAGTGGGCTTGTGAGGTCTTACTTAGGGAAGCAAACAGTCACTACGGTCTACCTGTAACCACATTCCGCTCAAGTATGATTCTCGCTCACAGTTCTTATCCAGAGCAATTAAACATCCCGGATATGTTTACCCGCCTTCTACTAAGTTTGGTAAAGACAGGTGTTGCCCCGCAGTCATTTTATCGCCAGGTTGAAAATGAGCAGAAACCTCATTACGACGGTCTGCCTGTCGATTTTACAGCCAACGCAATCGTCCGCATTGGGCTGGATCAGCAGAAGAATTCGTATCGTTCAATTAACTTGGTGAACAGTCATAATGATGGCATTTCATTGGACACCGTTGTCGACTGGCTGAGCGAATTGGGCATTAATATCAGAAAAATCTCTGAATATGCAGATTGGCATCAACAATTCGAAAGAAAACTTCTCGCCCTACCCAAAAGCCTGCAGCAACATACCTCACTGCCTTTGATTCATAGCCTCAGCGAACCCGCTGAAGTCGTTTCGGGTTCAAAAATTTCGTCAAAGCGTTTGCAGGAGACTTTTCAAGCTGTGAGCTCAGACATGGTTACAGTCCCACACCTGTCCAAAACACTTATTCACAAGTATCTAACAGACTTGCAATCTTTAGGGCTTCTGAATCAACGTTCCCTGGCAACTACAAAAAAACCTTAACTGCGCTCAGACAATAAATGTACATGCTGATACAACAAACCCCGCCGAAGCGGGGTTTGTTGTATGCGGGCTCAAGATATTCTTGTAGCAGCTGCCGTAGGAACGAGGCTGCGTCCGAGTGCGTAGCGCTCGTAAAACCTGCACCCGCTGTTTAACTGAAATAACCGAGGCTTCAGGCTTTACGACGGCTACGCCGCCGGACGCAGCCTCGTTCCTTCGGCAGCTGCTACGGCGTTTTTCGTTGCTGTCAGAATTTTTCGGTTACCACATCAGGTCATCAGGAATCTGGTATGCCGCGTAAGGATCGTCTTCTTCCGGGGTTTTCGGCTCAACCAGGATGTTCAGCTGCACGATCCGGCGCGGGTCGCGCTCCTGGATCTTCAACGCCGCCTCACGGGGGATGACTTCATAGCCGCCTTGGTGCTGCACGATCGCCAGCGAGCCATTGGCCAGCTTGTTGCGCATCAGGGTGTTCACCGACAGGCGCTTGACCTTCTTGTCGTCAACGAAGTTGTAGTAGTCCTCGGTGTTCAGCTTGGGCAAGCGCGACACTTCGATCAATTGCTTGATCTGCGCAGCACGGGCCTTTTGCTCGACCTTTTCCTGTTGCTGGCGGTTCAGTTCCTGGTCACGCTTGACCTTCTCGGCCTTGGCCTCGGCAGCCAGACGCTGCTGGGTGTCGTCCAGTTCGATCTGGCCCTTGTGGGCCAGGCGCTGCTGCTTCTGTTTTTCTTTGCCGGCCTGCTTGGCCTGCTTCTCGTTGACCAGTCCGGCTTTGAGCAACTGGTCGCGTAGGGAAATGCTCATCTACTTACTCACTTAGGCAAACTCAGCCGCAGCTGGGCAAATTCTTTTCCTGGCGCTTGGCTTCGCCCCACAGGGCGTCCAGGTCTTCAAGGGTGCAACTTTCAATGGGACGCAGGGTATCGCGCAATGCCTGCTCGATAAACCGGAAACGTCGATCAAATTTTGTATTGGCACCACGCAAGGCGGTTTCCGGGTCCACTTTAAGATGACGGGCCAGGTTGACCACGGAAAACAGCAGGTCGCCTATTTCCTCATGAATGGCCGACGAATCGTTGTCAGCCATGGCCTCCAGCACTTCGTCCAGCTCCTCTCGTACCTTGTCCAGCACCGGCAAGGCTGCTGGCCAGTCAAAACCGACCTGGGCGGCGCGCTTTTGCAGCTTGGCGGCACGGGACAACGCCGGCAGGGCTACTGGCACATCATCCAGCAAGGACAACTGCTCGGGGGCTGCAGATTTTTCTGCGCGCTCCTCGGCCTTGATCTCATCCCAGCGTACCTTGACCTGTTCTTCGCTCAGGCGCGGCACATCCAGCGGCGCATACAGGTCGCCAGTTGGAAACACATGGGGGTGACGGCGGATCAGCTTGCGGGTGATGCTGTCGATCACCGCGGCAAATTCGAAACGGCCTTCTTCGCGGGCCAGCTGGCTGTAATACACCACCTGGAACAGCAAATCGCCGAGTTCACCCTGCAGGTGCTCGAAGTCGCCCTGCTCGATCGCGTCAGCAACCTCGTAGGCTTCTTCAAGGGTGTAGGGCACGAGGGTGGCATACGTCTGCTTGATATCCCACGGGCAGCCATATTGCGGATCGCGCAGGCGGGCCATAAGGTGAAGCAGGTCGTCGAGGTTATACATCTGTAATCCTTTGGCACACGCTAACCACACCCTGTGGGAGCGGGCTTGCTCGCGATGTGGACACCCCCGACTCACCGAGGTGATGCAATCGCGAGCAAGCCCGCTCCCACAAAGGATCAGCGCGGCTCGCTGCGCCCGATCCGGCGGGTTTCGATGATGTTCGGCAGTTGCGAGATACGCCCCAGCAAGCGCCCCAGTGCGTCCAGCCCCGGGATCTCGATGGTCAGGGTCATCAACGCCGTGTTGTTTTCCTTGTTCGAGCGGGTGTTGACCGCCAGCACGTTGATCCGCTCGTTGAGCAGCACCTGGGAAACGTCACGCAGCAAACCGGAACGGTCATAGGCGCGGATCTCGATATCCACCGGATACGTCGAAACCGGGATCGGCCCCCAGTTGACCTGGATCATCCGCTCCGGCTCACGGCTGCCCAGTTGCAGCACCGAGGCGCAGTCCTGGCGGTGGATGCTGACGCCACGGCCCTGGGTGATGTAACCGACGATCGCATCCCCAGGCAACGGCTGGCAGCAGCCAGCCATCTGGGTCAGCAGGTTGCCGACGCCTTCGATCTGGATATCGCCGCGCTTGCCCGGCTTGTAGCCCGTAGCCTTGCGCGGGATCAGCTCCATCTGCTCGCTGCCGCGCTCGGGCTCGACCTGTTGCTGGGCCAGGTTGATCAACTGCGCCAGGCGCAAGTCGCCCGCGCCAAGCGCCGCGTACATGTCCTCGGCGGTGCGCATGTTGGCCTTGTCGGCGAGCTTCTCGTAGTCCACCGCAGGCAGGCCCAAACGGCCGAGTTCGCGCTCGAGCATGGTCTTGCCGGCCGCGACGTTCTGGTCGCGGGCCTGCAGCTTGAACCAGTGGACGATCTTGGCCCGCGCCCGCGAGGTGGTGACATAGCCCAGGTTCGGGTTCAGCCAGTCGCGGCTCGGCGTACCGTGCTTGCTGGTGATGATCTCGACCTGCTCACCGGTCTGCAGGCT
>Ga0256410_1002611_pt1 | contig 11769 bp, 15 predicted proteins | sample PhyWR1_FD_185983 | JGI IMG/M metagenome (GOLD analysis project Ga0256410, IMG submission 185983) | Leaf surface microbial communities from wheat plants in UC Gill Tract Community Farm, Albany, California, United States - DLSL W.R1 | ecosystem: Host-associated > Plants > Phyllosphere >... | reverse complement strand
CGGTGTTGAATATGAGTTCACTACCGTGCTGGACCTGGTGCATGAAACGCATCACGCCAACGCTACAAAGGACCGTACCAAATTATTCTCCAATGCCGACCCTGTGATTATTTCAGAGGATACCGGCACTCGATTACTGGACTGGCTTGAGTCTGGCGTTAACCCTCACGAAGAGGCGCTTAAGCACTTCACTGAACTCGCCAATACAGCAAGGACTACAGATGATCTGAAGGCAGCATTTGAAGAAGCCTGGCGAACGCTGAGGGGAACTGAGCAGCAGTCCCAAGCGAAAGACATCTATGACATCCGCAAGTCAGAGTTAGAGCAAGCCGCATAACCCACTAATCAGGTATCCAGCCATGACAAACCCATATCTACGGGCGAGAGAGTCACGCCCAAAATCTGAGAGAGAGATGCTCTACGAGCGCATAGCTCAGGAGTGCGGCGAAGCATGGCTGGCTGCTAAAGAGGGCCGCCCTCACCCGCGCCTGTGCGACAAAACACCCAGTCAGAGAACCAGTGAACTACGCACCATCCGCAATGCTAAGGAGGCTGCGTCTTATCCGCAGCTACCGGATGAAGGCTGGGGAGATACGTTTAAGCGCGATGACATTCACGACTATTCAGACCGTCGTCACGGTGCAGGCGGCGCAGAACGACAGGAGTAACCATGACATTCATCAAAACACCAATGTATCGCAGGGGTAAAGGCGGACCAAACGACGGACTTAAAGAGCGAGCAATGTGGCTACTTAGCAAAGGGCCAATGACCGCAACTGCTCTGGCCGGGGCTCTGCGCGTTCCCCGGTCGAAAATCGTGCAAGTGATACGCGATACGACCACCGGCAACGGGTGCGTTGCCTCTGTTACTGCTCAGCAGATAACCACCGGAGATGGCACTACTGACAGGCTGTATACGCTGAACGGAAAGGTTAACCGCGTTGCTCCGAAAGTTACCCCACAGAAGACGATTGTGGTCAGCAAGAAGTCGCTGAGTGAGCGCGGTGAGGATAAGCGGCAGGCAGCGGAGGAAGCAGCGGCACGACGCCGGAGGCTAATGTCTGCCGGACTATACATTACGGCCAGTGATTTGCTGACACCTGTCAGCGGGAGAGATATATGAGCATTAAGCGTTATGAAGATGAAATCTATGGGCCTAGCTCTTACGATTTTGAAGAGAGTGAGTCTGGTTCGTGGGTCAAGTACGAAGCCAATGCCCCCCTGTAACGACCTCCCTCAATAAGCATCCACTCCTACACAACCGTCCAACTGAAATAAGAGAGAAAGAAATGCCAAACTGGGTTACTAACAAAGTCGCCGCGGCGACGCACGTCATTGAAGCTATGGTAAACGAAGAAGGGAAGATCGACTTCAATCTTATGGCCCCATTCCCCGGGCCGCGAGGTGCTGACTGGAATGGCATATACGGGGATGCTGAGACAGCGGCTAATGCTGTTCTGAATACCTCTCTAAGTTCCCATCCACTGATTGCTTCGCTGGAATCTGCTAACAGGCGTGATGTGAATATCGAAAAAATGACTGACACTTCGTTCCAGCAATTTATCGGCATGCTGGAAAACTACCGAGCTTGCGGTTACCTGCACGGAATGGATTGGGCAAGAGAGAAATGGGGAACTAAGTGGAACGCATGTGAGCCTGAACACGATGAAAAAGCCGGAATAGCGAAATTCGATACAGCCTGGTCATGCCCTGAAGGAGTACTGACGGAGCTATCCAAGCGTTTTCCTGAAGACGCAATAATCGTGACTTTTGCTGATGGGGATATTGGCAGTAATTGCGGGTCCTTCATTCTGAAGGCTGGCAACATCATTTCCAGTGACATTGCACCATCACGGCAAAGCATGAATACAGAAGACCAGAAAAAGTGGCGCATGTTCGCATATCGCGTCAAAGGCTATTCAGATAGTGAGATAGCAGAATTTGAAAATGAAGAAGAATAACAGCCACCAACCCGGTGGCTTTTTTATGCCCTGAATTCGGAGATATGACCATGAATTATGCAGATATTGCAGACGAGGCCGCAGCCCGTCAGCAGATGATGATTGATGTCGCACTGGCTAACCGGAAAGCGCCGGAGCCAGTATCAGCAACCTGTTTAAATGGCGACTGTGGCGAACCGTCGCAGCCGGGAACGAGTTACTGCTGCCCTGAGTGCAGAGAAGACGATGAGCGGTGGAAACGGGCTAAATCACAGAGGGCTGTAGCATGAAGCTGATTGATATTTTAGTGCTTGAATTGCCGAAGCGTGGCGGATGGCCGTCCTCACTTGAAGACGCATTTATGTTACGAATACCGGACATAACATGGACTTTTCGGTTTGATTCCCGCCCTGCAGCAATATTGCATGGAGAAGTAGTAACCCATGCCGAATACGAAGCCACACTTGCAGCACCTAAGGTGCCGGTGTGGGATGGAAAGGGACTGCCTCCAATCGGGTGTGAGGTGGATATTTATCATAACCCGAATTATACCGTCCGTGATGGATGCGCGCCGACCGGGACGATTGTTAAAGTTGTGGCTCATGAAACCACGACTGACGGCAATGATGTAGCGGTTGTTTTCTGGTGCGAAGATGGCGGTGGTCGCAGTGAATGCCTGGTGTCGTGGTGCTTGCGCCCCATCCGCACCGAAGCAGAGCGAAAGCGAGAAGAGGCAGGGATAGCAATTTATCACGCCATCAACTGGAATGCCGAAGGTGAACTGGCTAGCCCTTTAAGAATGGAGGACTACAGAAAAGCCTATGACGCCATCGCCGCCGGTAAAATCCCCGGCATAAGGCTGACAGATGACGCCGGAAGCCAGTAACGCAATAAAAATCCACCCGGCAATACCCCTTCCCCGCACCTTAATCGCCGCTGCTGTGATAGTGACGGCGCTGTTTACTAAATTATGAGGTGCCTATGCCTCCCACTGAGAAGTTTCTCAAAGTGAAAGACATGGCGGAAGCGCTCCAGGTTTCGCCAACAACAATCTATCGAAACCCCGCTAAATACCACATGTTCCGCGTCGGTGGTGGCTGGCGGGCCAATTCTGAAAGCCTGAAAAAGTTTGCCGAAGAGTCAGTCGCGGATAACAATGTATTCCGGCTGGCTGTTGTAGGCGGTAAGGAGAAGAAAAAATGCCGATCTACAAACGGGGAAATACGTACTGGGTCGATATATCGAAGCCAGACGGCACGAGAATTAGACGCTCTGCTGGAACCGGGGAAAGGGAGAAAGCGCAGCAGCTGCACGACAAGTTGAAGCACGAGGCCTGGGCGGTTAAAAATCTGGATAAGAAGCCGGAAAGACTGTTTGAAGACCTGATGATGCTGACCATGCGAGATGCACAGGACCAGTTAAATATCGAGAACACGAAAATCTATGCTCGGTACTGGCTGGGTGTTTTTGAGGGCCGCATCATTTCTTCAATCAGTGGGGAGGAAATCAGCAACAACCTCCCCACTCATAACCGGGTGACACGTAAGCGGCTGTCGAATGCAACGATGAACCGATATCGATCGCTGATTATGAGAGGGTTCTCGCTGGCATTTAAAAATGGGTGGCTGGACAGGATGCCATACACTCAGACGTTAAGAGAGCCGCGCGTCAGGGTTAGATGGATTGATAAGTCGGAGGCAAAGTGTCTTATAGACAACCTTCAGCATCCGTGGATGAAAAACCTGTGCTCATTTGCACTGCTGACAGGGGCAAGGCTCCGGGAGATCCTTTCTCTGACCTGGAGGGACATCGACCTGTCACGGAGGATTGCTGTCGTAAAAGCGGAGAATGCAAAATCGGGGAAAGCAAGACCACTACCGCTTAATGACGAAGCGGTGGCAGTCTTGAGAAAGATACCTTTCGACAATGAGTATGTTTTTTCGTCCGATGGTAAAGCAGAGGACTATTTCAACAGAACTGATTTCACCAAGGCACTGTCACTGTCCGGTATATCAGATTTCCGTTTCCACGACCTCAGACACACCTGGGCAAGCTGGCATGTTCAGAATGGAACGCCTCTGATGGTTCTGAAGGAATTAGGGGGATGGGAGAAGCTGGAGATGGTCAATAAATACGCCCACCTGAGTGGCGAACATTTGAGCAGATTTAGCGGCATTGTCACATTCCTGGCACACGACCGGGAAGGAGAGTCCGCCGCTAATAAGATATCACTCGTAGGCTGATGTAATATATAGAGAAAATCGAGCGCCCTTAAACCATGTTCCCGCATGGCACCGGAGAAACAGTCCGATGATTGTTAAAAAGGAGCGCATCATACCAACCCTGCAAGCCGCTACACAAGCCAGCCCGCTAAGTGTACGCCTCTAACCTTCTGCTAATTTCTGCCATATTGTGTCATCGTTCTGGCACAAATTTGGCACAACCCTACATTTCACACCGGAACATCATCAAACTCGAACGTCGTCATGTTGTTCACTGCATACGTTACAACGCCGAATATTTCCGTGCTTTCCTCCGCATCATTGTCCCCACTCAAACTTTTTATCACTCCGAGTGTTACCAGCGACTTTAAAGCCGGATATGGGGAGAGTTGCATCATGCAGATTCTGAACCTACCATCCACATCAGCAATAACAATCGATCCATCTACAGGCCGACGACTGCGGTCAACCACTAAGATGCAGTCAGCAAAAATCCCGACTCGCGGATAGTTGCCCTCCGCTCTCATAAAGAAGGTCGCCGTCTTGCTTTTAACGCACAGCTCATCGAGCGACAGCTCAGCCTGCGCGTAGTCCTTCGCCGGGGATGGGAACCCCATCACCAGATTCCGCTATTCGGGTTATAGAGGAAGAAGGTCCTTCTCTCACCCTCTTCTGTCGATATGTCTTTGAAACCGTGCTGATAATGCTCGATCCAGCGATTGGCCTCCTTCAGCGACCAGTGATGATTAATCAGTGCAAGCTGCTGGACAAAGTCAGCCGTGGTGACGGTCCGCCGTCCGCTGGCTTCAATTTTGATGCTACTTCTGAACGCGTATGGAATTTCGTATCTGCGTGACATAATGGCCCCAAAGAATAATACTGTATACACATACAGTATTAACGATTCTCAGAAGCCGCAAGTGGTTTCTAATGCTGTTTACTCAGGCCTTTGATTCAGAGCTGAAAATCGCCACCGGCCTCCCATATGTCCCTTGCGAGTATCATTTCATCCGCGCTCAGAGAGCGATCCCATATCGCAAAATGTGAAAGATCGAAATTTGACGCCGCTGTTGCGGCTGCCGCATTTGTAGACCCGAAACCAAAGCCTTGCAAGCTTGTACCTGCTTCCATAGCAAAGGCTTTGGTACTTCCAGAGCCCGCTAATAGAATGTTGGATTCTGTAGAGCTGTAGGAAATAATCAATACGCCCCACTGTCCCGTTTTTAAATCAGTTTGCTCGTTTATTGTCTTTGCTACTGGCAGTCCCCCGGCGATTGTTATCAGACCTTCCGTATTTGTTGACCCCTGACGAACAGACGCAGTTCTGTTTGAGACACCCCTTATAAAACCAGCAGTTCCGCCTGATGGGTAGGACCAGTCATTCACCCTCAATCTGAAAGCAATAGTAATATTATTTTCAATCGTCTTGTACGAACCCGTCCCGCCATTGTCGTTACTGTTTGCCAGCGTGTTCGTTCCGTCGAACTGTATATACGGGGTCGAACCACCAATACTTTTTGGGAATGTTAAAACGTTTCCCCTCTTCTTATTGAATGTCCTGTCGAGAATTGGCGCACTCCCTCTGAAAACCAGACTTTCAATTACAGCACCATTATTAGGGGCATCCAGCTTTGCATTGAAATTCATATATAGATTTCGCGCAACGCTGGGTATATAAGGAGCATCACCGGGATTGGTCATTGCCGAATTGCTAATGATAAATGTCATTTATTCACCTCGTTAAATCCCAGTTCGATTAGTTTTTTTCGAATCAGGTACTTTTCTCTGTAATGATACCCATCCGGTGTCAGATGATCTCTTGCAGGAATCATCAGTGTCTGGGGTACATTACCTGCGGCCTGGTCTGCCAAATCCTGAGCTGTCGGTTGTACTCCCTCATTTGCCAGGTCAATCCATAACTGCGACGAGGTTAACCACTCTTGCTGGTCGATAAAGTTTGCACCGTAACGTATTTTATTATCGGCAATACTCTGGTTCATTCTGTTTCGTTGTGTAGAGCCTATAGCCCAATTATTTGCAAACTGACCAACAACTACTATTTCAGGATAAAAAGGAGCCATCCACTCAACTATGGATAATATAGTTGCGTTTATTGCCTCAGCAGTTCTTCCCTGATTAAGGTCATTCTTCCCTGTTTCCAGTAGAAGGAAATTGCTACGGTATTTAACATTATCAACAATGAATGGAGTGTTTGCTGGTAATGCAACTGAAGCGCCGGGAGTTGTTCTGGTAAACGTACATGTAGGCGAACCAGAGCCATACACATAATTCATGACTCCTTTTATACCGAGTAATTCTCCAGGCGTTTGTTTGGTGAATAAAGATGCATCAAACCCTGACGACGTCATTTCTACCGAACCTGATGCTGGTATTGAACCAGTAACTGACGTCATCAGTGGCGTTATTACACCCATGAACATTGCGTTCTGAATTGAGTTAGCCCCGCCCCATCCCATATTCACTACGCTGCAACCAAGGTCTGACGCCATCTGCGTATACCAAGTCGCGCTTCTTTCTGCTGACGATGAGCCGAGGTTAACAATTGTCCGCCTGTCACCTCTGTACGGGAGATATTTGCCTGAAGGATGTTTCCACGTTCCTGCAAATGTCGGTCTTTCTGACTCAATTGAGATTAGATCCGATAGAGTCGGAGCCATTCTCACAGCCCACTCTTTAAGCACCCAGTCTGCAAATTTACCGCTATCCTGCATCAGACATAACTGGGTTAACCTTAGATTCCCCTCGGAGTCCGGCATTGTGTAAGCCAGTTCATATCCCGGAACGCTGCCTTTCACCGGCAGAGGATTGCTCTCGCCAATTCTCATGATTATTTTTTTCATTGAATGGTCTGACGGTGCGCCGTCACTAGAGCGATAACCAAACACCTCCCTGCCATTTTCATCCGCAAAAATGACAATATAACCCGGTGCCCGCGACGGGCCGGGGCCGCCAGTAATTAAACTTTGTCTTAGATTAATTTCATCCGAGACAGAGTCATTCAGAAATGAAACTTCTTGCTGTGATGGCATGCTCCTTCCGGTTGCGGTCAGAGTTCCGGCAATGTTTTCATATTCATCAGCAAGAGTGGAGCCATCACTACTACGTACATACGTTACGGAGCCGACAGGGATGTTTGCTATATCAGCCTGAGCAGCAGGCAGCGTCATATATTGACGACTCAGAGGAATAAGGTTTGCCAGAGTGTTAGCGTATTCTTGCTTGCGCTCAGTCTGGTCAGCATCGAATTCAGTCTTTTGCTCTACCAGCTGATCATTAATATATTCTGTTGCATTACTGGCCGCATTGCCTGCTGCATCCTGAGCCTGCTGCGCGGAACTTGCCGCCTCTGCTGCCGAAGCAGCAGCCTGACCTGCATACTCAGGAGCCAGTAAAGCTTCGGTTAATACCTCTTTCGCCTGGGCAGCAGCAACCTCTGCGATAGAAGCGTACTTCTGCGCAGCTTTAGTGTCCGATATTGACATTTATCACCCCGATGGGATTTGTTTAATTCAGGCGGGGATATCCGGCCAGTTAATTTCTTTTTGTGTGGTGTCAATCCGGTTGACAGATACGCGATAAAGCTTCCACTGTTTAAGGGCGGCGGCTTCTTCTTTCGTGGCGATTTCCATATCTACCGCGTCCTGAAGAGGGTTTATCATCGCGGTCGCTGAGGAGACTAGTTCAGTCTTCTTTCTGTTATTGGAGTTAATAACTTCCTCTCCAGAAGGTTCTGCCTGAGCGGACAGAATGGGATTTCCTTTCTTATCGGCGATAATTCTTTTCCCGCCTTCCTGCCCCACAATAAGCGCGTTGTAGTCAGCCTCGCTCACCTCTTTTAAATCATCAGGCAATCCATTAATGCTATTTTCGTAAATCTCTTTCATTGACACAGGGTAAAACCCGCCAGTACTGGCGCTGTATAAATATGTTTCGGACATTTTTAACCTCAGTAGCCGATGGCAACCCACGTCGCACCGCGTTCTTCTGAATACATAAGAGCGGTAAATCCGTTGTACGTCTGATTAATTGCGGCCATGTTCGCTTCAGAGTTTGGACCCGCAGCACTCTCGTTCTTTGTAAGAAGGACGCCGATGCAGGCATTGGGGAACGCAAGCGGGAATGTCACAGCATTTAAATCAGCTGTGCGGGTGACTCGCCCAATTTGGATAATGAACCCGGTGGAGTTATCTACATGTCGGCCCTGCGTCGGAGAGAAGAAGCCAGTATTACGGCTGTTAAAACGTGAGTCGCTCTCTGTCCGCGTGTAAAGCTGTGCGCGTGAATACACGCTCAGGTTAGTTCTTGCTCCATCCGCATCCGCTGCGCCTGTCCCCCCGTTAGCCACCGGAACCGGGGAGGCGGTGGTAAGGATTTCAATTGCGTCCTGCCACGTCCCGTTAGTCAGTGCTCTGGCCCATAACCCTAAGGTGCCTCCAAACCTGAATCCCAGCATGGCTTTGTTACTGGCATCATAGAAAAACGACGCGCCAGCGTAATTGGCCCCCGGAGACGGAAGACTTGTTCCCGCTGAAGGGGTGCGGTAGAAGCCGGTTTCCTGACGGTTTGTGAAGTCGTTCGATACATTTGGCGTGGCAGACCCCAGGCCAAACGCGCCCACCGGCATTAAATTTCCGGGTGATGTTCCCGCATCCCGCATAGCAGCCGAACCGAAGTCTTTGACTATGTTCGTTCCATCGCCAATAACTTTCGCAGTTTCTCCTGTTGCTACCGTTACGCCCGTTCCTGTTGGCGTTTTAACAATCACCTGAAAGTTACCGGTGCAGTTGTTAATAACGGTCCACGCAACAGGCCACGCGGGAAGGATTAGGTTAATGCTGGCAGTAAGCGTTCCAGACAGCGTGATGCGGGGCTTTGCAGCCTGGTTAGTGCTTAGCGTCACGGATGATGATGACAGGCCGTTTAACGCTGTCGTGCCACGTACGCCGTGCGGAACCCAGCTCGTCAGTGTTGCTCCTGACACCTCCGGGTTATTTGTGTTTTGCTCGACCGTGTTCTGCCAAAATCCGTCGGAGGTCGAATTGGGAATAACAGCCCCTTTCGGATATCCGCCGATGGTATTGGCAAATGACTGGTCGAATGGAAAGCCCATCCCGGCACTCACCCACTTTGCCACATCAGAAATGGCAAACAGGATGCCGTTCAAATCTTTGCCGTCAGGAGGGATGCCGCCAGCCCCTCTCTCCATCATTGTGATCGGAGGGAATCCCCTGTTCAGGCTTGCCACACCTTCGTTATCTTCAGTCGTCGTTGAATCGGTTGGTATTGCGTTTTTATCCCCATTGACGGCAAACGCCTTGGGGATCTTGGCAGGAATATCTGTAATTCTCATTATGCCGCCTGTTGAACGATATTAACCAGCACGCCAGCCGGGGCCGGGAACGCACCAGAGTTTTGAATAATTGCGAGGTCGGATGGGCTCAGGGCAAACTCGAACACGTAGCTAATTTGCATCCCGCCATCGTTTCGCACATAACATCTCCCCTTCTCTCCGAACATTGCGTTCAGCAGGTAGTTGAGATTTTTTACAGTGCAGTTGGTGATGTTGGCGGCCGCCTTTACCAAAATCAGCTTGCGGAATGCGTCGTTACCCAGAGCAACAGTTGACGTCTGCTGAGAGCCTCTGGTGTAAAATGGGGCCTGGTTAAATGGTTGGGGGTCATCACTAACTGGCGTAGCAGAGGATGCCTCATTGAAGCCGAAATAGACCTCATTTGGCGTAACCGAAATTAGCCGACTTACAACGACGATCTTCCCCCACACATCGAGCCCGTACGTGTCAGCAGTTTTGATGTTCCAGACCATATCGTAAAAGGAGTCGATAAAGTCTTCTGGCCCTACGGCCTCATTAAAGCTCTCAATCAAACCACGAAGCTTTGTGGCGTTCGCATACTGCGCCATAAGCGTCATGTCTACGCTATACATATGCCACCTATGCCGTGATGATTACCTGAATATTCCCGTCATCGAGCGTGGGTATTTCATCTATCCCGTACTCAACTGATGGCCCGTATGTCGTCCCGTCACGTGATATCGTAATTCCAAGTATTTCCATGTTGCCTGAGTCAATATCCTGAACGCCTGAGTAATACCGCCCGGCTGTAACCTTTGAGCCAATTCTCGCCCGCGTCCCGCCATCTGTGCCGTTAAAGGACCTTTGCGCTGCTGCTTTGACCTGAGATGTAATGTCTGAAGGCAGAAGGCTGTTCTGTGCAATCTCAATCCGCAGGTACATGCTTCTGGGGGTTGGGGTAACCCACTTCATCACGTATTCCGGATAGGGGTATACGTAGTTCTCTTTGTCATAAACCGTGAATGTTGTGGTTCCATTCATGTCTGCCCCCGGAGGTGCCGAGCTGAGGATCGCTTCGGCGATGTCTTCGTCGGTGCCGCCATAAACAGCAATGTATATTGAGTGAGGAAGCAGGCTGAAGTTCGTAACGCCATTCACTACGGCAGAGCCTGCTTTATTGTCAATCACGTAAGCATCTGTTACGCCATCTACGCCGAAAACTGCGGCGTATACAGCAGCAAGCGTATTACTTGAGTTTTTAGCCACTGACAGTCTGCGCCGGTACTCGAAGGATGAGCGGTTTTCCTCGTCTGTACCCAGCACCCCGGCTGCTTCGTTTGTAATGGATGACCATCCGGATAAAGCTTTATAAATCTTGTTAAGTTTTCCGGTTGCACACGCGATGGGGCCGGTAGCCTGATTCTGAAATTCAACCTGGACTGAACCATCAGAACCGATCACCTCATCAGAAAGAGACTCATACAGGTAACCGGCCTCATCTTCAGCAGTGCTTCCTCTCGGAATTTCAGCACCTACAGACCCCCGGCACGTGCATGTAACAATCGTCCCGGATGCAGGAATACGCTGGATAAAGTAAATCTGACCGATGCCGTCCTGAAATCTGCCCGATGCAAAATCAGGGTTAATGTTATTCACGATTGCCAGTAACTGGTCGTTCTTGTCAGCAATGATGGCTGTATCCGACACGGCAATTTGCCCTTGCGGTGTCGTTAGTTCGGTGCTCATTGCCGAGCCAAGCGCCGAAGACAAATCAGACAGTCGCCCCGCCAAAATTTCGGCTTCATCTGGCACATCAAGCCCGTTAGTAGAGAATGTTACCGACGGGACTGATGAGCTTATTGTTGTGATTGCCATTCGCTGTCTCACATGTTTACGGTGTATTCGGTGCCATTAGTGTCAACCACGACGATCACCCCAGTTGATGCGCGAGTACCGCTATCATTGATGACGGTTGCCGATGCCTGGGCGATGTATGGAAGGCGCATGGCTTCATTTTCGAGATAACTCTGTACGGCTCCTGCACCAGGTAGAACGCCCATAATGTTCTCGTAGTAAGGAATGCCAGCACTGGTGTTATAGATGCACTCCCCGCGCAGAGTGGAGCATGCTGTAGCCACGTCCTGAGCGCAGGCGTATGGGTTTCCAACAACACGGATATTCCCTTTATCGTCCAGGTCGATATCCCATGAGTCAGGGTCTAAATAAAGTGAGGCTGTTATCACGTGATCTCCGGGCATAAAAAAACCCGCCGGAG
>Ga0256410_1002606_pt1 | contig 11780 bp, 10 predicted proteins | sample PhyWR1_FD_185983 | JGI IMG/M metagenome (GOLD analysis project Ga0256410, IMG submission 185983) | Leaf surface microbial communities from wheat plants in UC Gill Tract Community Farm, Albany, California, United States - DLSL W.R1 | ecosystem: Host-associated > Plants > Phyllosphere >... | reverse complement strand
CGTGCGCCGTTTGCGCAGATTGAACAAAGCTTTTTCAGCGTACGCGACTCCGCCGGGTCGCTGCGTGGACTGGTGCGGGTGACTGCGCCGGTAGCCTTTGCCCGTCAGCAGCTGGTGCCGCATATCACCGCCTTCCTGCGTCAGCATCCGCAGGTAAGGGTGCAGCTGGAGGTGTCCGATCGGCTGGTGTCGCTGGCCAGCGAAGGTTTCGACCTTGCCATACGTCACAGCAACACGCTACCGGAAACCCATGTCGCGCTGCCGCTGCGCAGTACCCGTGCGCTGGTAGTGGCGTCACCCGGATATCTGAAGGACGCCGGAACCCCTGACGCACCCGCGTCCCTGAGCGAACACCGCTGCCTCTATTATCCGCGCGGCGTGGAAACACCCCGCTGGAGCTTTCAGCCGCTGGAAGGGGGAGAGCGGCTGACGGTCAACGTCAGCGGGCCGTTTGCAACCAATAACAGCGAGTCGATCCGCGATGCGGCGCTTGAAGGGCTGGGGATTGCCCTGCTGCCGGACTTCAGCGCCCGGGCGGCTTTGGAAGAAGGGCGGCTGGTTCAGCTGCTTCCGCAGTGGCAAACCGTCGGGGCGTTTGCCGATATGCTGTACGTTGTCAGGCCCTGGTCGGCGCAGGTGCCGCGTGCGGTCAGCGGTTTTATTCACTGGCTGCGAGAGGCGTTTAGTGAGAAATAGGGCGGCTTTTTGTCAGGCTATTTGCTGCCGGCGACGGCGGTAGCCAATTGTTGATCTGATCCTCATATAAAACATTCGTTCCCTTTTTATATTTATTGGAAAATTAAATTCATTTATCCTGCAAGTCTTATCCCATAAAACTTGCCGGAGACAGTAGATGTCAGCGATTCCCAGCCTCGAAACCCTGCTAGAGCAGGAAGCCACCGTTCGTGTCAGCCAGTTTGATTTTGATACGGCATGGAAGATCGGTTGTCTGATCCGTGAACGCGCCGCCAGTGAAAAGATGCCGGTGGCCATTGAGGTGTATGCTTTTGGCCAGGTGCTGTTCAGCACCTCGCTGAGCGGTTCCAGCGCAGAAAATCTGGAGTGGATTTCACGCAAGCGCCATACGGTACTGCGCAATGCGCACTCATCGCTTTATACGCAGGAGCTTAACAAGGCGAAGGGGACACCGATGTCAGAGATGAACTATCTGGACCCGCAGCGCTACACCGACAGCGGCGGCAGCTTCCCGCTGCTGCTGAGCAGCGGTGGCGTAATTGGCGCGGTCACCGTCAGCGGCCTGCCTTCACATGAAGATCATGCGCTGGCAGTGTGGGCGATCCGGCAGGTAATATAAGGTAAAACGAAGACAGGGCAGCCGTGCCCTGTCTTGTAGGCGGAAATGTGTGCCGCGGCGTGCCTGAACACTGTTTATCTCCCTCGCTATTCCGCCGTTTTCGGCAGCATCTGCCGTTGAAAGACGACAAAAAAGCAGCACAAATTAACGACTTCAGCCAAGATGGTTGCCTGCTGGCCTGTGCGCCGACGAAGCGTTAAGTTATTTTGCCCTGAATGAATCTAAGGAGAGTCATGAAAAGCTATCAAGTGGCAGTGATCCCCGGCGACGGTATCGGTGTGGATGTGACGGATGCCGCCTGGCAGGTACTACAACACACCGCGAAGACGTTCGATTTCTCCCTCGACGGGGAGCGTTTCCCGTGGTCCTGCGAGTACTATCTGGAGCACGGCGAGATGATGCCAAAAGATGGCATAGACAGGCTGCGCGATTTTGATGCCATCCTGCTGGGGGCCGTTGGCTGGCCGGAAAAAGTCGCCGACAGCGTTTCGCTCCACGGCCTGCTGCTACCGATCCGTAAACAGTTCGATCTGTTTGCTAACGTGCGTCCGCATCGTCTGCTGCCCGGCGTAGAAGGACCGCTGCGCAAGGGGGATTTTGATATTCTCTGTATTCGTGAGAATACCGAGGGTGAGTACAGCGGTGCAGGCGGTCGTATCCATCAGGGCACTGCGGATGAAGTGGCGGTAGAAACCTCTATTTTCACCCGCCGTGGCGTTGAACGCATACTGCGCTTTGGCTTTGAAGCGGCGCGCAGGCGCAGCAGGCGGCTGGCCTCGGTCACCAAGTCAAATGCGCAAAAATTTACGATGGTGATGTGGGATGAAGTCACCGAAGAGATTGCTAAAGAGTATCCGGACGTCAGCGTCACCCGCTACCATATTGATGCGATTGCCGCGCGCATGGTCATGAACCCGGAAACCCTGGACGTGATTGTCGCGTCTAACCTGTTTGGCGATATTCTGACTGACCTCGGTGCCGCGATTCAGGGCGGACTGGGCTATGCGGCGTCGGCTAACCTGAACCCTCAACCGGGCGTTCCCTCCATGTTTGAGCCGGTACACGGTTCCGCGCCGGATATTGCCGGGCAGGGCATTGCTAACCCGATTGCCGCAATCTGGTCGGCGGCACTGATGCTTGAGCACCTGGGGGAAACCGCAGCTGCCGCAGCTATTCTGCGTGCGGTTGAAACCGTCACGGCTCAAACAGAGGTCAACGGCGGATTAACAACGACAGAGATTACTGCGGCGGTTATTGCCGCTATCTGATCGGTTACAGGCTTCCCGTTCGGCAAGCCTGTACATCAAGGAGACTCAGTGAGATGGAAGCGCACACGATTACGGATATTATCGAACCGGGCCTGCGGGTGCTGTTCTGCGGGATCAATCCCGGTAAGTCCTCTGCCCATACCGGGTTTCACTTTGCTCATCCGGGAAACCGCTTCTGGAAAACCATTTTCCAGGCCGGATTTACGCTCAGTCAGCTGAAGCCTGAACAGGAACGGCAACTGCTGGAAACCGGCTGCGGTATCACCATGCTGGTGGAGCGGCCTACCGTCCAGGCCAGCGAGCTGGCGGGCAACGAACTGCGCGATGGCGGGCAGGCGCTGCGTGAGAAGATTGAGCGTTATCAGCCGGCCGCGCTTGCGGTGCTCGGCAAGCAGGCCTACCAGCAGGCGTTTCGTCGCACTAAGGTTGAGTGGGGCCGGCAGCCGGAGCCGATCGGTGACACGGAGGTATGGGTTCTGCCGAATCCCAGCGGGCTGAATCGGGCTTCTCAGGAGGAGATGAGCGCCGCCTATGCCGCGCTGAATGAGGCACTGCGTGCGCGTGGCGTTTAAGCGGGAAAGCGCACGGGGGAATGGCGACCGCCAGCCTGTTTTTCAGGCAAAAAAAAGGCCCCTGTTTGAGGGGCCATTCGGCTGTAGCGGACGGGCTTAATCGTCCAGGAAGCTACGCAGTACTTCAGAGCGGCTTGGATGACGCAGCTTGCGCAGCGCCTTCGCTTCGATCTGACGAATACGCTCACGCGTTACGTCAAACTGTTTGCCGACTTCTTCCAGCGTATGGTCGGTATTCATATCGATACCAAAACGCATACGCAGAACTTTCGCTTCGCGGGCGGTCAGGCCAGCCAGCACGTCGTGGGTGGCAGAACGCAGGCTCTCAGAAGTGGCAGAGTCCAGCGGCAGCTCCAGCGTGGTGTCCTCGATAAAATCACCCAGATGTGAATCTTCATCATCACCAATCGGCGTCTCCATCGAGATCGGCTCTTTGGCAATTTTCAGCACCTTGCGGATTTTATCTTCCGGCATCAGCATACGCTCGGCCAGCTCTTCCGGCGTAGGTTCACGGCCCATCTCCTGAAGCATCTGGCGCGAAATACGGTTGAGCTTGTTGATTGTCTCAATCATATGCACCGGAATACGGATGGTACGTGCCTGGTCCGCGATAGAGCGGGTAATTGCCTGACGGATCCACCAGGTTGCGTAAGTTGAGAACTTATAACCACGGCGGTATTCAAATTTATCAACCGCTTTCATCAGGCCGATGTTACCTTCCTGAATCAGGTCAAGGAACTGCAATCCACGGTTGGTATATTTCTTGGCAATCGAGATAACCAGACGCAGGTTAGCTTCAACCATCTCTTTCTTCGCACGGCGCGCTTTGGCTTCGCCGATAGACATACGACGGTTGATATCTTTAACCTGTTCAATGGTCAGGCCGGTTTCTTCTTCGATCTGCTTCAGCTTTTGCAGGCTGCGGTGAACATCTTCTGAAACGTCATTCAGTTTCTCGGACCACGGCTTGTTCATTGCCAGTGCGGCTTTGAACCAGGTTTCGCTGGTTTCATTACCGGTAAACAGGGTGATGAAGTTTTTCTTCGGCATTTTGCACAGTTCAACACACAGTTTCATGATCAGACGTTCCTGGGTACGAACGCGGTCCATCATGGTACGCATGTTGTTCACCAGGTAGTCGAACTGTTTCGGTACCAGGCGGAACTGCTTAAATACGTCGGAAAGATTCTGAATTTCAGCAACGGCGCTGGCGTGACTGCGGCCCTTCGCCTTGATTACCGTGCGGGTAGCTTCATACTGCACGCGCAGGTCGCTGAACTTCTCACGCGCCAGCTCAGGGTCGATGCTGTTGTCATCTTCTGAACTGTCATCGTCAGATTCTTCATCTTCTTCTTCGTCGTCGTTACGTTCTGCTTCAGAGAGTTCAGACCCAACGTGCGTTGCCGTTGGTGCCAGATCTTCTTCTGCATTAGGATCAACAAAGCCGATGATCAGGTCGGACAGGCGTGCTTCACCTGCTTCAACGCGATCGTACTGTTCCAGCAGATAGGTAATGGCTTCAGGATATTCGGCAACGGAGCACTGAACCTGGTTAATACCATCTTCAATGCGTTTTGCGATATCGATCTCGCCTTCACGGGTTAACAGTTCAACCGTGCCCATTTCACGCATATACATGCGGACCGGGTCGGTTGTACGCCCGATTTCAGATTCAACGCTGGATAAGACCTGGGCAGCAGCTTCGGCAGCATCTTCATCCGTGTCGGTGCTGTTTTCGTTCAGCATCAGATCATCGGCATCGGGTGCTTCTTCTACCACCTGGATGCCCATGTCGTTGATCATCTGGATGATGTCTTCGATCTGATCGGAGTCGACGATATCTTCCGGCAGATGGTCATTGACCTCGGCATAGGTCAGATAGCCTTGCTCCTTACCACGGGTGACAAGAAGTTTCAGCTGTGACTGCGGGTTTTGCTCCATAAGACGGTATCCACACTTCTGTTAATTAGATTGGTGTCGGGTCGGCTAAGATGCCAACAATAACAGTGAGGGCGTTTGGATTATTGCCGCTGCCCGTCGTGGCGGCTGTCAGGGTCAACCTGACGGATAATCGGCACTTAAGCCGCTAGGATCCTGCTGAGGCTGCGTAGCACGCCTCTGAATGTCGTGATAACTGTCGGACGAATGGAAAACCGTTCGCCCGATATCAAATCTGTACACCGGCGGCATTCTGTCTTACTCTGCCACCTACTGCTTTTTCAGTACCTGGCTCAGTTCCCAAAACTCACGCCGTTCTTCGGCGTTGAGAACGTGGGTGCGGTCGCGGGCGATCAGCTCTTCCAGCCGCCGCTCCAGCGCTGCGTCGTACATGCTGGCCAGCGAATCCTGAAACATGGTTTCCACTTCGTCATCTACGATCATGTGGTTCCATGTTGCCAGGGTTTCAAGGCTCTGACTAAATTTTGTTCCACGATATAATTCTAGTAGCTGTCCGGTCGTCAGGCCAGGATGAGCAACGCAGGTATTCACTAATTCAACAAAAAGTGAAAAACCCGCTATCTCGGACTGATCTAAACCTTCCAGAGACGGAACCATTGCAGCCAGCTGCGGATTCTGTATCAGTAATCCTATCAGTATACGCATGGTCGTGCGTTTTAGCTGAGGCTGAACCGGCGATAAAGCATTTTCAGCGCGTTTAGGCAGCAGTTTTTCCAGCTGGCTGTCGTCGAGAATACCCAGCTTGTTTCCCAATTCCTGACGCAAATAGATGCGCAGCGTTTCGCCTGGAACCTGGCCAATCAGCGGCAGCGCCAGCGTGCTGAGCTGCGCCCGGCCATCGGGAGAACGTAAATCAACCTGCGGTAGCAGGGTGTCAAATAAAAACGACGACAGCGGCGTTGCCTGCTCGATACGTGCTTCGAAAGCGGCTTTACCCTCTTTACGCACCAGCGTATCGGGGTCTTCTCCATCGGGCAGGAACATAAAGCGTAGCTGACGCCCGTCATTCATGTAAGGCAGCGCCGTTTCTAATGCTCGCCATGCGGCCTCGCGGCCCGCTCTGTCGCCGTCGTAGCAGCAAATCACGGTATCTGTCGTTCGGAACATGAGCTGGATATGCTCAGCCGTGGTCGATGTACCCAGCGAAGCCACGGCATAATCCACGCCGAACTGCGCCAGAGCGACCACGTCCATGTATCCTTCAACCACCAGCAGTTTTGCCGGCTCCGGATGATTTTTTTGCGCCTCATACAGGCCGTAAAGCTGGCGGCCCTTGTGGAAAATATCGGTTTCCGGTGAGTTGAGATACTTTGGCATCCCGTCACCGAGCACGCGCCCGCCGAAACCAATAACGCGTCCGCGCTTATCGTGAATGGGGAACATCACCCGATCGCGAAAACGATCGTAGGTTCGGCCCCGATCGTTGGTCACCAGCATTCCGGCATCGGTCAGCGTCTGCTGATCGTCCGGGTTACGGCCAAAACGCTTTAAGGCGTTATCCCAGCCGGCAGGGGCAAAGCCAATAGAAAAATGTTGAATCACTTCAGCGCTCAGGCCACGCGTAGCCAGGTACTCACGCGCCCCGGCTGCCGAACTCTGAGACAGCGACTGCTGGTAAAAATCCCGCAGGCCGGTCATCAGTTGATACAGGCTCTGACGCTGGTGGCGCTCAAGCTGGCTGGGACCCGTGCCGCTTTCATAGGGCACTTCCAGTCCGTAGGCGGTCGCCAGTTCTTCAATGCTTTCGACAAACTCCAGTCGGTCATAGTTCATCAAAAAGTCGATGGCGTTACCGTGTGCGCCGCAGCCAAAGCAGTGATAAAACTGCTTTTCGCCGTTTACGGTGAATGACGGGGTTTTCTCATTATGAAAAGGACAGCATGCGTGATAATTTTTACCCTGTTTCTTCAGCTTAACGCGGGCATCGATAAGATCCACGATATCCGTGCGGGCCAGTAAGTCATTGATAAAAACACGCGGAATGCGTCCAGCCATAAGTCCCCTTTGTATGCTGCCCCGAGAATAATCCGTTATTCACTTCTGGCCATAAACGAGAACAAGCCGCGCATTCCTTTCGGAAAGCACGGCCTGATAACAACTTACTTGTCTGTGATGCGTGAGGGTAAACCCTCAAAAGACTTAGTACAGACGAGTGCGGCGTGCGTTTTCGCGAGCCAGTTTCTTCGCGTGGCGTTTAACTGCTGACGCTTTAGCGCGCTTACGTTCGGTAGTTGGTTTTTCATAAAACTCACGACGACGAACTTCAGCCAGAACGCCTGCTTTCTCGCAAGAACGTTTGAAGCGACGCAGTGCTACGTCAAATGGCTCGTTTTCACGTACTTTAATTACCGGCATGTAACTCTCACCTCGGATAAATTCGGTTTTGCCGCTGGCGTCGGTGCCAGCTCATTTCAAAATGGTGCGGAATTTTACTCCAACACAGGCTGCGTTGTAAAGCACCATAGCATAAAGTAACCAACAGATGCCCTGTGCGGCTGCCGGCTTTTTTCAGGAGGCCGAGTATACATCAAATGGCCGCCGGCAGTGGGAAAAAAAACATCTTTCTGGTCAACAGTTAATCGCAGGTCGGCTAAAATTGCGGTAGTGAAAAGCGCACTCGTGCTACACTGCGCGCCGCAAGAATTGAGGTAAAAGACAGCCATGCGAGTTCTCGGAATTGAAACATCCTGCGATGAAACCGGTATTGCCATCTACGATGATGCTGCGGGTTTGCTCGCCAATCAGCTTTACAGCCAGGTTAAACTGCACGCCGACTACGGCGGCGTCGTGCCGGAGTTGGCCTCCCGCGATCATGTCCGCAAAACCCTCCCGCTTATTCAGGCAGCCCTTGAGGAAGCCGGATTACAGGCGAAGGATATTGACGCCGTTGCCTATACCGCCGGACCGGGTCTGGTGGGGGCGCTGCTGGTAGGGGCGACCATTGGCCGCTCGCTGGCGTTCGCGTGGGATGTCCCGGCGATAGCCGTACACCATATGGAAGGGCACCTGCTGGCACCGATGCTGGAGGATAATCCGCCGGAATTTCCGTTCGTAGCGCTGCTGGTTTCCGGCGGGCATACCCAGCTGATCGGCGTAACCGGCATTGGTGAATACACCCTGCTCGGGGAATCGGTTGATGATGCCGCCGGGGAAGCCTTTGATAAAACGGCTAAGCTGCTGGGACTGGACTATCCGGGTGGGCCGATGCTGTCGAAAATGGCCCAGCAGGGTGTAGAAAAACGCTTTATTTTCCCGCGTCCGATGACCGATCGCCCTGGGCTGGACTTTAGCTTCTCCGGCCTGAAAACCTTCACCGCCAACACCATTCGCGATAATAGCGACGATCCGCAGACGCGTGCCGATATTGCGCGGGCTTTTGAAGATGCGGTGGTTGATACGCTGGCGATAAAATGCCGCCGTGCGCTGGATCAGTGTGGGTTTACGCGTCTGGTAATTGCCGGCGGCGTGAGTGCAAACCGTACCCTGCGCAGCAGGCTGGCGGAGATGATGCAAAAGCGCGGTGGGGAGGTGTTTTATGCCCGGCCAGAGTTTTGTACCGACAACGGCGCAATGATTGCCTACGCGGGCATGGTGCGTCTGAAGGGCGGAACGCATGCCGGCCTGAACATTACCGTGCGTCCTCGCTGGCCGCTGGCTGAACTGCCGGCAATTTAAGGCACCGAAGCCGTCCGTAGACCGCGGCGGCTCGGTGTCTGTCAGGGCTGGGTTTTATCCTGGCCTTTTTTCTTTTTCCGCCAGATTTTAGTCTCCTGCCCGCGCCACAGTCGTTGAATATTGTCATGATGACGCAGCAGGATCAGGCAAGAAAGCATGGCGACCGGGAAGGTAAGCTGCGGTTTAAACCACCAGACGTAGAAGGGCGCAATCAGGGCGCTGACAATGGCCCCCAGTGAAGAATAGCCGCTCAGCAGTACGGTCAGCAGCCAGGTTCCGGTCATTAAACCGGTGAGATCCCAGCCGATTGGCGCAATGGCACCAAACGCCGTCGCCACCCCCTTTCCTCCCTTGAAATGAAAGAAGACCGGGTAGATATGTCCGAGACAGGCCGCAATCGCCGTCAGACCCAGGTAAAGCGGAGGCAGCCCGAAAACATAGCCCAGCCAGACCGGTAGCATACCTTTAAGTACATCAAACACCAGCACCGCAGCCGCGGCCGCTTTACCGCCGATACGCAGTACATTGGTGGCGCCCGGGTTGCCAGATCCATTCTGGCGGGGGTCCGGTAATCCGAACAGTCGGCACACCAAAATCGCGCTGGAGATGGAGCCACACAGATACGCGGAAATGATCATGCCAAGCGCGAATACACTCATAACACCGTTCCGTCTTGTTGGGGTCGTTTTGATATTAGCATCCGTGGATAATACGCATAAACCATCGTGGATGGTATCCGGCAACCACAAAAACAGAGACCCTTATCATGGATATCGTATTTATTGATCAATTGTCCGTTATCACCACAATCGGCGTTTACGACTGGGAGCAGACGATACAGCAAAAATTAGTGTTCGATGTCGAAATGGCGTGGGACAACCGTAAAGCTGCCGCCAGTGACGATGTAAACGACTGCCTGAGCTATGCCGATGTCTCCGAGGCGATCATTGCGCACGTAGCGAACGGCAGGTTTGCTCTGGTTGAACGGGTGGCGGAAGAGATTGCCACGCTGCTGCTGAGCCGGTTTGCCTCGCCCTGGGTGCGGATTAAGGTGAGCAAACCTGGTGCGGTGGCGCAGGCGCGTCAGGTGGGTGTCATCATCGAGCGGGGTACTATTCCTAAATAGATTCAATGTGATTGCCATCACATTGAAACCACATCACAGTAAGGTTTGTCTTAATCTCCGTGATGAGATTTATTATCGTGCCACCCGATAACGTTCAACGTTTGCGGGTGGGGGGTGTGCGCCACCTTTTCATTTCAATGATTTTAGAGGGTTAGAGGAATATTGATGGCAGAAATTCACGAGCTATGGGTTGCTGTGATTCTAGGGATAGTTGAGGGGTTAACGGAATTTCTCCCCGTTTCATCAACCGGGCACATGATCATCGTCGGTCATCTGCTGGGATTTGAGGGAGATAAGGCAAAAACGTTTGAAGTCGTTATCCAACTGGGTTCTATTCTGGCCGTAGTCGTGATGTTCTGGCGTCGTCTGTTTGGTCTGATCGGTATTAAATTCGGTGAAGTAAAGCATGAGGGAACGGGAACCGGTCATCTGACGCTGGTTCATATTTTGCTGGGTATGCTGCCGGCCGTGGTCATTGGTCTGCTGCTGCACGATAAAATTAAAACGCTGTTCAACCCGGTCAACGTAATGTACGCGCTGGTGGTCGGCGGCGTGCTGCTGATTGCCGCAGAGCTGCTGAAACCCAAAAAACCGAAAGCGGATGGGGTGGATGATATTACCTATCGTCAGGCCTTTGTGATTGGCTGCTTCCAGTGCCTGGCGCTGTGGCCGGGTTTCTCGCGCTCCGGGGCCACGATTTCTGGCGGTATGCTGATGGGCGTGAGCCGCTACGCCGCATCAGAATTCTCATTCCTGCTGGCCGTGCCCATGATGATGGGTGCAACCGCGCTGGATGTTTATAAGAGCCTGGACTTCCTGACAATGGCGGACTTACCAATGTTCGCGGTCGGCTTTGTCACGGCCTTTATCGTGGCGCTCTTCGCGATTAAGACCTTCCTGCACATTATTAAACGCATCTCGTTTATCCCGTTCGCGATCTACCGTTTTATCGTCGCTGCGGCCGTTTACGTGGTGTTTGTGCTGTAAGCTTTGCACGGGGCGGATCCGGCGATCCGCCCCTACAACGTCTGCCAGGCTGCCAGTGCCGCAATCCGGCGACGGGTTAGCTCTTCCCTGACCTCCACACCTTTAAAGCCGGCTTCTACAACCTCCCGCGTAGGCACTTCCGATACTATCCTGAACGCTTCACGCAGGTATTGCCCCTGTGGATAGGGGTTATTTTCAAATCCGCTGCGTCCCCGGGCGTCCGCTTCGCTGGTTAGCGCAATCTGCTCAACGCGGTGGGGCTTGCGCCAGGCATCCAGCCTGTCGAACAGCGATACCAGCGTTGCGGCGGAGTGATGCTGGATAGTGTGGACAAGATCGTGAAACTCGGTGACCAGCAGGGCCAGGTCACGCAGCGCATTCGGCACGCGAAGGCGTTCACACAGGTTGGCAACCAGCGGTACGCCCGCCGGCCCGTGACCGTGATGGCTCGGCCATTTCTCGGGCGGGGTCAGCCCTTTGCCCACATCGTGGAACAGGGTGGCGAAGCGGATATCCAGTTCGGGGCTGAGCTGAGCGGCCATGGCCAGCGTCATCAGTGAATGAACCCCGCTGTCGATCTCCGGATGCCATTTTGCCGGTGCGGGAACGCCGTAGAGATTATCCAGCTCAGGAAACAGCACGGCCAGTGCGCCGCAGTCGCGCAGCACCTGGAAAAACACCTGTGGATTACGGGTCAGCAGGGCGCTCTCCGTCTCTTTCCACACGCGCTCGGCCGTCAGATGATCCAGCTCTCCGCTTTGGGTCATTGAACGCATCAGCGCCAGCGTTTCGTCTGCAATACGAAAGTTCAGGTGCGCCAGGCGTGCGGCAAATCTTGCCACGCGCAGCACGCGCAGCGGATCTTCGTTGAACGCGCT
>Ga0256410_1002601_pt1 | contig 11817 bp, 8 predicted proteins | sample PhyWR1_FD_185983 | JGI IMG/M metagenome (GOLD analysis project Ga0256410, IMG submission 185983) | Leaf surface microbial communities from wheat plants in UC Gill Tract Community Farm, Albany, California, United States - DLSL W.R1 | ecosystem: Host-associated > Plants > Phyllosphere >... | reverse complement strand
ACGACCTGCAGTCCGGCCGCTACCTGGCCCTGGGAATGAAGAACGAAGAGAAGCAGGCCTATGACTTCGGCTTCACCGCCACCACCAGCGACTTCACCCCAGCGGCCCTGCGCCAGGACGGTGTTCGCTAAACCATAGCTGCAACCAAATGTGGGAGGGGGCTTGCCCCCGATAGCGGTCTGACAGTCAAAAGATGCATCGACTGATCCGCCGCCATCGGGAGCAAGCCCCCTCCCACATTTTTTGTCGCAGTTCTTTTTAAGGCAAATGTTGCAAAGATCTACAAACCTGCGGCTTTTACCGCTAGTCTGCGGACATCTGCAATGCCGACAACAGCCTTCTACAAGAGCCCGGCGATGACTGATCTGTCCCGAATCCAAGGGCCTGCCAGCGCGGTAATCCCGACCCTGGAAGGTCGCTTCTACAGGCCACCGCTGCCCGACGGCTATGTGCTGCGACCGCGCCTGTGCGAACGGCTGGCTGCCGGGCTGGAGGGGCGACTGTTGCTGGTCAGCGCACCGGCTGGGTTCGGCAAAAGCTCGTTGGCGGTGGAGTTCTGCCAAAGCCTGCCGGCCCACTGGCAAAGCCTGTGGCTGGGGCTGAGCCCACGGGACAACGACCCGGGGCGTTTTCTCGAACGCCTGCTCGAAGGCCTGCAGCAATACTTCCCGCAACTCGGCGGCCAATCCCTGGGCCTGCTGAAAATGCGCCAGCGCCACCAACCCTTTGCCTTTGAAGAATGGCTCGATGGGTTGCTCGATGAGCTGACCGTGCAGTTGTCCACCCGTGCGCCGCTGTTGCTGGTGCTGGATGACTACCACCTGGCCCAGGGCCCGGTGCTGGATCGCTGCCTGCAATTTTTCCTCAACCATTTGCCCGATGGCCTGCTGGTGCTGGTCACCAGCCGCCAGCGCCCGGATTGGCACCTGGCGCGGCTGCGTCTGTCGCGGCATTTGCTGGAACTGCATGAACAGGACCTGCGCCTGACCCATGCCGAATCCCTCGCTGTGCTCGACCGTCACAGCAGCTCCTTGCGTGGCGAGGCCCTCGACAACCTGATCCGTCGCAGCGAAGGCTGGGTGGCCGGCCTGCGCTTCTGGTTGTTGGCCGCTTCCGAAGCCGGCAGCGAAGGCGCGTTGCCGCAGAGCCTGCACGGTGGCGAAGGGTTGATTCGCGATTACCTGCTCGAAGAGGTGATCGACTGCCTGCCGGCCGAAGTCCAGGCGTTCCTGTTCGACACCGCGCCCCAGGAGCGCTTTTGCAGCGAGCTGTGCGACGCCGTGCGCGAAGCCCACGACAGCGCCGAAATCCTGCGTTACCTGCAATCCCACCAGGTGTTCCTGGTGCCGTTGGACGAGCAGGGCCACTGGTTCCGCTATCACCATTTGTTCTCCGACCTGCTGCGCACGCGGCGCGCCAGCAGCAATGTGTTGCCGGCGGCCAGCCTGCATCTGCGCGCGTGTCGCTGGTTTAACGCCCAGGGCTTGATCGATGAAGCGGTGGAGCAGGCGTTGCGCGCCGGCCATCTGGATGTGGCCGCCAACCTGGTGCAGAACCTGTCCGAAGAACAACTGCTGGCCGAACAGAATGTGGGCATGCTGCTGCGCTGGAAAATGGACTTGCCTGACAGCCTGCTGATCAGCACGCCGCGCTTGATTGTGCTGTACAGCTGGGCCTTGGGCCTGGCCTGCCAGTTGGATGCGGCGGAGGAATTGTCCAGTTACCTGAGCCGCTTCCTGCCGGCGCCGTCCGCCACCGCGCAGAAGTCGATGCTGGCCCAATGGCTGGCGCTGAGCGGGATCATTGCGCGCGGGCGCGGTGACCGCGAGCTGACCCAGCGCTATTGCAGCGAAGCCTTGGAGAGCCTGCCGCAGCGGCGTTACGGGCAACGTTTGATGTGCCTGTCAGCGCTGTCCAATTTGGCCATTGTCGATGCCGACCTGTGGCGCGCCCGCGGGTTGAATCGCGAGTCCCTGGAGCTGGCGCAGCGTGTCGGTAATCCGTTGTTCGAGGCCCTGGCCCATTACGACCGTGCGCGGGTATTGCAGGCGCGCGGCGAAATCCTGCGCTCCCTGGATGAAGTGCGCCAGGGCCTGCAACGCCTGCAGGGCCTGGCCCCCCAGCGGCTGTACGCCGTGCGTGCGCGGTTATCGCTGTACGAAGGTTACTTGCTGCTGGTGCGTTTCCAGCCCGAAGCCGGCCTTGTGCGTTTGCGCGCTGGCCTTGCCGAGGCTCGCGCCTGCCGCGACATCAGCGTGCTGATCGGGCATTGCGTGATCGCCAGCTTCGAAGGGCGGCGCGGTGACTTTCCCAGCGCCTTCGCCGAACTCGCTGAAGCCGAACGCCTGATGCACATCTGGGATGTGCCGCCGATCTACTACCTGGCGATGATCACCCTGATCAAATGCGAGCTGTGGCTGGCCCAGGGTCGCACCGACCTGGCCGACGCCTGGCTGACCCGCCTGGGGCAGACCTACAACGGCGAACATGCCGCCGCCGCACCGGAGTTTCATCCACACCTGCCGCAGCATATCGGGCTGCAACAGGCTGCATTGGATGCAATTCGCCATCAACCCGAGGCCGCGCAGCAACGCCTTACAGAATTGGCACAACAGGCCCACAACAGCGGGCGCCAGATGATTGCCCTGATGGCCCTGACCCAGCAGGCGCAGTTGCTGCTGGAGGGCGGCCACGAAGTCAAGGCGCGGCCGGTGTTGGCCCAGGCCCTAGAGGCGGGCGCAGGTGGCGCGCTGCAACCTTTTGAGCGGTTGCTGGCCGGTCACCCGGACTGGATGCGCGAGCAACTCGGCAAGGATCCCCATGGTGTGCTGAATCAGAGCCTGCTGGGATATCTACCGGCCGTTGCCATGGCCGAGCCGTCAGCCAATCATGAAACCCTGAGCGCCCGGGAGCTGGCGGTGCTGCAATTGATCGCTCAAGGCTGCTCGAACCAGGAAATCAGCAACCGGCTGTTTATCTCCCTGCACACGGTCAAGACCCACGCGAGCCATATCAACAGCAAGCTGGGTGTGGAGCGTCGCACCCAGGCCGTGGCGCGGGCGCAGGAACTGAAACTGATCGGCTAGGTGGCGAGCGAGCTTGCTCGCGCCGGGCTGCGAAGCAGCCCCAGTCTGTTTTAATAGTGCAATTATCTGATTCGCACTCGAGGCCCCCCCTATGACGCCCCCCAAACCGACGCTCATCCGCGAAACCTTCCCCGTCGGCCCCTTGCAGTGCAACTGCACCATCATCGGCGACCCCATCACCAAAAAGGCCATCGTGGTCGACCCTGGCGGCAACCACGAACTGATCCTCGCGCGCCTCGAGGCGCTGGGCCTGAAAGTGGTGAGCATCATCCACACCCACGCGCACCTCGACCACTTCCTCGCGTCCGGCCAGTTGAAAGAGAAAACCGGCGCCACCCTGCACCTGCACAAGGAAGATCAATTCCTCTGGGACAACCTGGAAATGCAATGCCAGATGTTTCGTGTGCCGTATACGCCGGTACCGTCGCCGGATCGCTGGCTGGAGGACGACGAGGAGTTGGCCTGCGGCTGCGGCGTGGCCTTGCACACGCCAGGGCATACGCCGGGCTCGATGAGTTTCTGGTTCGCCGATGCCAAGCTTTTGATTGCCGGCGATACGTTGTTTCGGCGCGGCGTAGGGCGCACGGATTTGTGGGGCGGGGACCAGGCGACCATCGTGCGTTCGATCAAGCAACGGCTGTATACCCTCGACGAAGGCGCGACCGTGGTGACCGGTCATGGCCCGGATACACGGCTGGGGGATGAGATGCGCGAGAACCCGTTTGTTCGTGCATGAGGAGACCTGTTGTAGCAAAAACACAGGTTGTATTCAGGATCTGTCTGCTACGGTTTCTGTAGCGGCGCTGGCGGCCGATGTTTTGTTACAGCCCAGGCTGCGGCCACGGAATTTTTACCGCTTGTCGCGTTCCAAACTCGGCACAGATCCATTGCCAATGTCCTTTGCACCACAGAATGCAAAAGTAGGAGCTTCCTTCATGTTCACTTCCCGTCGTCTGCTTGTTGTTGCTACGGTCGTAGCCCTGTTGTCCGGCTGCGCTTCACCTAACCCTTACAGCGGCGGCGGCCAGGGCCAGGCGAGTAATGAGTCCGGCGGCATGAGCAAAACCGCCAAGTACGGTGGCCTGGGTGCCTTGGCGGGTGCGTTGGCAGGTGCCGCCATCGACCACAACAACCGTGGCAAGGGTGCGTTGATCGGTGCCGTGGTTGCCGGTGCAGGCGCAGCGGGTTATGGCTACTACGCCGACCAGCAGGAAAAGAAACTGCGCGAAAGCATGGCCAATACCGGCGTTGAAGTTCAGCGTCAGGGCGACCAGATCAAGCTGATCATGCCAGGCAATATCACCTTCGCGACCAACTCGGATGCGATCTCCAGCAGCTTCTACACGCCGCTGAACAACCTGGCCAACTCTCTCAAGCAGTTCAGCCAGAACACCATCCAGATCGTCGGCTACACCGACAGCACCGGCAGCCGCCAGTTGAACATGGACCTGTCCCAGCGCCGTGCGCAGAGCGTGGCCAACTACCTGACCTCCCAGGGCGTCAGCGCTGCCAACCTGAGTGCACGCGGTGCCGGCCCGGATAACCCGATCGCCAGCAACGCCGACGTGAATGGCCGTGCCCAGAACCGTCGTGTGGAAGTGAACCTCGGCCCGATCCCTGGCCAGCAGTACGGCCAGCCAAGCGCCCAGCAACAAGCGCCACAGCAGAACAATCAGTTCCAGGGCAACCCGTACTCGCAGTACCAGTAAAGGCTCGCCAGTAAAAAGGGCGCCGTGCAGTCAATGCACGGCGCCCTTTTTTGTGGCTCGAGTTTTTACAGGCGGAAGCGGCTGACCAAGGTGTTGAACGAAGTCGCCAGGTTCGACAGCTCCTGGGTCGATGCATTGGTTTGATGCGCGCCGGCTGCCGTTTGCGTCGACAGGTCCTGGATATTGACCAGGTTGCGGTCGACCTCACGCGCCACGTGGGCCTGCTCTTCCGACGCAGTGGCGATCACCAGGTTGCGCTCGTTGATCTGGGAAATACCCTCTGCGATCAGTTCCAGCGCTTCCCCCGTGGCCTGGGCGAGGGCCTGGGTGTCGTTGACCAGCGCCTGGCTTTTGCCCATGGCGCCTACGGCCTGGTCGGCGCTGGCTTGCACGGTGTTGATCATGCCTTCGATTTCCCCGGTCGACGCTTGCGTGCGGGCGGCGAGGGCGCGCACTTCGTCGGCGACCACGGCAAAACCACGGCCCTGCTCACCGGCTCGGGCGGCCTCGATGGCGGCATTGAGGGCCAACAGGTTGGTCTGCTCGGCGATGCCACGGATTACGTCGAGCACTTTGCCGATGTCGCGAACTTGGCCGGCCAGGTCCTTGACCCTGCTGGTCGATGAGTCGATTTCAGTGGTGGCAAGGTTGATGGCCGTGACCGCTTTGCGCGCCTGGTCGCGGCCATTGGTGGCCTGCTGGCTGGTGGTCTGGGACGCCTCGGAGGTGGACACCGCATTGCGCGCCACTTCCTCAACCGCCGACGTCATCTCGGTAACCGCCGTGGCGGCTTGCTGAATCTCATCGTTCTGGCGCACCAGGCCGCGGCTGCCGTTATCGGTGACGGCCGTTAGCTCTTCGGCGGCTGAGGCGAGTTGATCCGAGGCGCTGGCGATCTGCTGGATGGTTTGTTTCAAGCTCGACTGCATATCGCCCAGGGCGCTCAGCAGTTGGCCGGTTTCGTCTCGGCCGGTGCTGACGATGGTCTGGGTCAGGTCGCCATCGGCGATGCGCCGTGCGCTGGTCACTGCGGTGGCAATCGGGCGGCTGATCAGACGGCTGACAAACAGGCCGAGCAAAATCGCCGCAATAAAGGCGAGCACGATGCCTGAGTACAGTGTGTTCTTGGCAGACGCCTCCTGTGCCGTGGCTTCCTTCGCTCCTTCGGCTACCTGGCGTTCATTGGAGTCGACCATGATCGTCAACTCATCCATCACCGTGCGGTAGTTTTTTTGCAGGTCGCCGAACAACAGCGCGCGGGCTTTATCCAGGTCGTGGGCCTGCAGCAGGGCCACGTATTGCTGGAGCATCGCCTGATACACCGGCCAGTCGCGATCCATCTTGTCGCCCGCCGCCCGCTCGTCGTCGGCCAGAGGTGTCGCGCGGTAGAGCGCAAACGCCTGCTCACTGGCCAGGCGGTTGGCATTCATCGAGGCGATGAACTCGTCCTTGACGCTTTGCGGCGCGTCGCTGGCATAAGCGGTGTACAGCCGATAGAGGTCGCGGCTCTGGCCAACGGCTTTGGTCTTGGTCTGGGCGGTGTTCGAGACCGACACCAGGTTGTTGGTGAACACCAGCCTCAGGCTTTCCGACAGTGCAGATACCCCCCGGCTGCCCAGCACACCTACGCCCAAAGTGATCAAGGCGCACAGTGAGAAAGAGGTAATCAGTTTGGTCGAGAGTTTTGCGTCGTTAAGCCAGCTCATCGGTTCGTCCTGGAAAGATGCTGATTGATTCATCAACGAAGTGGAGGCCGGCACCGGCTGGGTGGCGGCAGTTGTCGTACTACTATCGACAGCTTCGTCCAGGACTGAAGGGTTACAGAATATTTCGCAGATTGAAACCGCTCTAAAACGCGGCTTTTGACGGGTTTTTTGCTGATTTTTTGATCTGGATCCCGCTGTGAAAGGTGAGCGGCTTTCAATCGACGCTATCAGAAGAATTTATATAAATTGTTTATTTATCATATGGTTATTTTATTTTTCATGGCTTTTTAATGGTTGTCGAAAACAGGAGATGTCAGCACATACGTTCAAGCATGGGCAAAATTCACAGAAACCTACGCATTTTCTCTAAAAAACCCATTAATGTTGCCGCTGTCCTTACGGATGTCACGCTGAAAACCCCTGTCTAGACGCTTCAAGTCAAATCACAGATGGATGGCAAATTGCCTTTTAATCTGTTGCCAAATATTGCTCAGCGTGAAATATTCGCCCCGTCTTGTCATATGACGTCCGATGACAATATGAATTATTCGATAAGCCGCCAGAGCTTACGAGTCCGTGAAAGCCATGAGTGCAGTTTCGTAAGGTAAACAAGATGCCGCGTAAAACGGTCAGGGAAAAAGGCATCAAACATGCCTTGGCAGGCGTGCTGACGCTTGTGGTTTGGGGGGCTGGCGGTGCGTACGGCCAAGCACTGGATGCCACCGCGTCACCGGGCAAACGCCTGGCGGTCGCCGCCGATTGTGTAGCCTGCCACACGGCGCCCGGGGGGCAACCCTTCGCTGGTGGCTACCCGCTCAGCTCGCCGATGGGGGTGATTTATTCCACCAACATCACACCGTCCAAATCAGCGGGTATCGGTGGTTACACCGCCGAACAATTCGCCCGTGCGGTCAGGGATGGCGTGACGCCCGATGGCACGCACCTGTATCCGGCCATGCCGTATACCTCCTACGCTAAGATGACCGACACCGACGTGGCGGACCTCTACCAGTACTTCATGCACGAAGTGCAGCCGGTCGACGCGCCGACGCAGAAAACCAATCTCGACTTCCCGTTTAACATCCGCGCCTCGATGCTCGGTTGGAACGCGTTGTTCCACAGCCAGAAACGCTTCACGCCGGATCCGGGAAAATCTGCCGAAGTGAACCGTGGCGACTACCTGGTCAATGCCCTGGCCCACTGCGACACCTGCCACACCCCGCGCAATGTGCTGATGGCGGCCGACAACAGCAAGCCGCTCGCCGGCGGCGCGCTGGGCGGTTGGTACGCGCCCAATATCACCTCGGATAAAACCAGTGGCATTGGCGCCTGGTCCAGCGCTGAACTGGTGGCGTACCTGCGCACCGGCCATGTCGAAGGCAAGGCACAAGCCGCCGGGCCGATGGCCGAAGCCGTCGAACACAGCCTGCAACATCTGGACGATGTCGACCTCAAGGCCATCGCCGCCTACCTGCTGCAAACCCAGCCGATCAACACCGGCGAGACCAAGCCTCGCCATGCGTTCGGCCAGGCTTCCAGCGATGAGCTGACCCTGCGTGGCGGCAAGCCCGAAGACAACCCCGGCTGGCATATCTTCAGCGGTACCTGTGCCAACTGCCATCAGCCTAACGGCCAGGGCACGCGCGAATACCCCTCGCTGTTCCACAACACCGCCACCAGCCGCAGCGACAACCTGATCGCGGCGATTGTCTACGGCGTGCACCGTGAAGTGGATGGCGTGGCGATCGACATGCCGGCCTTCGGCCCGGATGCACTGTTCACCGACCGCCTCAACGATCAGCAGATTGCCGACGTGAGCAACTACGTGTTGTCCCGCTATGGCAATGACGCGTTGAAGGTCACCGCAGCCGATGTGGCCCAGGTGCGCGAGGGTGGGCCAAAGGCGCCGTTGGCGGTCATGGCCAGGTTCACCATTCCGGCCATCGTTCTGGCCTGCATCCTGATTGCCCTGGTGGTGATCGTCATTGTTCGTCGCCGACGTCGGGAGGTTTGAAGCATGGACTCATCACTCAATGCACTGTCGCGCCGCAGCCTGCTGCGCGGTTCGGTCACGCTGGGGTTGGTGGCACTGGTCAGTGGCGTGATGCCGTGGCAATCGGCCATGGCCAGCGCCGAGTCGGCCGCGGATTTTGCGGCGCTGTCGCAGTTCCTGGTCCGCCGCCCGGTCAACGCGGTTTTGGCGGCTCGTTACTACGCGGCCCTGGATAAACGTGCGCCAAACTTCGCCACCAACGTGATCGCGCTCAAGCAGCTGATTGCCGAGCGCGGCCTCAAGCATGTCGATGACTACCTGGCGCTGGCCGATGCCGACCCGTCGTTGAAGGCGACGGCCACCAGCATCATTTCGGCCTGGTACCTGGGCATCGTCGGCGAGCCGGTCGACGCCGAGCTCATCAGCTACAGCGAAGCGCTGATGTACCGGCCCACCCACGGCACCCTCATCATCCCCACTTACGGTGGCGGCCCGGATTCCTGGGGCCCCAAACCTAAAGCGCCACAGGACTTCACACTATGAGCAACACTGAATTCGACGCTGACGTAGTCATCATCGGCTCCGGTGTCATGGGCGGGTTGATTGCGACCGGCCTGGCCAAGGCCAATAAGTCGGTGATCGTTCTGGAGGCCGGCCCGCGGGTCAATCGCCGCGATGTGGTGGAAACCTTCCGCAACGCCCCGGTCAAGCTGTCCCTGGCCAACGCCAAGTTGCAGGGCGCCGGCTCGCCTTACCCGAGCCTGCCGCATGCGCCGTCGACCTATGGCGATTATTTGCAGCAGGTCGGCCCGGTCAAATACAACACCTCGTATTTGCGGGTGGTGGGCGGTACCACCTGGCACTTTGGTTCATCGCTGTGGCGGATGCTGCCCAACGATTTTCGCTTGAAGTCCTTGTACGGGCGCGGCCGCGACTGGCCGATCAGCTACGACGAACTCGAACCGTTTTATGCGCGTGCCGAAACCGAGCTGGGCGTGTCCGGCGTCGATGGCCAGGACGAAAGCGGGCAGGGCGGCGAGGCGTTCCCACCGCGCTCAATTCCGTACCCGATGGAAGGGCTCAAGCCGAGCTACATGTTCACAAGGCTGTCGGAGATGCTCGGCAAGGGCGGCTACAACCCGATCCTGGAGCCCAACGGCCGCGCCACTCGCCCCTACGGCAAACGCCCGCCGTGCGCCGGCAACAACAACTGCAACCCGGTGTGTCCGATTGCCGCCAAGTACGACGGCTCGATGCATATCGACGAGGCCGAGCGCCACGGCGCCAAGGTTTTGGAAAACTCGGTGGTGTATAAAATCGAGGCGGGGGATGACGGCAAAATCACCGCCATCTGGTACATGCGCCCCGACAAGTCGACCCACAAACTGACCGCGCGTTATTTTGTGCTGGCCGCCTATGGCATCGAGTCGCCCAAGCTGTTGCTGATGTCCACGTCGGACAAATACCCCAACGGCATCGCCAACTCGTCCGACCAGGTGGGCCGCAACCTGATGGACCACACCGGCATCAGCATGAACGTAATGACCAAGGAAGACATGTGGCCGGGTGAGGGGCCGACCCAATTGCTGGTGTACCTGAACAGCCGCGACGGTGCATTCCGCAAGGACTACCCGGGCTACAAGATCAAGGTGCGCAACACGGTGCCGACCGCGCAGATCACCTCCAACCTGATCGCCAAGGGTGTGCTGGGGTCCAAGCTTGATGAGCAGATTCGCTTGCAGTCGGCGCGTTCGCTGAACTGGGCGGTGGACTTCGAAACCCTGCCACTGCCGGAAAACCGCGTGACGCCGAGCAAGACCAAGTTCGACGCCATCGGCCTGCCGGTGCCCGAGATCTACTACAGCGTTCCCGACTACTGGCACGCCGGTAAAGAGAAGGCCCTGGAGGACTTCAAGCAGTTCGCCACGCTGCTGAACGCCGATATCCTCAGCACCGATGTCGGCTTCCAGAACCGTCAGCACATCATGGGTACGACCATCATGGGCGATGATCCGAAGGATTCGGTAGTCGACCGCGATTGCCGCAGCCATGACCACGCCAACCTGTTTATCGCCGGTACCAGCGTGATGCCGTCGTCGTCCTGTGTGAACCCGACGCTGACCGGCGCGGCCCTGAGTATTCGTATTGCCGATGTGTTGGTGAACGAGGTCTGAGTCATCGCTGGATAAAAAAAGCCCCCTGACGCCAATGGCGCAGGGGGCTTTTTTGTGTCGGGTGTCCATCAGTCGATGTATTCGAACACTTTTACAATTTTCTGCACGCCGGACACACCCTGTACCAGGTTGGCGGCGCGGGTGGCTTCTGCCTGGGTCAGCAGGCCCATCAGGTACACGATGCCGTTGTCGGTGACGACTTTGATGCGCGAGCCGGGGATCGCGTTGTCGGTGAGCATCTGCGCCTTGATCTTGGTGGTCAGCAGTGCGTCGTTGCTGATGGCCAGCAGGGTGATCGGGTCCATGACTTGCAGTTCGTTATGGACTTTCTTGACCCGCTGCACGGCGGCTGCGGCTTGTTCGGCCTGTGCTTTCAGGTCGGCACGCGGCGTTTGGCCGGCGAGCAGCACCACGCCGTTGAAGCTGGTGACGACGATGCGTGAAGCACCATTGCCCAGGTCGGTGGCGGCCTTGGCGACGTTGACTTCGACTTTGGTTTCGATCAGCGAGTCATCAATTTTGCTGCCGAAAGTACGTGTGCCCTTATCGTCCTGAATGGGGGTGTCTCGTGTCGCGGTGATGGCCGTGCTGCAACCGCTGATGCCGAGGCACAGCGCGATAGCCAATAGGCTGAGACTTTTAACGGTCATTCTTCACTCCCGAACAGTTGGCTGTCGATCAGATCGCACAGGCAGTGGATCGCCAGCAGGTGGACTTCCTGAATACGTGCGGTGACATTGGCCGGGACGCGAATCTCCACGTCCTCGGGCAGCAGCAGTGAAGCCATGCCGCCGCCGTCGCGGCCGGTCAATGCTACGACAATCATTTCGCGATCATGTGCGGCCTGGATCGCCTGAATAATGTTCGCCGAGTTGCCGCTGGTGGAAATCGCCAGCAGCACATCGCCCGGTTGGCCCAGGGCGCGGATCTGCTTGGAGAAGATTTCGTTGTAGCTGTAGTCGTTGGCGATCGAAGTGATCGTCGACGAATCAGTGGTCAGGGCAATGGCCGGCAGGCTTGGGCGCTCGCGCTCGAAGCGGTTGAGCAGCTCGGACGAGAAATGCTGGGCATCGCCGGCCGAACCGCCGTTGCCGCACGAAAGCATTTTGCCCTCGTTGAGCAAGGCATTGACCATGACCTGACTGGCTT
>Ga0256410_1002599_pt1 | contig 11830 bp, 8 predicted proteins | sample PhyWR1_FD_185983 | JGI IMG/M metagenome (GOLD analysis project Ga0256410, IMG submission 185983) | Leaf surface microbial communities from wheat plants in UC Gill Tract Community Farm, Albany, California, United States - DLSL W.R1 | ecosystem: Host-associated > Plants > Phyllosphere >... | reverse complement strand
GAGATGACACTCAACGCGACCACGTCCCACACCGTCGGGCCGTACTACCACATCGGCCTGACCTGGCTGAACCGCGAAGACCTGACCGTGAGCGCCACCCTCGGCGAACGCGTGGCGATCAGCGGGCAAGTGGTGGATGGCAACGGCGATGTCGTCAATGACGCCATGCTCGAAGTCTGGCAGGCCAATGCCGCCGGCAAATATGACCATCCGGAAGACGAGCAGGACAAAGCCGTCGATCCGAACTTCGAAGGTTTCGGCCGGGTGCCGGTGGACGCCGAAGGGCGGTTTCGCTTTACCACCATCAAGCCGGGTGCCGTGCCGGGCTTGAAGGGCACTACCCAGGCGCCGCACCTAGTAGTGCTGGTGTTTGCCCGGGGTTTGGTGAAACACCTGCTGACGCGGATTTATTTCGAGGGCGAGGCGCTGAACGGTGATGACCCGTTGCTGGCATGTGTGCCAGCCGAGCGTCGCAGTACCTTGATTGCCCAGCAGGATGCGGCGGGGGTGTATCAGTGGAATGTGATTTTGCAGGGGACAGAGAAGGAAACGGTGTTCTTCGATTATTGAGTTGACCTTAGGGCCCTATCGGAGGAAAGCCCACCGATAGGGCTCTACCAGGCAACACATATCCAAAAGTCCGCTTGCATGACATGGTTGTTGCAAAGTATGTCTAGGCTATAACCGTTCCCACTGAGTGAAAAAACATGACAACAACAACGAGCCACTACACCGGAGAAGAACGCAGCAAACGGATTTTTGCGATCGTAGGGGCATCCTCCGGCAACCTCGTCGAATGGTTCGACTTCTACGTCTATGCCTTCTGCGCCATTTATTTTGCGCCGGCGTTCTTCCCGTCGGACGACCCCACGGTCCAACTGCTTAACACCGCCGGCGTGTTCGCCGCCGGCTTCCTGATGCGCCCGATCGGCGGCTGGCTGTTTGGCCGGGTGGCCGACAAGCACGGGCGCAAGAACTCGATGATGATCTCGGTGCTGATGATGTGCGCCGGTTCCCTGGTGATCGCCTTCCTGCCCACCTACAAAGACATCGGCGCCTGGGCCCCGGCGTTGCTGTTGGTGGCGCGGCTGTTCCAGGGCTTGTCGGTGGGTGGCGAATACGGCACCACCGCGACCTACATGAGTGAAGTCGCACTCAAGGGCCAGCGCGGCTTCTTCGCCTCGTTCCAGTACGTGACCCTGATCGGCGGGCAACTGCTGGCGGTTTTGGTGGTGGTGATCTTGCAACAGATCCTTACCGAAGAAGAATTGCGCGCCTGGGGCTGGCGGATTCCGTTCGTGATCGGCGCCATTGCGGCGGTGATCTCCCTGCTGCTGCGTCGCACCCTCAAGGAAACCACCAGCAAGGAAACCCGCCAGGACAAGGACGCCGGCAGCGTGGCTGCGTTGTTCCGCAACCACAAGGCGGCGTTTATCACCGTGCTCGGCTACACCGCCGGCGGCTCGCTGATTTTCTACACCTTTACCACGTACATGCAGAAATACCTGGTGAACACGGCCGGCATGCACGCCAAGACCGCCAGCTACATCATGACCGGCGCGCTCTTTGTGTACATGTGCATGCAGCCGCTGTTCGGCATGCTCTCGGACAAGATCGGCCGTCGTAACTCGATGCTCTGGTTCGGCGCCCTCGGCACCCTGTGCACGGTGCCGATTCTGCTGACCTTGAAAACCGTCACCAACCCATTCCTGGCCTTTGTGTTGATCTCCCTGGCCCTGGCCATTGTGAGTTTCTACACCTCCATCAGCGGCTTGGTGAAAGCGGAAATGTTCCCGCCTCACGTGCGTGCCCTGGGGGTAGGCCTGGCCTACGCGGTGGCCAACGCGATCTTCGGTGGTTCGGCGGAATACGTGGCCCTGGGCCTCAAATCCATGGGCATGGAAAACACCTTCTACTGGTACGTCACCGGCATGATGGCGGTGGCCTTCCTGTTCAGCTTGCGTCTGCCGAAACAGGCGGAGTACTTGCACCACGATCTATAAGGGACGCGTTATGACTTTGCGCACGAGCAATCAATTGTTCGACGCTTACTTCACGGGGGGCAGCATGGCCGAGGTGTTCTGCGACCAGGGACGCTTGCAGGGCATGCTGGATGTTGAAGCGGGCTTGGCCCGGGCCCAGGCCCAGGTCGGGGTGATTCCCCAGGCCGCCGTCGCACCGATCGCCCAGGCGTGCCTGGCCTCGTTGTATGACGTGGATGCCCTCGGCGCGGCGATTGCCACGGCGGGTAATTCGGCGATTCCGCTGGTGAAGGCGCTGGGTAAGTTGATTGCCAGTGAAGATGCCGGGGCTGAGCGCTACGTGCATCTGGGGGCGACCAGCCAGGATGTGATGGACACCGGCCTGGTGCTGCAACTGCGGCGGGCGGTGGAGTTGATCGAGGCGGATTTGGTGCGCCTGGGGGATAGGCTTGCCGCCCAGGCCCAGCGATATGCCGACGTGCCTTTGGCCGGGCGTACCTGGTTGCAGCATGCAACGCCGGTCACCCTGGGGATGAAAATCGCCGGCTGGCTGGGCGCGGTTACCCGCAACCGCCAGCGCCTGACGGCGCTGAAACCGCGCTTGCTGGTGCTGCAATTCGGTGGCGCATCCGGAACCCTGGCAGCGCTTGGTGAGCAGGCCATGCCGGTGGCCGAAGCGCTGGCGGCTGAGTTGCAACTGAGCTTGCCCGAGCAACCCTGGCACACCCAACGGGATCGCTTGGTAGAGTTCGCCAGCGTGCTCGGCCTGATCGCCGGCAGCCTGGGCAAATTGGGCCGTGATATCAGTTTGTTGATGCAGACCGAAGCTGCCGAGGTGTTCGAGCCGTCGGCTCCGGGCAAGGGCGGCTCGTCCACCATGCCGCACAAGCGCAACCCGGTGGGTGCGGCCGTGCTGATCAGCGCCGCTACCCGAGTGCCGGGCCTGGTCTCGACGATGTTCAGCGCCATGCCCCAAGAGCACGAACGCAGCCTGGGCCTGTGGCATGCGGAATGGGAAACCCTGCCGGAGATCTGCCGTTTGGTGTCCGGCGCTTTACATCAGGCGTTGCTGGTGAGCGAAGGCCTGGAAGTCGATCCGCAGCGCATGGCGCAAAACCTCGACCTGACCCACGGCCTGGTACTGGCCGAGGCCGTCAGCATCGTGCTTGCCCAGCGCCTCGGTCGCGAAACCGCCCACCATCTGCTGGAGCAGTGCTGCAAGCGTGCCGTCGCAGAGGGGCGTCACCTGCGTGCGGTCCTGGCGGATGAGCCGCAAGTCACCGCCGAACTGTCCGCGATTGAGCTGGACCGTTTGCTTGATCCTGCCCACTACCTGGGCCAGGCCCACACCTGGGTCACCCGCGCCGTAGCCGAACACTTTGCTTGAGGAGACCACCGTGGCATTTGTACAACTCGCCGAGGGCGAACTGCATTACCAATTGGACGGGCCTGAGGGTGCGCCAGTACTGGTGCTCTCCAACTCGCTGGGCACCGACCTGCACATGTGGGACCTCCAGATCCCGGCCTTCACCCAGCATTTTCGCGTGCTGCGTTTCGATACCCGTGGCCATGGCAAATCCCTGGTTACCCCAGGCCCCTACAGCATTGAGCAACTCGGTCAGGATGTGATCGCGCTGCTGGATGCACTGGATATCCAACGCGCGCATTTTTGCGGGCTGTCCATGGGCGGCCTGATTGGCCAATGGCTTGGTATCAATGCCGGGCAGCGTTTGCAGCGCCTGGTGGTGTGCAACACCGCCGCCAAGATCGGCACGCCCGAGGTGTGGAACCCGCGCATTGAAATGGTGCTGCGTGATGGCGCAGCGGCGATGGTAGCGCTGCGCGATGCATCGATTGCACGCTGGTTCACCGCGGACTTTGCGGCCGCCAACCCGTACCAGGCCAAGCAGATTACCGACATGCTGGCGGCCACATCGCCCGAAGGTTATGCCGCCAATTGTGCAGCGGTACGTGACGCGGATTTCCGCGAGCAACTGGCTTCGATCACAGTACCGACCCTGGTCATTGCCGGCACTGAAGATGCCGTCACACCGCCTGCGGGCAGCCACTTTATCCAGAACCATGTACAGGGCGCCGAGTACGCCGAGTTCTATGCGGCGCACTTGTCCAATGTGCAGGCCGGTGCGGCGTTCAGCGACTGCGTCATTGAATTCTTGTTGGGCTACTGAGGAGCTTTTCGTGGACGAGAAACAACGTTATGCCGAGGGCCTGCAGGTGCGCCGCGAAGTGCTGGGCGACGCCCATGTCGACCGCAGCCTCAATGCCCTGACCGAATTCAACAGCGAGTTCCAGGAAATGATCACCCGCCATGCCTGGGGTGACATCTGGACCCGTCCCGGTCTGCCCCGGCACACCCGTAGCCTGATCACCATCGCGATGCTGATCGGCATGAACCGCAGTGAAGAACTCAAGCTGCACCTGCGCGCCGCCGCGAGCAATGGCGTCACCCGCGCCGAGATCAAGGAAGTGCTGATGCAGAGCGCGATCTACTGCGGGATCCCGGCAGCGAACGCGACGTTTCACCTGGCGGAATCGGTGTGGGATGAGCTGGGCGTCGAGTCGCGCCAGGCTGACTGAGTTGAAATACGGTCAAAACGTGGGAGCGGGCTTGCTCGCGAAAGCGGTGGTTCAGTTAATACCTGTGCTGACTGACACATCGCATTCGCGAGCAAGCCCGCTCCCACCGCTAGTCTTTACCGGGTTTTAAACATCAGTGGGAGTCGGCGTCCCACACCCAATTCCACACGCCTGGCAGATGCACCTCTTCACTCACATCCTTGACCGTACGCGCCAGCGCCGCGCGCTGAAGCTGGGCCGTGTCGGTGTAGAAGGGCTCCGCGGACGTCTTCAGGCCGTTGATCCGGGCGCTGTCCAGCAGGATCTGCAGGTACTCCTGCATATGCCGCGCGGTGTAGCGGTTGATGTCGTGGAAGGTCACCACCACCGGTATCACACCGTCCACCGTCGGCAACTCACCCAACGCAATGCGCTCGCGCACTACCGACAACTGTCGATACAGATTGGCGCGCCTGCGCGGGCTGCCGTTGAAGCCCCAGATCTTGCCGTCATTGGCACTTAAATCCGTGAGCAGCACGTGCATGCCATGGCGCTGGTAGGCGGCGAAGGTGCGGCGGTCGTAATTCCAGAACGGCGGGCGCACCAGCACCGGCAGGCTGCCGGTGATCGCGGCAATATCGGCCGCGCCTCGGGTGAGGGTGCTTTCCAGTTCCGCGTCGTTCAGCCAGCGGTGGTTGGTGTGAAACCCCGTGGCGGTGTGGAAGGCCAGGATGTGACCGGCCGCATACTCGCGCTCCATGGTCTTGCGACCCCGTGAGCTGCCGCCGGAGCGAGCCGCTTCGGTCTGCAGGAAGAACACCGCCTTGATCTGCGGCAGCACCGGGTTCTGCGCCAGGTCGGCTATCACCGACCGGCTCGGGTTGTTGTAGCCCGACGCACTCGGGCCGTCATCGAAGGTCAGCAGGAAGCGGATCTGCGCCTGGGTTTGCAGGCGCTGTTCGGTCTCTGGCGTCAGGGCGATGGGCGAGCCAATGCAACCGCTGAGGCTCAAGGCCAGGGTCAGCATGGCGGATGCGATGGCGAAGGATTTCATGGTGTGCGCGGGCTCGAATGGAAGGCCGCTGCGGGGTGGATCAGCAGCGGCAGGCGCGCACCATACAGCAAGATGGGCGGTGGGAGGTTACAGGCTGACAAACGAGCATCGCTAAGGATCAGCCCACGTATTGTGTGCGCAGTGGCTTGCCCATCTCTTCAAGCAAGGCGTTTTCAGTGAAGGGTTTGGGGTTGGGGGTGGTCGCGGGTGTGGTGGGCAGCCCTACGGCCTGACGTTCGCTGTTGGGGACATCGTGTTGCTCGCCCTCGAATGTTTCAGTGGTCGAGCCCGATAAAGCCGTGCCGTTACCAGCGTTATAGGCATGAACCATTTCGTGATAGAGCGTCGTGATCGGCGAGTACGTGCTGGCACCCAGTACGTTCAGGGCGGAACGGTTGTAGATGATTTCAGCTCGATCAGCCCGAGACCCCGGCACACCGTCGACCATAAACCCCCACTTGGGGTCGTCCCCCACCACGGGGGGCCGTTCGTATTGCAGCAATGCCTTAAGTTCCTGACTGCCATAAACGTAGCCGCTACCCACGTCGACCCGATCCTCCACAAGCATCACCGGTGCGCCGTTACGTAGGGCGATCGCATTCATCTCGGCCAGCATCTGTTTGCCCTGGGGGGAACTGCGCAGCAAGGCCAGATCGTCTTCGACCCTTTGAATAAAATCGGCAGAGCCCTTGATGCGAAAACCTACAAGCGACGACTGGTCGGTTGTGACGGTGGTCAACACCGAGCCGTTGAGGCGCTTGATCGTATCGCCCGCTTGAGCGTAGATCCGGTCGCCAGGGCGATTGGCAATCACCTTGTCGCAGCCACTGCCGGTGTAGAACGTGCTGCGATCGTGGCCGATCAAGCGATCGTCACCGGGCCCTCCATGCAACACGGTATGACCGTTGCCCGCGTACAGTAAATCCTTACCGTTACCGCCATCCAGGTAGCTGGTTTTGCTTTTTGTACCCGCACCGGCGTAGAGGCGGTCATTGCCGTTGTTGCCGTACATCACGTTGTCGCCCGTACCGCCGATGAGTGTGTCGTCACCGTCGTTACCTTCGGCATAGCCAAGGCCGCTACCCAGGCGCAGCACATCGTCGCCTTTACCACCGAACAGGCGGGTGTAGCCCGCGCCGGCCTGCACACGGTCATTGCCGTCGCCGGCCTCCACGATGACGGGCTGCGTCACGTTGGCGTCGATGCGGATGTTGTCGTTACCGCCGTGGGTCTTGAGATGAAAGGTGAGTGCTTTACCGTCTTTATCCTGACTGTCAAAACGATATAACCGGCCGTTGACCCGAACATCCAGTTGGCCGGAGTACGTCTGGCTGATATGGACCCGGTCGGCCTTGTCGCCGGTTTCAAGAATCAGACTGTTGTTCAGGCTGAAGGAGTTGTCTTGCTCCCACACTGACTGGCCGCTGGCTTTTAAATTGCCGTCATCCAGAAAGGGGTGTCGGTGAGCTTGGACCGGTTTGTCGGGCGTGAGTACCGGGCGGGGGCGTAATACAAGGCCATAGTGGCTATTGTTGAAGGCTGTAGGGCGCGCAGTCGTCGAACTGTGCGCCCCGGCAGGCAGGTTGGGTTGAGCGTGTGCAATACGGTTTGAAACGTCCATGTGTAATCCCTATAGGGGGCCTGGTATTGACCCTGTCTCCTGGAATTGTCCTGACGCTTCAGATGGTTCCTCCAGAAATGTAATTCGGTCTTACAGCAGGCTGATCGGGTAACTGACGATCAACCGGTTTTCATCGAACTCATTGTTGCTGTAGTCACGGCGCATGCTGGAATTACGCAGGCGCACCGTCAGGTTTTTCAGGCTGCCACTTTGCACGGTGTAGCCCAGTTCGCTTTCGCGGCCCCATTCCTTGCCGTCGGTGACGGTGCCGGTGTGCACGTTGCTGCCGCTGATGTAGCGGTTCATCAGGGTCAGGCCCGGCACACCGAGGGCGGCGAAGTTGTAGTCGTGGCGTACTTGCCAGGATTTCTCCTGGGCGTTGTCGTAGCTGGCGTTGTAGCTGTCGTTGGCCAGGGTGCCGCCGCTGGTTCCGTTAACGCGCATCCAGGCGCTGTTGCCGGTGAGTTTCTGCAGGCCGAGGTAGAAGGTGTTGCCGCCGTACTTGGCGGAGAACAGGCCCGACCAGGTCTTGTTGTCCAGCTCGCCGGCGCGGGCGCTGCCGTCGTCCTTGCCGTAGAAAAAACCGAGGTTGGCGCCCAGGGTCCAGTTGCCCAGCGGTTGGCTGTGGATCAGGTTGATGAACTGCTGGCTGTAGATGTCTTTGAGTTGGGCATTCCACAGGCCGATCTGGGTGCGCTTGTCGTTGAACGCGTACTCGGCGCCCTGGAAGTTGAAGCGGTCGGAGGTGAACGCGGTTTTACCGAACATCGACAGGTCGTTCATGCTGCTGTCGTCCCGCGGGCTGTTGGCACGAAACTGGCCGCCGTAGAGGGTCAGGCCATCGATTTCTTTGGAAGTGATCTGGCCGCCGCGCAGGGTTTGCGGCAGGGAGCGGCCGTCGTCTGAGCGCAGGATCGGCAGCACCGGCATCCACTCGCCGACCTTCACTTCCGTCTTGGAAATGCGCGCCTTGAACGCCACGCCCAGGCGCCCGAATTCATCCGCAGGGCGGCCATCATGATCCAACGGCAGCAGTTGGGTGCCCCCGGTGCCGCGTCCGCCATCGAGCTTCAACGAATACAACCCCAGCACATCCACGCCGAAACCTACAGTGCCCTGGGTAAAGCCGGACTTGGCGTCGAGGATGAAGCTCTGGGTCCACTCCTGCGCACCCCCCTGGGCCTTGGTGGGGTTGGTGTAATTGCGGTTGAAGAAGAAATTGCGCAGGTTGAGGTTGGCGCTGGCGTCTTCGAGAAAACCGTGTTCTTCGGCGACGACGGGCAGGGCGAGACTGGCGACAGCGGTTGCCAGCAGCAGCCGGCGCGGGTGGAAAGTGCTCATGGCGAAAGGACCTGTTGTTATTGGGTTTATGCAGGTGGCGGCCATGGTGCGGGGCGGTGCGGGGGCGAGGAAAGTGGGGAAGGGCGGGTTGTGGGCGATGATCGAACGCAAGTTATCAGGGCAAAAGTGAGGCATAAAAAAACCGCTTCCGGTGAGGGAAGCGGTTTTTTTTGCAGCGGTGCGACTTTTTACAACACCATCAGAACAACTTCAGTGCCGGTGCTTCTTCTTTCAACGGCTCGTTCTTCGCGGTCTGCTCGTTCCAGCCGCCGCCGAGGGCTTTGTACAGGTTGACCTCGCTGGTCAGCTGCGCCAGGCGGTCGGTGATCAGCGATTGCTGGGCACTGAACAGTTGGCGTTGGGCATCGAGGAACGTCAGGTTGCTGTCGACACCAATGCGGTAGCGACGCTCGGCCAGGCGGTAGTAATCCTGGTTGGCTGCGACGAATCCGCGTTGGGCATCCAGTTGCTGCTTGTAGGTTTCACGTGCGGCGAGGCCGTCGGACACTTCCTGGAAGCCGGTCTGGATCGCCTTCTCGTAGTTCGCCACATTGATCTCTTTCTGGATCTTCGAATAGTCCAGGCTGGCGCGCAGGCTGCCGGCGTTGAAGATCGGGATGTTGATCTGCGGGGCGAACGACCAGGTGCCCGAACCGCCCTTGAACAAACCGCCCAGGTTCGGGCTTGCGGTGCCGGCGCTGGCGGTCAGGGTGATGCTCGGGAAGAACGCGGCACGCGCCGCGCCGATGTTGGCATTGGCCGCCTTGAGGTTGTACTCGGCTTGCACAATGTCGGGACGACGTTGCAGCAGGTCCGATGGCAAGCCGGCCGGCACTTCGCTGAGCAGGTCATCCGACAGCGGCTTGCTGGTGATATTCGCCGGCAGGCCGGTGCCCAGCAGCAGGGTCAGGCTGTTTTCGTCCTGGGCCACCTGGCGGGTATAGCGTGCCAGGGCAACCCGGGCGTTTTCCACCGAGGTCCGCGACTGGCTCAGGTCGAGGGCCGAGGCCACGCCGACTTCGTTGCTGCGCGAGGTGAGCTTGAAGCTCTGCTCGTAGGCATCCAGGGTGTCCTGGGTGAGCTTGAGCAGTTCCTTGTCGGCCTGCCAGGTCAGGTAGGCATTGGCCACGCTGGCCACCAGGCTGATCTGGGTGCTGCGCCGCGCTTCTTCAGTGGCGAAGTACTTTTGCAGGGCTTCTTCACTCAGGCTGCGCACGCGACCGAACAGGTCCAGCTCATAAGAACTGATCCCGAGACCGGCCGAGTATTGGCTGCTGATGGTCGACTCGCCAGTCTGCGACAGGCGGGCCGGAGTGCGCGAACGGCTGCCGCTGCCCGTGGCCGAAACGGCCGGGAACAGGTCGGCGCGCTGGATCTGGTATTGCGCGGCATACGCGTCGATGTTCAGGGCCGCGACCCTCAGGTCACGGTTGTTCACCAGCGCGGTCTGGATCAGCTGTTGCAGGGCAGGGTCATGGAAAAACTGCTTCCAGCCCTGCTCGGCAGCGGCCTGGTTCGGCGCCTGGGCCGACGAATACGCCGGGCCCTGCGGGAACTGAGCGGCCACTGGCGCTTCGGGGCGCTGATAGTCAGGTATCAGCGAGCAGCCACTGAGCACGAATGCCGTGACGGCTAGGGAAAGTAGCGACTTGCTCATTGGCCAGCCTCTTTAGGGGTTTCAGTTGTGTCAGTCTTTTTACGCTCGCCAGCAGCGGATACGGTTGCGAAGAACAACGGCACCCAGAAGATCGCCAATACAGTGGCCGTGATCATACCGCCGATGACACCGGTACCGATGGCGTGCTGGCTACCCGAACCTGCGCCCGAGGAGATCGCCAGCGGCAATACGCCGAGGATGAACGCCATGGAGGTCATGATGATCGGCCGCAGACGCATGCGTGACGCCTCGATGGCCGCCTCGACGATGCCTTTGCCTTGTTCGTGGAGCTCTTTGGCAAACTCCACGATCAGGATGGCGTTTTTCGCCGCCAAGCCCACCGTCACCAACAGGCCCACCTGGAAGAACACGTCGTTGGACAACCCGCGCATGCTGGTCGCTATCAACGCACCCACAACCCCCAGGGGCACTACCAGGATCACCGCGATCGGGATCGACCAGCTTTCGTACAGTGCCGCGAGGCAGAGGAACACTACCAGCAGCGACAGGGCGTACAGCGCAGGTGCCTGGGAGCCGGACAGACGTTCTTCGTACGACAGACCGGTCCACGCATAGCCAATACCTGCCGGCAGTTGCTTGGCAATACGCTCGACTTCGGCCATGGCGTCACCGGTACTGTAACCCGGTGCCGGAGTACCGAGGATTTCCATCGCCGCTACACCGTTGTAGCGCGAGAGTTTCGGCGAACCGAAGATCCACTTGCCCGAAGCGATGGCAGACAACGGCACCATTTTCCCGGAGTCGCTGCGCACGAACCATTTGTTCAGGTCTTCAGGGGACATGCGGCTCGCGGCGTCACCTTGCACGTACACCTTCTTCACCCGACCGCGGTCGATGAAGTCGTTGACGTAGCTGCCACCCAGGGCAATCGCCAGGGTCTGGTTGATGTTCGACAGGGTGATGCCCTGGGCGCTGGCCTTCTCGTCGTCGACGGTGAGCTCGTACTGCGGCTCATCGTTCACGCCGTTGGGGCGCACACCTGCCAGGATCTTGCTTTGTGCTGCCATGCCGAGGAACTGGTTTCGTGCAGCCATCAATTTTTCATGGCCTACACCGCCCTGGTCTTGCAGGAACACGTCGAAGCCGGTGGCGTTACCCAGTTCCAGTACAGACGGCGGCACGATGGCAAATACCATGGCGTCCTTGAATGTCTGCATGAAGTAGCCCTGGGCGCGCTTGGCGATCTCGAACACCGAGTTGGAGGCGTCACGCTCGTCCCACGGCTTGAGCATCACAAATGCCAGGCCCGAGCTCTGGCCACGACCGGCGAAGTTGAAGCCGTTTACGGTAAACACCGATTTCACGCCTTTGCCTTCGCCAGGCTCGCCTTCCTTGTCGTTGAGCAGGAAGGCGCGCATATCGTCGATGACTTTCTGGGTGCGTTCAGCCGAAGAACCGACCGGTGTCTGCACCTGGGCAAAAATCACACCTTGGTCTTCGTCGGGCAGGAACGCAGCAGGGATGCGCATGAACAGCCAGATCATGCCGGCGAAGATCAGGACGTACACCAGGAACGCCGGGATCTTGTGCTTGATCATGTTGCCCACGCCACGCTCGTAGCTCAGTACGCCACGGTC
>Ga0256410_1002567_pt1 | contig 11977 bp, 13 predicted proteins | sample PhyWR1_FD_185983 | JGI IMG/M metagenome (GOLD analysis project Ga0256410, IMG submission 185983) | Leaf surface microbial communities from wheat plants in UC Gill Tract Community Farm, Albany, California, United States - DLSL W.R1 | ecosystem: Host-associated > Plants > Phyllosphere >... | reverse complement strand
TCTTCCCAGGCATCCGACTCGATAAAACCATTGCGCAACTTGACCACCCATTGGCGCCGTTATTGACCAGCCGGCTGCATTCTTGACCAGTTATTTGCATTCGGAGTGACCAGGAGGGGGGCAATAGAGAAAACGGAAAAAATCGTACGCTAAGGCCAAGCGTGTTTTGCTAATGAACTGTGCTAGCAGACAAAACCAGCGGCTAGCACAACATCGATTACTTGCATTGCGACACCCAGTACGAATTGCACGGTACTCCAGTCGTTTTGGGCAGCTATAAAATCGAATTTCGTTATCGAAGTTCGATTATTATGGATTAATCTGTGGAAAATCAGGTAGGCCAACGCATGACTAATACCTCCACCGATGACCGCAGCCCATGGTCGGTTTTTCTTATTTTTCTACGCCTTGGATTGACCTCCTTCGGCGGCCCCATCGCACACTTGGGATATTTTCGCGACGAGTTCGTCACGCGACGGCGCTGGTTGTCTGAACGCAGCTATGCTGATTTAGTGGCGCTGTGCCAATTTCTTCCAGGCCCAGCAAGCAGCCAGGTCGGCATAGCGTTGGGGCTATCACGGGCTGGATATAGCGGGGCGCTGGCTGCTTGGACAGGCTTTACGCTGCCTTCGGCCGTAGCTTTAATCCTGTTCGCGCTGGGCATTTCCAACTATGGGGATTCCGTTTCGCCGGGCGCGTTGCATGGCCTAAAAGTGGTGGCCGTTGCCGTAGTCGCCCAAGCGGTATGGGGCATGGCGCGCAACCTGTGTACGGATGGGCTGAGAGTCACAATAATGGCGATTGCCGCCTGTGCTGTCCTGCTCGTACCGTCCGCGTGGGGGCAGGTTGGTGTGATTGCTGCCGCAGGCATCATAGGCCGACTATTGTTCAAGCCAGCACATACTGTTGAGCACGACCCACTACCTATCACGGTCAGTCACCGGGCCGGCGCACTTTGGCTATCGTTATTTTTTGCCCTGCTGATTGGCCTACCGATCTTGGCAAAATTGCTGCCAAGTCCAACGATGGTGGTAGTGGACGCCTTCTATCGTGTGGGGTCACTAGTGTTCGGTGGTGGCCACGTTGTGTTGCCGCTGCTGCAAGCCGAAGTGGTGTCCTCCGGCTGGGTCAGTAATGAATCCTTCCTCGCGGGGTACGGGGCGGCTCAAGCGGTGCCCGGCCCATTGTTCACATTCGCCGCGTTCCTTGGTGCTTCGATGAGCACCGCTCCCTCTGGCTGGGTCGGCGGTATTGTGTGCCTACTGGCTATCTTCGCACCCTCTTTTCTGCTGGTTGTGGGAGCCATGCCATTTTGGGAGCGCCTGCGTCGCAATACAGGCATGCAAGCCGCGCTGGCTGGGGTCAATGCGGCGGTGGTTGGCCTGCTGCTGGCCGCGTTCTATCACCCTGTATGGACTAGCGCCATATTTCAGCCGCAAGACTTTGTCTTGGCCCTGGTCGCCCTTGTCGCACTGATGTTCTGGAAGCTCCCGCCGTGGCTAGTTGTCGTCGGCAGCGGTGCAGCGGGTTGGCTGTTGAGTATCGCGCTGTGAGGCACGAAAAATGACAGATAAAGACCTGTACGGCGGGTTGATCCGCCTGCACATACTTCACCATGCAGCCGAGAAGCCCGTCTTCGGACTGGGAATCATCGAAGAACTGCAACGACACGGCTACGAGCTGAGCGCCGGGACGGTATACCCAATGCTGCACGGGCTGGAAAAGAAGGGCTATTTGACCTCACGCCACGAACGCACCGGGCGACGTGAACGGCGTGTCTATGAGATCACTGAGCAAGGCCAAGTTGCGCTGGTCGAGGCACGTGCAAAGGTTAAGGAACTGTTCGGCGAGTTGATCGAAGGTTGCTGAGTTTACGGCTTCAACTCGGCGTCAGGCGGTTCACTGGCACCGCGTCAGACTAGGGCCGCTTTCTGCATTTTCTGACGCCAAGGCGTCAATCTCTATGGCCTCAACCTGACAGGCCGAATGCTTAGCGTACGATTTTTTCCGATTTCTCTATCGACCCCAGGAGGATCTGAATTGATCTCTCCACCATGTGTACACTGCCTGACAGCGGAGTTCGTCGCGGTTTAATCTAGAAAGACTTGCCCTAGGGAGATCAGCACGGCTGGAAGAACTGACCCAAACGAGGCAGCAGGTCGCATTTGACGATATCTTCACTGTATACTTTATCGCTCAGCCATACCTCTTGAGCTACAGGAACACCAGCATGACTGTACTCCAAACGATCTACTGGCAGCCTACGCCGCCTTAGCGCTACGCCCCCTCGCAACATCTCGCTTCCGCTAGTTTCGCTCGCGGTCGCGTACTGCTGTATGCCCGGTTTTTACACCCAAGGCACACAGCCAAATAATCCTCACAACTTGAATTCGTATCGACGCGCTCGCCATCTGCCTGGTGTGCGTGTGGTGCATTGCCTTGGATATTCTGATGCTGCAATCGCTCAAACAAACGTGGTTTTCCAACGTCCGTGGAGACGTGCTCGCGGGGATCGTGGTCGCGCTCGCGCTGATCCCGGAGGCCATTGCTTTCTCTATCATTGCCGGCGTCGACCCCAAGGTCGGTCTCTACGCCTCCTTCTGTATCTGTGCTGTCATCGCCTTCGTCGGCGGTCGACCCGGCATGATCTCGGCAGCTACCGGTGCGATGGCACTGCTGATGGTCACCCTGGTAAAAGATCACGGGCTTCAGTATTTGCTGGCAGCCACCTTGCTCTGCGGGGTGCTTCAAATCCTCGCTGGATACCTGAAACTGGGCTCTCTGATGCGCTTTGTTTCGCGCTCGGTAGTCACAGGCTTTGTGAATGCATTGGCGATTCTGATTTTCATGGCGCAGTTACCTGAATTGACCAACGTGACCTGGCACGTTTACGCCATGACCGTAGTGGGCCTCGGAATAATCTATCTGTTTCCGTATGTACCGAAGATCGGCAAGCTGATTCCCTCGCCGCTGGTGTGCATCCTGGCCCTGACGGCCATTGCTATTTACCTCGGTCTGGATATCCGCACTGTGGGTGACATGGGCGAACTGCCGGACACGCTGCCGATTTTCCTGTGGCCTGAAGTCCCGCTGAACGTTGAAACTCTGCGCATCATCTTCCCGTACTCAGCCGCTTTGGCCGTAGTAGGTCTGCTTGAGTCCATGATGACCGCGACCATCGTCGACGATTTGACCGATACCACCAGCAACAAAAACCGTGAATGCAAGGGTCAAGGCATTGCCAACATCGCTGCCGGGATGCTCGGCGGTATGGCAGGCTGCGCCATGATCGGCCAGTCGATCATCAACGTGAAATCCGGTGGACGTACCCGTCTCTCCACATTGTGCGCGGGCATTTTCTTGCTGCTGATGGTCGTTTTCCTCGGCGAATGGCTCTCCAAGATCCCGATGGCTGCATTGGTTGCTGTGATGATCATGGTATCCATCGGCACCTTTAGCTGGGATTCCTTGCGCAATCTGAAAGAGCACCCACTGTCGACCAACCTCGTCATGGTCGCGACCGTTGTGGTGGTCGTGGCAACGCATAATCTGGCTTACGGCGTGTTGGTCGGCGTACTGCTGGCTTCGTTGTTCTTTGCGAACAAGGTCGGACATTACCTCGATATCAAGAGCAGTCTTGAAGAGACGGAGTCGCATCGGACTTACCGCGTGGTAGGCCAGGTGTTCTTCAGCTCGGCAGACAAGTTCACCGAAGTTTTTGACTTCAAGGAAGCGCTCAACAAGGTCACCATCGATCTGACACAGGCGCATTTCTGGGATATCACCGCCGTCGCCGCGCTGGATAAAGTGGTAATCAAGTTCCGTCGCGAGGGCGCCGAGGTTGAAGTGCTGGGTCTAAATGAGGCCAGCGCCACAATCGTTGACCGCTTTGGCGTGCATGACAAACCTGGCGCCATCGACAAGCTCATGAGCCACTAAGGAGATCGACAATGACCCACGTAATGGCATGTATTGATAACTCACAATCCTCATTGGCGGTCTGCGACTACGCAGCATGGGCGTCGCAGCGACTCAACGCGCCTCTTACCTTGCTTCACGTATTGGATGAAGAGAAATACCCAGCAGCAGCTGACCTAAGTGGAAATATTGGTCTCGGCAGTCGAGAGCATCTGCTGGAGGAGCTGGCTACATTGGATGCCCAACGCGCCAGACTCGCTCTGGAACAGGGCCAACACATGCTGGAAAAGGCCAGGGAGCGAACGGTCATTTCCGGCGCTGCGTTTCCTGAGCTGAAGCAGCGCCACGGACACTTGGTAGAAAGTCTGAGCGACCTTCAGGAGGATATTCGACTGTTGGTGATAGGAAGAGTGGGTGAAGACAACTCACGCAACGCGCACAGCCTTGGCAGCCAGATAGAAGCTGTAGTGCGAACAATTCACCGGCCTATCCTGATCACAGCCAACAGCTATAAAAAGCCCGAAAAGGTGATGCTCGCATTTGCCGGCAGCTCCACAGCCTACAAAACCATCCAAATGTTTGCCGCCAGTTCGCTTTGCAAAGACTTGCCCATTCATCTTGTTACGGTCGGTGCAGATTCGGTGAGCAATCATGAGGCACTGGGAAAAGCACAAAGCATGCTTCTCTCGGCTGGCTTCCTAGTCCAAGCTGAAATCAGACAAGGTGAGGTGGAGTCGGCTCTGCACGATTATCAGACAGAGCACGGCATTGATCTGCTGGTCATGGGTGCCTATGGGCATTCACGCATCAGGCAGTTTTTGGTAGGAAGCACGACTACGACGATGCTTCGAACAGCCACCATGCCTGTATTGCTGCTGCGCTGAGATAACTCTCTAAGCCACAGTGTTTCTACTTATTGAGAAATGCTGTGGTCAATCCCATCTAAGCTATCTGACAACATAGCCCACTGAGTTCGACCTGCGCACCTAAATATCGTCGTCTGGATTACGCAGTGGCCGTAGCTCACCTCGGGCGACCTCTTCTGGTACCGCGAAGGAGTACCGTCCCAACATATTGATGTGCTCGAAGATCAGCGGCGACAAACGAGCCAGGTCTTCGTCCTGTACCGGGTAGCCGTGCTGCTTTAACCGCTCCACGGCAGCCGTCATGTAGAGGGTATTCCATAGCACAATGATATTTACCACCAGGCCCAGGGCACCGAGTTGATCCTCCTGGCCTTCTCGGTAGCGCTGGCGAAGCTCGCCTCGTTTGCCATGGAATACGGCGCGAGCCAGGCTGTGTCGGCCTTCGCCGCGATTCAGTTGGGTCAGGGTGGCGCGGCGCTTGGACTCATCATCAATGTAGGTCAACGTATGCAGGGTTTTCTCGATCCGTCCGAACTCTGCCAACGCCTGGGCCAGACGGGTCGGACGATCTCCCGTTTGTAGGGTGCGCATGATGCCTGTCGCCGGCACTCGGCCAAGTTTGAGTGAGCCAGCCAAACGCAACAGGTCATCCCAGTGCTCGGCGATCAGGTCGAGCTTGACTGACTGGCGAGCAAGTCCGTTGAGCTTGCCGTAATCCGCGTCCGGGCGGGTGCGCCAGAAGCGGGTACCGCCGACATCAGCCAGGCGCGGGCAGAAGTGATAACCGAGCAGACGGAATAACCCGAACACCACATCGCTGTAAGCACCGGTATCGGTCATGATTTGTGTGGGCTGCAATTCGGTCTGTTGTTCCAGCACAACCGCGAGCAATACTAGGCTGTCGCGCAGGGTGCCGGGCACCGTAATGGCGTTAAGACCGGAAAACTGGTCGGAGATCAGGTTGTACCAGGTGACGCCCCGGCCGGTACCGAAATACTTCGGGTTAGGGCCGGCATGTACGGTACGCACAGGTACGACAAAACGCATGCCATCGGCGGAGGCCACCTCGCCGCCGCCCCAGACCTGAGCCAGCTCCAGTTGACTCTGCGCAGCCACCAAAATGGCATTGGCTGCCGACAGGGTATCGTCACGGAGATAGTTCTGGCTCACCCAGGACAGCCGGTCACGGCGCAGCGCTTGGTTGTCGTTGCGAGTCAAGGGCTCCAGGCCGGTGTTACAGGCTCCTCCCAAGAGCACTGCGCACAAACTCGTCACCAAGTTGTCGGCCCGCGCATTGCGTTCGGACACATGGGTGAAGGCTTCAGTGAAGCCGGTACGAGCGGCGATTTCTAACAGGATTTCCGGCAAATCGACACGCGGCATCAAGTCGGCCACGGCTGCACGCAGTTGCAGCAACGAGTTGGGCTCTTCCAGCTTCTCCAGCGCTCCGAGGGACAGCTCGGTTTTGCCCTCTGTATTCTCACTCAACTGGATCGCAGGATTGTCGGGCAGGCGAGCGGCGACTGCGTACCAAGTCGCATCCAGCTCGGCAGACAAGGCGTCCAAGGTGGTTTTGGCGTCCACAGTCAGGCCCAGTGAGCGACAGATGATCGGTCGCGCCGACAGCCATTCTGCACCATCGAGCAGACCGATACGCGGGTCGGCATAGCGCCAACTGGGTGCAACAAAGACATCGCGGCGGCGTAGGGCCGTGCGTAGTGCATCAAGCGTGCAGAAGACATAGGCGCCCATGTCGAGGGAGCCATCTTCGCGAGTGATGTGGTTCTGCCAAGCCTTGGCCACGATCTCCTGCGGCACGTCATCCTCCGGCTTCCTGCGAGGCAAGTTCAGTTGCAACCAGTCCAAACTAGCCGCCACACCCTTACCCGCCGGGCTGAAGCCGAAGCGAATATGTTTCAATAAGTCAGGAAGGAAACGGCGCACGCTGCGGTAGCGCTCCTCCAGAGCGAGGTAAAACACATCGTTGGCCGGACGGATCAACGCATTGACCTCTTCCAGGGCTTTCTCCAGCGTGACACGTGGCAGGTCGTTGAACAGCCGGGCACGGACATTGTCATCGCTGATCGAGCTATCCAGCACGACCTTGCACGCAGCGGCGAGCATTGCCGCCGAGCGATCCAGGTCTTTTAGACTACGCAACCGAGCCTTCTTGTCAGCCTTCTCTGCGTTGTTGAAGATATCACGCAGTAGCGCTTCCAGAACTTCCAGAGCATCGTCGTGCGCACTGGCTTCCAAGGAAACCGCGAATGCCACCAACGTCGCCAACCGGCGCGACGCCGGCAGTCGATTGATGGCCGTGACCTTCGCGGTGTTGGCAAAGCGAGCCAGGGCGGCAATGCGGCTGGGAGGGATATGCGCAGCTGCCGGTAAGGCGATACCCAACCCGCGTACATCATCCAGCCGACGCAGCGCCCGAACCAGTGCAGGGCCACTGACCATCACCGGGCCGGAGCGTAGTTGATCCAGTCGGGAACTACGGTTGCCTTCGGCCACCAGAAGCAAGTCTTGTAGGTGCTGTCTTTGCTCCTCGGTCACGCTGCGGCCCAAGGTGTACCAGAGGCGTTCTTCAACCCGGCTACGCAGTTGGGCAATGAAGCGCTCTAACTGGGAAATTCCGGGCAATAGGACTTTCTGTGTGAGCAGCCATGAGGTAGCTCGTTCGAACAGCACGCCAGGACGATCAGTACCAGTCCAGCAAAGGGCATACAGCCATCGGCTCAAACGAAAGCCGATGCCTGGGTCAGTAAAGTGGCGATAGCCATAGCGCTCTTGAATATCGGCCGCATGTATCCAGCGACGATGATCGCTATAACGTACAAGACAGTCAGGGTCGGCGATTGCCAATTGCCGACAAAGCACAAGCAGGACTTCCACCGGCACAGCCGTGGGTTTGTCCGGCAAAACACCGACGAAGCGAACGGTAGTCAGCAGAACGGCATAGCCCAAGCGGTTATGGTTGCCCCGTAGTACCTGGACGGCTTCACGGTCTTCATCGCTCAGGTGGAAGTAGCGCTCCAGTTCATCACGGCTGGGCGCATCGATGTAGCGACCAAAGCCGTCGCGTTGCTCCTGAGTCAGAAAACCAACCGGCATCGATCACAGTACCTCGGCGCAGAACACGGCGGGGGTGACAATCCGCGTGCGTTCGATATGTCCGCGCTGCAAGAGGCCTGCGCGTCGATCACCGGTTACTAGGTAGTCCGCATTGCCCGCCAAAGCCATGGCCAGCAGAAAAGAGTCATCCGGATCATCGGCTTCAACCTCAATGGTCAACCGCTCCAATACCACGGCGCGTTGCAGGTTATTGATCATGGCCCCCACTTTGGCAGGCTGAAGGATGGCCTGAAGCTTGGGGTAACGACTGGCGCGACGAATTTCGTCGAGCTGTGCCCGTGAAGTCACCACCTCGAAGCGAGCTGAACGCCAGGCCCGATAGATCGCATCAGGAGACCCATGCGGTGAGATCAGCGCACTGAACAGAATGTTGGTATCCAATACAACCCGCATCAGCGCTTACGCGCCCAGTCGAGCGCTTCTTCAACCGCTTCGGTCAGTTCGGCCTCACTCAGATGGGCATTGGAAACCTTGGCCTGTTCGGCGCTCAGCTCCAGGATGTGTGCCCGCACCGCTTCTTCGATGAAGCGCGACAGGTCGCCCTTACGGCCACCGCCTTGGCTGGCCAGAAACATGCGAAGCGATTGGTCGGTGTCGGTGGAGACGGCGACGTTCCAGCGAGTGGTATTCATGACTTTTTCCAATGTTAGGTGTTTATGTGTTTATGTGTTTATACACTCGATCCTCACTGCGCCGCAACGGTTCGATAAAACCCTCGTTTTATAGAACTTTAACGGAAGACCTGCCCAGCTCCGAGTTAGCCCATATTATGGTTTTAAATACTGGTATCGTTAATCAAGGTTCTATTTTCAATTTCTCTGTTGAGTAAACGGTACTTTTGATGAAAATTGGCTATGCGCGGGTGAGTACTCGGGATCAGAACGCCGACCTCCAGATCGATGCTCTGACAAAGGCAGGGTGCGAGCGGATCTATCAAGACGTTGCCAGCGGCTCAAAAAGCGCACGTCCGGAACTGGACAAATTATTGGTTCATGTACGGGCCGGTGATGCTGTGGTGATTTGGAAGCTGGATCGTCTAGGGCGCTCGCTCAAGCACCTGGTCGAACTGGTCGGTGAATTGGCCGCTCGTAACGTTGGCCTGCAAAGTCTGAATGACCCCATCGATACCACCCACGCGCAAGGCCGCTTTGTGTTCAACCTGTTCGCTTCATTGGCAGAGTTCGAACGTGAGTTGATTCGTGAGCGCACACAGGCAGGCTTGTCCGCTGCACGGTCACGTGGTCGAGTCGGTGGCCGCCCGAAGGGGCTGCCCGCTCAGGCGGAAGCGACCGCTATGGCCGCAGAAACGCTGTACCGAGAGGGTCGGTTAAGTGTGAGCGCCATTGGCAAGAAACTGCACATTTCCAAAAGCACGCTTTACCGCTACCTCCGGCATCGCGGCATAACGATCGGCGTACCCGCAAAAATCACCCAGCATCTCAACATCACGGTCCCACCGGCAGTGGACAATGCCGAACGGATCGCGACGGTCATATTGCGCCTGGCCGTCGAGAACAACAGCAAGTTCGTGCGTGGTAAAAAACGGGCACTGGAGAATATCGAGCGTTACTGCCTGGAACCTTACGGCATGAAGCTGCTTGAGTCGGGCAACTACGCGCTGAGCATTCCCTATCGCAACGATGAGGCACTGGATAAGACGGTACATGATCTGCTGACCGAGATCAGCCAAGAGGCCGAGATGCGTAATTGCTTTATCGAGGCGGATGCCTGGGAAGAGGGCTCTGAGCGGAGGTGGTAGGGCTTATGTTGGTTTTTGGTTCCATTGCTCCCCAAACCCCTAAACCAGCTAGAGCACATCAGCTGAATGCTCTTTTGCCACGCTTTTCGATCCTGCCAGCGCCCCAATCGGCCATGCAGCAGGCCGAAACTCGACCTAATGGACATGCTCTGAAAATAAATGGAATTTTATATACCCTTCAGTTTCCCCCTCCGGGTATAAAAAGAGACTTTCGAGGTATCCACAAGCACTCTAGCTCTGGCACATAAAGTTATGTCAGCGCTGGTTCGCGCCTCCGGCGCTGCGCTGGAAACAGCCTGGGGCTGCTCGCCCCAGACCCTCGGCAGGACCCTACGGCCCCTGCACCCGTAATCTTTCCCACTCCCCCCCGCCCCTCGCCCTGCGAGGGGAGCCTCGGGCCGCCGAGAGCTCGGGGTGCGGGCGGAAAAGCAACCGCCCACACCCTTCGCGTAGGCTTGGGTCGCTACAGTCACGTCAAGGGGCCGAGGCTTCGCCGCTTCGCGGCTGCAGGCCGCACCAACCCCTTGACCTGCCTTACGCTCTAGCCGATCGTCATTGTCGTTTCTGCGGTGCCAAATTGCACAAAGCAAAAGCAGCCCATCAGGGAAGAAAGTGATTTCAGAACGGTGTAGGCGGCAAGCCGCCGGAGAACCCCGGGGCGCCTGAACCTGCCGCATCAGCAAGCCGACAGCGATCGAGGCGACTTGGGTGTACTGGACGGCCGTCAGATCCCGGAAAACCGCCAGCAGCGCAACAACGCCGGCGGCGATGACCAGTACTTGGAACAGATCCGAGCTCTGAGCGCGTATCGCCGTCACCAGGACGTCCGACAGCAACACGCTGCACATACCGTATGCGAGAACCGAGCTATACCTGCACCGTCATCGACGTGGCCATCTCCATCAGATATCGACCTGATGGAGTTCGTGGAGCAGCTCGATTGCCCGTGTAGCATATACATCGTCTAAGAGGCCTTGCGCACTGAATGCGGCAAGCGTCGATGTCAGCAAAAAGGCGAACATCTCAGGATCACCCTCGGCCTGCTGGACATTGCGGGTCAAAGCATCATTCAGGCGCGCCCAGGCGCCGGCGTAATCGATTGCTGTGGCCATATATATTCCCCTCAGCCGCATTACCTATTCTTTATCAGTGCGAACGCTTTTCAGTTCAGCACGACACTCTTTCAGTTCTGCCTTTGCCTCTGCCAGCGACTCTCGCAGATTCTCCAACTCGCGGCTTGCAGCTTCCAGTTGCGTCGAAGCGGCCAACCCTGCCTTGCTCGCTTCACCAGCTGCAGCAGCTTGAGCCTTCGCCTCTTCTGTAGCTTCCTGTGCGCGCTTTTCAGCGACTTCCAGTCGTTTAGCCAGGTCTTCAATTCTGGCGCTAGCGGCGACCTCCTGAGCGGCCAGCACTGCTGCCTGCTGCTCAGCGACCTGCTTGCCAGCCTTAGCCTGTTCCAAGGCGGTACGTAGGCGCTCTATTTGGGGTCGTCTCAGAAAACGGAAAATAAAGCACGTTAAGCTCCAATTTCGCGCAGGTACTGGTACAACGTTTCGCGGCTGATGCCAAATTCACGGGCCAGCTTTGCCTTTTGCTCGCCGGCCTTGACGCGTTGCAGAAGTTCAGCGGCGCGTTCGGGCGAAAGCGCTTTCTTGCGGCCCCTGTATGCTCCGCGCTGTTTGGCGAGCGCGATGCCTTCCCTCTGTCGCTCGCGGATCAATGCTCGCTCGAACTCGGCGAACGCGCCCATGACCGACAACATCAAGTTTGCCATCGGCGAATCCTCACCGGTGAAGGTCAGGCATTCTTTGACGAACTCGATGCGCACACCGCGCCTGGTCAGCTTTTGCACAAGGCGGCGCAGGTCATCGAGGTTGCGGGCCAAGCGATCCATGCTGTGCACCACCACCGTATCTCCTTCGCGCACGAAGGCCAGCAGCGAGTCAAGTTCTGGGCGCTGGGTGTCCTTGCCCGATGCCTTGTCGGTGAATACCTTTCCGACTTCGACCTGTTCCAGTTGCCGCTTCGGGTTTTGGTCGAAGCTGCTGACCCGGACGTAGCCGATACGTTGACCTTGCAAGATGCCCCCAAACAGAAAAGTGTCAGGAATAAATCTATGACCTTGCGTAGCTTGTGTCAATAAATTAAGCGATGGAGTCTATCCGGACGTTTCTGGGTAGGCTGTCCTGACGTCAGGTTAGGGCATAGCCCAACCTGACGGATCGATTGACAGCTCATTATTATTCACTATGATTAACCCTGAGTCGAGCTATGGCAAAGTCACTCAAAATAAATCACA
>Ga0256410_1002552_pt1 | contig 12037 bp, 8 predicted proteins | sample PhyWR1_FD_185983 | JGI IMG/M metagenome (GOLD analysis project Ga0256410, IMG submission 185983) | Leaf surface microbial communities from wheat plants in UC Gill Tract Community Farm, Albany, California, United States - DLSL W.R1 | ecosystem: Host-associated > Plants > Phyllosphere >... | reverse complement strand
ATATTGTTACTTCTATGCATACCGTATAGGGTAGAAGCCGCCTTGATTCAGTCGACTGAGTCCGAAGGATCAATTCAGTTTTCAGGATATTACGAGCCAATCGGTACACCAGATCCACCACCGGTTTTAACCACCCAAACAGGCGGTAAGCTGCCGCAAACAAACACTATTGTGCAAAACCACTCACTGATTTTAATAGGTTGGTTAATCATTATTCTAGTTGTTATTATCAGTGTAAAAATAAGACTAAGAAAATCAAAAATAAAAGTTGAAAGAGGAAATCACATATGAAATTTATTCGGTTAATAAGTGTTACTGCATTATCTACTACCATTTTAGCTGGAGGCGTTCAAGTGTTTGCTGATGGAGAACAGAAAGAAACAAGCGAAGTCCGTAAAACGACAACCGAAGGTCAAATCACATTCACCCCAGGAAATGATGATACTGAAGTGGATAAACTACCAGAAGGTCCAGACGTAACAATCCCACCTATTACAGGACCAGATGGACAAAATAAAGGACCGTTAACGATTGCGACGGTGCCAACGATGAACTTCGGCTCACAAATTATCTCAACTACCGATAAAAATTACAATATGGTTGCAGAAAGACAACAAAAGGCAGGCACGACGGGCGCAGAAAACATGGTCCCTTATGTGAGTTTGGCACAAGTCCAAGACACACGTGGTACGAATAAAGGATGGAAACTAACGGTTAGCTTGTCTGAATTTGAGGGACCAAAGGATACACAAAATTCCATACTTAAAGGCGCGAAAATCACCTTATTTAATCCAGAACTAATTTATAGCGTTGAAGACCTTGAACAAAAACCCGAGGTACATGCTACGGGCCTTGAGATTTTACCCGGGGAAAAGGCTGTGCCAGTGATGACAGCGGCAGCTAAAAAAGGTGCCGGATCAACTTCCGTTGTTTGGGGGAACTACGCGACCATTGCACAACAAGTCACAGCGGGAGCGGACGTAGTCGAAAATGAAGCAATCAAACTATTTGTCCCAGGTTCAACTGCAAAAGATGCCGTGACGTATCGCTCCACACTGACATGGGAATTAACTACAACTCCAGAAAATCCAGATCCTAAGAGTATAGAAATCTAAAAAAAACAATTTGTTTATCAAATGACAAACTAATAGTATCACAGCACCTTGTAAGAAAGGATTCATAGAATGAAACCTACAAAAAAGAACGATAGACACCTGTGGATACTCGCTATTCTCTTCTTTTTCTTTCCGACGTCAGTTCAAGCAGAAGAAACGGCGCTAAATATTTATGCCACACCACTTTTTCCAGACAGCCAAGTAGATGAGGACAAAGGCTATTACGATTTGAATCTAGCCCCGAATCAAAAAGAAACCTTGCGTTTGGAGATTGGGAATACGAGTGCAGAACCCATAAGGATTCAGTTGACACCGCATACGGCGTATACCAACGTGTTAGGACACGTCGAATACGGCAAAGATGCCGAAGAAGCGGATCCAACCTTAACCCACTCCTTGGATGAGCTGATAACTACTTCCGGTGTCATTGAATTAGCTGGAAATGAAAAGAAGACGGTTGAGATTCCCTTACAGATGCCAGAAGAAGCCTTTGACGGCTTTTTAGCAGGTGGGTTACGCATTGCCGAACTAAAAGAGGAAACAGAAGAAACCAATGAAGGAGAAGGCGTGGCCATTAAAAATGAATTTGCCTATGTGGTTGGTGTGGTCGTCAGTAATAACAGAGACTCAGTGCAACCGGAGTTAGAACTATTAGATGTGTTTGCAGATCAATTGAACTACCGCAATGTGATCAGCGCCACTTTACAAAACTTTACACCCACTTTTGTCAATCAATTGGCGGTGGAAGCTACCGTAAAACGAGCAGGGGAGAACGAGGTTCTCTATAAGGCGGAGAAAGAAATGATGCAGATGGCACCTAATTCCAATTTCAATTTTCCAATTTCCTTAGAAGGAGACCGGTTTCGAAGTGGGAACTATATCTTAGAATTGACGGCTACTTCTGGAGACAATGAATGGTCATGGACGCGTGAATTTACGATTGAAGCTGATGAAGCCCGAAAGCTAAATCGAGAAGACGTAACGATTGATTCAGGTGTCAATTGGTGGATGATTGGAGCGATTATTTTGCTTATTTTAATACTTGGACTTGTGCTTTACCTGATGAGACAAAAGAAAAGAACACGTGAAAGCGAAAAAGAAGTATAGAGAGGAGGATTCCATGAGAAAGCTAATGAAAAAAGGAATGCTCGTTTTAGGGACGACGATTCTTATTCTACATGCATTCCTCCTGCCAGTAGGCAGCGTCTATGCGGAAACTACGGAGAAAAAAGAAGCGGGGCAGATACAGAAAGAAGAACAGTTGGAACTTCCAACCATGAAAAACTACCTGGAAGTGGAAGAAGAAAGCGAGCCTCGCTTTTATTTTCCTCACTCTCGCCTGCAAGGAACGGTTGAAGCGCCATTGAAGGTGACCTTTTTCTCAGATCAAGAGGTGTCAGAGGCAAGGATTACTCTTTCGAAGGAAGCAAAGCTGGGAAAAGATCAGTTACAAGCTGGGATTACCATCGATCAAGAAGAAGAATCAGGTGAATGGGTGATTCAAGCGGAGCGTGCGCAACAAACGTTTGTACTTCCTGTGGTATTTGAATCTGAAGGCAACTATGAGGTGTCGGTCGAAGAAGCAACTGCGACACTTGAAATATCGAAAAAGGAAGAACCGGAGACTGAAGATCAATCAGAAACGAATCAGGATTCGTCTGATGAAGCAAATGAAGAGACGAATACAACGAAACAATCAGAAGAAAAAGAAGCGCTTATAGCAACCGAAGAATCGAATGAAGAATCAATTCCTTCTAAGAACAAAAAATTCGAAAAGACAGTCTTTGAAGGAAATACGGCAGAAGTCGCAACAATGGCTGCATTTAGAGAAGCAGTTGCAAATCCTGAAGTCGGAATTATCTCTGTTCAAGCGAGTTTAACTGAAACTACAGCAAATATCATGACGATCGATCGACCAATCAAGATACAAGGAAACGGTCATACGCTGACTTTTGGTAACAATAGTTTTTATTTTCAATTAGCAGAAGTGAGTGAACCAATGACCTTTCGGATAGAGGACGCAACAATCACAAAGACTGGCACTACTCCTTTAGTCAATGCAACAACGCAAGTTAGTCGCAATTGGGTATTAGAAATAGAAGATGTAGCAGAAGTCAACGCAAATACGATGCGACTTGCTTCTATGCCAGATGGAACGATTATTTTTACAGGTGGGAACTCCAATTTTACGCGGATAATTTCTTCTGCGGCTTTTATTGAAGCAAAAGAAGTCAAAGCTGTAAATCAAGCACAAGTGACAATTAGCCGAGGTAATATGACTATCTTCTTTTCTTCAGCCCTAGTATCGGCGCCAAAACTTGTAATAGAAGCTGGCTCAGCAATTACGATTATGACAACTGGTGGGACGGCAAATACGATCGATTTAAGAGGAGAAAAATCCGAAATAGCTTTACAAACAAATGGGAAGTTATCTATAAGCACGTTTGGAACTCCAGCAACTCCGACCATTACAACAAATAATGCTATTATACTCAGCGGCGCAAGTCCTAAAATTTCGGTTAATTCAGCTAGTGAGCTAACGGTTACAAGCACGGCTGCTAAAAGAGGCATATATCTATCTGGAAATAATCCTAAAATAATAGTTGTTGATTCAAAATTATCTGTGACCTCTGCTACACACGCAGCAATTAGTCTAATAGGTAGTGAGCCATTGTTTTCGGCCACTAAAAGTAATAGTGACATTCGCTCAACAACAGGAGCGACACTTGCCTTGACTGGTGATTCACCTAAAGTTGATTATGAGGAGGGGACCGGGAGTTTTACAAGTACTACAGGTCAAAGAATAAACTTAATTGGCGATAATCCACAGTTGTCATTAAATCAGACACAATTTTTTCTGACAGCTACTACAGGTCGAGGTATCTACTTACAAGGAATAGTTCCACAGGTATTAATGAATGAGAGTAGCATTGAAATGACGGATACTGATCCTTCTCAAGCAATGATTTTACGAGGAACAGATGCGTTACTTTCTTTGAGAAATAAAAGTGAGATGTCCATCAGTGGTGGTGGAACTGGGACGTTAGAAAACGTTGCAATAGGAGACAATAATGCGCGTCCAGAGCTTTCCGTTACAGGTGGCTCAAAGTTGTCCGTTACAACATCCAGTGCTACTCGATCTCCGACAGACACTTTAAATAATGCTATTCATTTAAGAGGAGTAGAACCAAAAATAAATATTACCAGTGGGTCAGAGCTCAATGTTTCTGTAACTTCTAATGCACGCCGCGGACTATATTTAAACGGTACAAATGCGGAAGTTAATTTAAATGACAGTCACTTAGATATAAATACAATATCCGGTCGAGCACTCAATCTAAATGGAGAAAGTAGCACGCTAAATGCTAATAAATCAAATCTAAAGCTTAATACTGCAGAGGGTGCAGGTATATCTCTATCTGGACACAATGCTTTAGTTAATACACAATCTAGTCTTATTGATTTTATTGGTACAACTGGTTATGGAGTAGAAATCACGGGTAACAAACCCAAATTCCTTTCATCTGATAGTGAAATCAACATCAAAAATATGAGGTCAGCCAATGGAGTAACGTTGAATGGGCAAAATTCTTTTTTAGAATTGACTAATAACAGCCAAATGTCTATAGCTGGAGGAAACGGCATACATGAAAATATCTTAATCGGAAATGGGAATACTAATCCATCATTAAAGGTAACTGATAACTCAAACTTATCGATTAGAGCACAGAGTACCACAAATACTGCAGCAATTGATAATAATAACTCCATCCGAATAGCTGGATCCTCACCAATATTAGAGGTCTCAAAAAATTCTAAAATATCCATTGATGTTTTATCGGGTGGACCTAGAAGTATTTTTATGAATGGAGAGTCTGCAGATTTAAAAGTGGAGAATAATTCTGAAATTATCAGTAAGAATTTATATGGTACTTCTATTGGAATGAGCACGACTAATGCACAGCTTACAGTAGATAATTTTTCGAAAATAGATATTGAGAGTTCAGCGAGAAGAAATAATCCTTTGATTGATATTACTACGGGGTCAAATGATGTTTATATAAGAAATAATTCATCTATTTCTAGCAAGCACGTAGAGTTTGATAATCCTGGGACTAATACTCGAGCACTATCTATGAGTGGTTCTAACAATAATATTATTATTACAAGTGGTGGAACTCTCAACTTAAATAATAGGCATTATACCCATCGTCCTAATAGTGGCTCTGTTTCATCAAATTATTCTACTATTTATCTTGGGAATGGAGAGAATAATTTTAGTATCGATAATAATAGTGCGGATAGAGCTAGGTCACAATTACGTTTAACGAATGATTATGCAGCAGCTTTGTATTCTGATGGTGGACATCTAAAATTTAATCAAAAAGCGGATACTATTTTTTATGCTGAAGGCTCTTCAATTAATACTCGTGAATGGGGGGTTTTCGTAGCCCAAGACACTATGGAATTCAATGTACACTCCCCGTACTATTTTGATTTTAAAAACGTCAGGAAAGATGGAGGTGATATTTTTGGAACTAAAAACGGATCTAGCTTAAATATAACAGATACTTTTTTTTCCGCATGGGCCACTGGAAGTAAGTTTGATAATGATCCCCAAATAGGTTTCTTTGAGAAAATTGATGTCGCTTATGAAGGAAGAGATTTTGTTTCCGCATCTTCGAGTAATAATCTGAACCTAACAGACTCTTTACCTGGACTATCTGGAAGAGTATCCAGAATATCTGCTAATAATTCAGCTCCTATTTTAGACGGAGTTAGGCAACCAACCAATGCAGATCAATCATTTATAGCTGAGTTTTCTTATAAAGAAGGATTAGATGATATAAGGGAAGCTGGTACGGATGAAATTACTGTCGAAATAAAAGTAACGGATCCCGACAATAATTCTAATAATTATACGGCTTCTACGGTGGGGAACGAATCACCGATCCAAACATGGGAAGAAAAAGAAAATAACGCTCTCGGAAAAGCTGGAAGAGTATCTTTTGAATTTGAAAATCTCCTCAAAGAAGGTACAATTATTGAATTTGTATCAATAAGTAGAGGAATGAATGAGGGAGGGATATCCCTATCACAAGAAGAATTGGAAAAGATCCGTCCAATAACGGTTATAAATGTAACTCCACCAGAGTTAGTTGATTTTGGCCACTTTATAGAGTTAACTACTGAGACCACTTCCATTAAGGCATTACCAAATCATATAAACATTCCTGGAAATAATGCGTTGTTGTATATTAATAATCAGCATATAGCGACACAGAAAGTAGGAAATGATGGTAGTTTTTCTTTCGAACTAAAAACTAAACTAAATGAAAGTGATGAAGTGCAAGTTTTGATGGAAGATAATCAGGGAGCCGTAATTGATAGTTATAGTACTATAACTAGTGTTTTTAAAAGACCAGAAACTAATAATGATAATGGAAATAGAAACCCTCAAATGGAGGATTATAAATATCATGATGCAGTTTTTCCAAGTGCTAGAACTTATATTGTTGAGCTAGCAAGTAAAGTCTCACCTGTTGATCCATTGAGTCCTGAAACAAAAGTAGAACCTGAAAATCCACCAGTGCTTTCTGAAAATCAGGGGAAATTAAGTATAGATTTTGTCTCTAGATTTACCTTTGGCCAACAAGGTATTTCTACAAGAACGCAAAACTACTATGCTCAACCACAACGATTATTGAATGAGGACGGGAGCATCGATGAGAAGGAAGAACGACCAAATTATGTTCAAATAAGTGATCGAAGGCTAGGAGACACACGTAACGGTTGGGTATTGTCAGTGACCCAAAACGGACAGTTCGCAGATCCAAATGATCATAAACTAAAGGGAGCTAGTTTACAGTTGACCAATCAACAGTTAGCGTCTGTCCAAGAGACAGGAAAACCTGAATTAAATGAGACTGACAGAGTCGCATTGCTTCCTGGAGTCAAGACAAAATTATTGACAGCCAAAGATGGTCAAGGTGCAGAAACTTGGATCTATCGGTTTGGGGATAGAAAAAATGCTGGGGAAAGTGTCGTTCTTGAAGTGCCACCAATAGCTGCTCCGAAAGCGACCACTTACCAAACGACTTTAACCTGGGAATTAAGTATGGTACCCAATAATTGATAAGTTAGAAGAAGAGCTTCGGCTCTTTTTCTTTTTTAGGAAAGCGAATACTCAATAACTACTATCTATAGTAATGAACTAAATCGAAAAAAGCATGATACATACTTGGGAACTAAGAACACGGGATCACGGACTAGTTTTGTGAGTAAATCACCTTATAAATCTGACTGATATGGATATAAAATTATCAAGGTAGACACATGATTTCCATCAAGCTGAATCTGTTCAAAATGTGATATAAAAATGCCAAGAAGCTGCTCAATATTCTTTAGTGTGCTTGTTCTGTATATCTTATATACACCGGGATGGGAGATATCAATGCTATTAAAAGGATTCTAATCAATTGAAATATTTTATAGCTACCTTAAAAAATAGAGCGAATAATGTTAAATTCTAAAGACAGGAGACAAGGATGCTAAAAACCCAACTATATAGAAAATTATAGTTTTCTATATAGTTGGGTTTGAATTATAGCTATTTGTAATTTACTACAATTTTTTCGCTATAGCAGCTAATAACACTATAAAGACACATACAGCAACTCCTTAAATGGATTTCGTATGTGTCTTTATAGTGTTAATTACTTCATATTTTAGTTGATCAAAATCCTTATCATATGTAGCAATATATACCACTAAATTTACAGCATCTTTTTGATCAATAGCTAAAAGCTGTCCATTGATTTTCAAAAAGACAAAAGTAGCTAAGAAAGCAGTACGTTTATTTGCATTGTGAAAAGGATGTTTCTTTATCAATTGTACAAGTAGGATAGCTGCTTTTTCATAAATCGAAGGATAAACCTCTTCACCAAAAGCTGAGGCTTGAAGTTGCCCTACACACATTTCTAAAGCATTTACGTCCTTTACGCCAATGGGTTCATTAGGAGAGTATTTTTTTATTTGGATCACATTCATTTTTATAATATCTTTAGCTTCCAGGTAATAAATACTCATTTATCGACAAGCTCTATAAAAGTAGTATCATATTCAGTTAATGCTTGAGATATTGCTACATCAATTTCATCAGATAAGGTTTGTTTTTTTATAATTGCTGCTCGAAGTTTTTCTTCATCTAAAAAAACCGTATCTCCAGGATTTAACCCATTTTCTTTAAGAAACTCCTTTGAAATAGTTAATACTACTGAGTTCCCCACTTCTCTGAATTTTCTTTCTTTGATTGTCATAGTCTTCTCCCCTTTCCATCTGTATATACAGTATATACGCTTATTGATTTTAAATCAATTGTAGTCTCTCTCATGTCTAACTATAAAGAAAGATTTATCTTTCTTTATAGTTAGTGATACAAAACTTTTTTAAAAAAGGTTCTTTATTTATTGACATATCTCGTTTAAATTGGTATAGTCCAATTACAAAGGGCTTCCCTCCCCTATTTGTAAGGAAAGGTGGATTTTAATGAATTATAAAGATACGTATAATAAAATTGATAAATTATTAAGTCATATGCCAAATTATATAAAAGACTTTGTTCAAGCTCGTGATGACCAAGATCAGTCCCCACAAACTACACTGGAATATTTGAAAAATTATAAACTATTTTTTCAATGGTTAATTAGCGAAGCTGTTATAGCAGATACTTCTATTCATTCATTGAGAGAATTGACTCCTTATGAATTAAATTTATATAAATCACATCTAAAACGACGCTCCAAAGAGAATATAAAAAAAGTATCTACGAAATACTATTTGCAAGATAGCAATAATTTAGGATTATCTGTTGCAACCATCAACAGACATATTACTGCTTTGAAGGTTTTATTCAAGTATCTCTCTTCTAGTTCAAATAATCCTAGTGGTGTGCCCTATCTAATTACTAATCCTATGGAACAAGTTGTGACAATAGCAGACAGAACGACACTTGCAGCTCGAGCAAATGCAATTGAAAAACAACTATTTTTAGATGAAGATACTCAAAATTACTTAGATTACATTGAGTTTGAATACAAGGATTCTTTGAGCGTTAAGGCTCTTCCTTATTACGTACGTGACGTTGAGCGAGATCTTGCTATTAATGCGTTGATCTTAGGTTCTGGATTACGATTGTCTGAAGTAGTAAATATAAATGTGGATGATCTGTCTTTGGATAAGAATAAAGTTATAGTGATTAGAAAAGGAAATAAAAGAGATGCGGTAAATATTGCTGCTTTTGCTATGGAGTATTTAGCAAACTATCTAGCGATTCGTAGTAGCCGTTATAAGGCTACTGATAGTGAGAAAGCCATGTTCTTGACTATTTATAAAGGCGAATCCAAAAGAATGACAGGCATAGCAATTGAGCGTATGGTAGCTAAATATTCAAAGGGATTCAAAGTACAAGTTAGTCCTCATAAGCTGCGCCATACGTTAGCCACAAGGTTATATAAACAAACTAATTCACTTGTTCTTACAGCTCAGCAATTAGGCCATACCAATACTACTACCACGACTTTGTATACGCATATTGATAATGCTGCTACAATTGATGCGTTGAATGCTTTATAAGTAATCGAATAAATTATAAAAATAGTATTGAAGTGGAAATTCAAATAAAAGTATTTATAATAGAAATATAATAGTAATTTATTATGTTACTATTATATTTCTATTATATTACTACTAAGTTGTTTCATGTAAAAATCACCCAGGAAGAATATATTATATGCTACTACCTTAATTGAATTAGTCCTATTATTATCCGTGAAAAAGTTACTACCGGAACTAATAATTATGGTAGCAAATAATATAGATAACTTGCTATCGTCTATTGATTCAATCTAAAGTTGTCTATAAGTTATAATAGTTATTATGTTATCTATAAAATTATATAATAAATTAAGCCCTTAGAGAGTAGAGATTCTCCAAGGGCGTTTTCGTGATTATGAACCGTTACATTTTTCATACCATTGTGCATTCCAATTCTGGCATGTCATTGTTTACATGCTTTTTTGCAAATTCCAATTAAGCCATTCGTTGATTGAGGATCTTTCTATAATTACTTGCATACGATCATGTACTGAAGCTACTGACGTATTTGGTTTGGTCGTCAATATAATTGATTCTGTTTCAAATCCTGATTCAGTTCTATGGATGCGATAAAAGCTACCAACAAATAAAGTACTGTTCTCCTTTCCTTTGAATAAAAATTTTTGCTTGTTGTGATTCCATTCATAAAAACTAGACATTGGAAAAATACAGCGGGATTCTCTAAAAGCTTTCGAGAATATTTTTTTCTCTTTTACTGTTTCTGACCGTGCATTTATCATAAGCTGTCCTTTTTTAATTCCCTCAAAACCCCAACGTATGATACCAGGAATAACTTCAGCCTCTTTTTTGAGTCCTAGGGTCACTACATGATTTGAAGGGAATACTTCATTGGTAGCAAGTCGTATATCTTTGTCAGCTGCTTTTGTTTCCGCTTGATCGTGATACTTTTTAAGTTCATTAGATGCTAAATCAAAAAAATATCGTCCGCACAATAACATTCACCTCCATTAATATGAGTGCTTGCTTAAAACATCCATTATAGATCTATTTCTTTACAAATAAACTTTTTTCACTACTATTTAAGTTTATCTGATTTCTCCTTTCCTAGAAACAGATTAGTCTTCGACAAGTTTGTATTTGACTTACTATTATTTTGGTAACAAAGAGAAAAAAATTGATTAACAAAGCTGAGTAAACATAAACACGTATACGACCATGTTTATCTACAATATTTTTCCTAAAAGTAACATTATATTACTAATAGAGAAGTGGCTTTTTAACCGCTACTTCTCTTGGTTTTTATCAAAATTTAAAGGATATTTGCTGTAGTCCTTGAGATGTTCATTTACTTCTTCTTCAGTAGCTAAACCTAGTTGGTAAAGATGTTGCCAGATTGCATTATCCATAAAATCTGAAAGAAATCCTTTTGTACCAGGAATTTTTCTCGAATGTCTTTGATCTTTATAAATAAGATCTTCTACACGTCTTAAGGTTTCTGTATCAAATTTCAAAGTTCTAGCGACAAGCTCATTTGCTTGATTTTTTTTGGTTTTACTTAAACCAAATTTATCTGCTGCAACATGAGTAATACCAAGACTTTCATTTTGAGTAGGTAACAGAGTTGTGTTAGTAGAATTCTCTGATATACTTTCAACAATTTCATTTTTTGTTTCTATTTCATTTTCCGAAATGCTATCGATAGTGTCTTCTGGAGTATCTAAATCTTCTAATTCATCGTCAAAAAAAGATTCAAAGTCACCTGAAGGTTTGTTTTTTGGTACTCTAGGCATTATTCGTCACCGTCGCTTTCGATGTAAAATTGTTGAGGGAATTCAAGTACTTTTCCTTCTTTAGAAAGTAGCCCTAAATCATTCATTTCGTTCAATAATTTGTAAAAATTTTGAGCAAACTTATTTTCAGGAGTACTCATAGTTATAGGCATACCATTTCTAACTAACTTGTCAGCAAATGTAATTGATCTTGGTAGTTCAGAATCAAAGTAATGGTAATTGTTTCGATTAGTATATTTCATCATTGCATTAATCATTTTTGCGTGTAAATTTGTATTGTATACTTTATTTGCTAGTACACCACCAATACGTAGTGAAGGATTGTATTTTTCTTTTAATGTATTTACGCGTGATATTAAATGAGTTACTCCGTCAACACCGTTAAGATCTGGCTCGTAAGGCACGATTACCACGTCGGCAATGGATAGTACGGATGATGTCACTTGTTTAAGTTCGGGCGGAGTATCAAAAATAATATAATCATATTTGTCCATTACACCATCAAATTTTCCATCT
>Ga0256410_1002544_pt1 | contig 12059 bp, 4 predicted proteins | sample PhyWR1_FD_185983 | JGI IMG/M metagenome (GOLD analysis project Ga0256410, IMG submission 185983) | Leaf surface microbial communities from wheat plants in UC Gill Tract Community Farm, Albany, California, United States - DLSL W.R1 | ecosystem: Host-associated > Plants > Phyllosphere >... | reverse complement strand
CACCTTTAAACATTGGTGGGGAACACCGCTGGTCGGCCTGGCCGGCGGTTACCTGGCCAGCCTCGTCGGCTGGCCTTTGCCGTACATGGTCGGCTCATTGCTGGCGATCATCCTGGTGCGCTGCCTCACGCCGTGGCAGTTGGCGGAGATTCCCGGCGGGCGCAAATGCGGCCAATGGGTGGTGGGCATCGGCATCGGCCTGCACTTCACGCCGGTGGTGATCGAACAGGTGATGAGCCACTTCGGGCTGATCTTTTTCGGCGCACTGGTCACCAGTATGTCGAGCGTGGTTGGCGTGTGGTTGATGCGCCGCAGCGGTGAAGACCGCGCCACGGCGTTTTTCTCCAGCATGCCGGGCGGTTCCGGTGAGATGGTCAACCTCGGCGCACGCAATGGCGCCGTGCTCAGCCGTGTCGCGGCGGGGCAGAGTCTGCGCGTGTTGGTGGTGGTGCTGTGTGTACCGGCGATCTTCAAGTATCTGCTGGAAGGCGGTACACCGCAGTTTCATCCGGCGCCCGTGAGCTGGCCGTGGCTGTTAGCGCTGTTTCCGATGGGCGCACTGGTCGCCTGGGGTTGGCAGCGTTTGCGTCAGCCGAACCCGTGGTTGTTCGGCCCCTTGCTGGTGAGCGCCACTGCCAGTGTGATCTGGGACCTGCATATCGGCCTGCCCGACGGCGGCAGCCAAATCGGCCAATGGTTGATCGGCAGCGGTCTGGGTTGCCACTTCAACCGGCAGTTCTTCCGTCGGGCACCGTCATTCATGGGTCGCACCCTGATCGGCACAGCCCTGACCATGGCGCTGGCGACATTGGCAGCGGTGGGCTTGAGTGCCTTGACCCACCTGGACCTGCGCTCGCTGACGTTGGGCATGATGCCGGGGGGGATTGCCGAGATGAGCCTGACCGCCGAGACGCTGCAGTTGTCCGTTCCCCTGGTGACGGCCATGCAGGTGATGCGTTTGTTGTTCGTCCTGTTCCTCGCCGAACCTCTGTTCCGGCACTGGAACCGTCAACCCTGACCCTCGGTAACGTGAGCGGCTCGCGTGCGGGCCGCTGCCGTTTGTCGGCACTGTCAATTCTCACAGCTGGTTGCTCCCCAGCTTCCGCGTTACACCTCTTCGCAACTACTCCCACTCAGTAAATGGGCCGTAGACATTGAGTTCCTCAATAACTGCAGAGGCTTCCACCATGGGTAACGACGAAGAGCTTTCCAAAAATCCAGACCAGCGTTTGATCAAGCTCTCAGAGGGGCGCTCACTGCTTACGCCTTACTCAAGCACGCGCCCCCTCAAAAAGACGCCATCGGTGCAGCGTACGTTCATCGACCGTCGTTACTTGGTGCCGCCCCCGTCCGACCTGTCGCTCAACTCGACGCAAGCCTTCAAAAAGGTTCACCTCGAAGATTTGGTACTGTACATCCCTGCAAGTACCCGGCCGGTGCAAGGCTACGATGCAGGTATCAACCTCGTCGCAATCACCACGCATGAGGAGGGACTACTGATCGGCTTGCTGCCATTTCTGGAGGCGGCAGCCCTGGATTTCGTGGAGCTGTTCTGGGGCTCTCTGACCGACCCCGTCGCCTCCACCACCATCCAACAGCATGAAGTGGATAACGCTGAGGTGATTCCCCTGTTCGTACCGTCAAGTTCGATCACCGACGGTAATACCTATCCAGTGTTCTTCAGGGTGACACGCCTCGGCCAGGCGGTAGGAGAAACAAGAAAATTCGCACTGAAGGTCGATAAGGTGAAACCCGGCGGGGACAATCCGGACGGGGACAGATTTGTAAACACGAACCTGCTCAAGCCGATCATTCCCCAAGAATTTCTCGACTTTGGCGTTACAGAAGACGACGCCCAAAACTGCATAGAGATTCGCGTCCCCTACTACCCTGCCGATACCTCACTGTCACCCCGCACTTACCGGGCGGTGCGGGATGTTGTTCGCCTGAAAATCGGCGATGCATTATTCGAACACTCAGTGTCGCAGGAGGAACAGGGTAACCATGACGACATTGTTTTCAAGCTGTGCATTGAACATTGGCGCCAGATCGGCAGCGGCCATCACGTCGCTGAGTGGAGCGTGATTGATGAATGCGGAAACTATTCCGACGGCTGGTCGGTCGCCGAATTCCTCCTGGTCTACCTGAACGATGGTTCAGAGCCATTGTTGCCCCATTGTTTCTTCAGTGAGGCTCCGGAAGACATCCTAGATCTCGACCACGTGGTTGGCGATTTCGTGAACATCGTCGTTCTAATCGCGAATAACGGCTACCAATTGGGCGACGTGATCAAGGTGACCCTCATCGGCAAGACGTTGCGTGGGCAAACGGTGAGGAAAACCTACAGCTCTGATCCACTGACATCCACCACGACGCGCCAGCTCAAAATTCCATGCCCGGTAAGCGACCTGATACCGTTGATCAAAGGTGAGGCTCGACTTAGCTATGAGCGAATTCGCTTTGGCGCGCAGAATAGAGGCTCACACCTCACGCCGGTCACTATTATCGGCACCGCCATTCCCGGCGGACTTCGCGCCCCGATTTTTCGCGAGGCTGTCGATGGAATACTGCCTGCCGATACCACCATCATCAACATCGACATCCTTAAATATGACGACCAGGACTACTTTGACCGCATCACGCTGAAGCTGTTGGGTCGCTACCCTAACGGCAAGTTTTACTACCACGAAGAATCCAAAAATGCAGGCGTAGGCAATGTGGTGTTCTCGATTATCAATGGCCCCGAGGGTGACATTGCCAAATTGGCAGGTGGCAGCCTGACTGCCTCTTATACCCGTCAGAATAGCGAGGGACCACTACCATCCCCGGACACAACAGTTAGTATCAGTGCCTCTACGGCTGTACTGCCAGAACCGCGAGTGCATGAGGCGCCACCGCCTGATTACGTGTTTGATTCGAACCAGTCCACCGGTGATGCCACCATTGAGGTCGACCCCCACAGCGACATCATCGAGGGGGATACGGTCATCCTGCATGCTGAAGGCTATGTGCCAGGTGGCAGCGCGCCGCCCCAACCCTTCTTTGTCTCAGACACTTGGAAAGACCGGCCACTGCCTTTCACGCTTAAGCGCCAGTACATCCTGCTCAATCAAAATATGAATATTTTCTACGAGCGCTCGCGTCCAGGCGTTGCACCACGCATCTCGAACACCGTGCACATGAGAGTCCTCGCTGCGCGCCATTTGCCCGCGCCTTTCGTTTATAACAGCACACCCGTGGACGACGAAAACGCGACTATCAACCCGGTCATTGCTGATAACACTGCGCAGGTGACGGTTCGCGTGCAATTTGCACCGATGTCTTCGAACGATCTCATCAAACTCGAACTGCAGGGCAACCCCGGTGCGACGCTACCGTCCATAGCACCTCAATACGGCAACCCAACTGCGGGTTTTGTCGATTTCAAATTCTCTAACAGCGTGATCGGCGACCACATTGGGAGCGTCCTGCGTCTTCAGTATCACGTCACAACCAATGGCATCACCGATGACTCAAGGGTACTGAACCTGCGCGTACTGGACTTCGATGAAGTACCCGGCGGCAATCCACTGCCGCAGCCAAGGCTCAATGGCCTGCCACCCGGCTCAAAAATAGACTTGAATGCGTTCAACACCGATTGCTGGGTGAGCCTGGCGCCCTGGACGTTAAGCCGCAAGGACCAACGGATCTGGCTCAAGCTCCATAGTGTTGGCGCAACCCCCTTGACACTGTTGAACGGCCATCTGATCGACCAGACCCAAGCCGACAACGGGATAGTGAATGAAAAGGCAATGCGCAGCTGGTTTACCGCACTGACGGATGAAAGCAAGGTGACGGTAAGTGCAGCCGTCACTTTCAATGGCGATACTAATGAACTGAACGCCAAACCCTTTCCGTCGAGCAACTACTTCATCCAAGCGCTTCGGTTCTATGATTTGACGGACTTTGAGTTATTAAGCTGGAATCAGTGGGTCAACATCGTCAGCAGTCTGGGCCTGATCAGAAACGTCAACAACAACAATTTCTGGTTTGTAAAACTCAACAATGGCAGCCCTATCACTCCCGGCGTCATTAAATCCTTTTTTATCAAAAGCGGTAAAACCTACGACTTGAGTTTCAAAATGAAGGTGGATTTGAACCCCTATCAACCCTTTGTTTACATGGAGTTCGGCACTCAGTCAGAACATTTCCTGCATAACAATCCCGGAGTATGGACCTCACACTCCCGGACCTTTGCATTGCCTGCCGGGGTTCCGTCTCAGTTCTTGCCTATACGCATCTATTTCAAGAGTGGTTTCTCAGGGGCCGAGTTTTCACTGGATGATATTTTGGTTGTGGAGCGGCCATAGACTCATTGTTCAAGACCGGTGCCGGGTGGTGACATTGCTACCCGACACCACCACTTTTGATGCAATAAAAAAGCCTCTCTACCGTCAGGAAGAGAGGCTCGCTGATTTGTTATTTTCTGGGTACACACTTTTTCAGAGTGTCATCAAAATCTTGTCCAGCCGGGCACTGCATCGGGTATTTTATCCATCGATTGATATTGACGTGGTATATACACCGATAATACCAACCGGGCGATACGCTTTTGAAATAGCCGGCGCTAGTGCAAGCTGGATCCCCCCCCGGGTACTCACTCGAAATCGTCTCGGTAGGGCCGCTGGAACAAGCGGCGAGTAGTACAGCAACACCTGCCGCCAGTAATACCTTGGGGACGGTACGCATAACTTTTTTACTTGTAAGACGCTGCATGGGAATCTCCTGATAAGGAATGCCCATCCAGTTAGCCCCCAAAAAAACAAACCGCCTACTGTCAGATTTGACAGGTTGGCGGTTTGCCCGACGAACGGAGAGTCCTGCACCGGCAACGTTTAGAACGCGTAGCGCAGCCCCACATTCACCCCCAGGGGTTGCTTGATGTTCTTGCCCACGCTCCGCTCCAGGTCCGCATGCATGCTCAGGTTCTGCGACACCGACATCGCTACACCCGCTCCCAGCTTCAAGCGTGAGCCCGACAGGTCGTTGTTGAACGAGTTATCGTTGACGAACACTTTGTTGCTCTGGTCGAACTCATGGGCGACCGCAGCTTTCAAGTAGGGCTGCAGCACGCCGCCGCTGTCGAGTTGGATGTTATTGCCGGCAGTGACGCCCAACTCACCGATCACCGAACTCGAACGGTCCCCCTTGGCTTCCAGGCCGTTGTCCAGTGTGTAACTCTGGGCCTGGGTGATCACCGCCGCCAATTGGCCGTAGGGCTCGACGAAATAGCCGTCATCCAGCGTGATGTGACGACCAAATTCGGCCGAAGCGCCCATGGCATTTTGCGTGTAGTTGCCCTTGCTCTTCTTGCCGTCGCTCATGGCCACGTTGGACTCATTGTGGAGGCGGTTGAACTTGAGCACGCCGTCGAAGTAAAAGCCGCTTTCGCTGTCCAGCCACGTTGCATAGCCGCCCACATAGTAACTGTTGATGGTGGCCTTGCTGCCCAGGTTCAGGTCCAGGTCCGATTGGCTGTGGCCGGCCATTGCACCGATCAGCCACTGCCCATCGCCGGCCTCCAGCGGTGCATCCGCACCCAGGGTGAAACCGCGCTGACTCTGGTTGTAACCCAGACCAGTCTTGTCGTTGGACACTTCATACTTGTTGCCGTAGGCGCGAGTCCACAAACCCGCGGTCTGGCCGCCGTTGAAACGCAGTTCGCCCATGCGCGTCCGCAGGTTGGTCATTTCCCCCAGCAGCACACTCGGCGCTGCGTTGAACAACGCCAGCACTGAGTTGGTGCTCGGGCTGATGACCTTGCTATCCGGGTCCAGGTACCAATCGTGATTCTGGTTATCCGCCGCCAGGTCGTAAGAATAGGTACCGCGGTCGACCCGACCACCCACCAGGCTGAAACTCGCCACACCGTCGGCGGTGTGCACCATGTGCAGGCGCTCGTTCAACGGGTCGGCCCCCGTGGCCGCGAGCAGCAACTGATGGTGACCGGCAGACGTGCCCGTTACATTCAGGAAGTCGCCGGTCAGCGAGCCGAAATCCGCCTTCATGATGAACGTACCGCCGGTGCCGGACAGGTTGGCCACGTCCAACTTATAGAAGGCTCCGGACTCGCCGAACTTGACGTTACCGCCATTCATCGACAATGCGTTGAGGGCCTGTTGGCCATCCACCATCACCCAGGTGGCGTCGCTGTTGACCGACAGTTTGTCGACATTGTCCAGGCGCCCGGTCAGTACCGAGCCATTGTTCAGACCCACGTTGGCGCTGCCGCCGCTGTTGACGATGTCGCCGTTCATGAAGGCGACATCCAGGTTCAGGTCCAGAGCGCTGTCTTTGCCCACCTGGATATTGCCGTCGAGCGCACTGTTATTCACGCGCATGTTGGCCGAGCCACCACCGCTCAGTTCCAGCATATTGCCGTTCTTGCCGCTCAAGGATGAACCATTGGTTACATCAATTTCGGCCATGATCGGGCTCAACACTGAGATTGCCGGGCCGCCAAGCCCCTCGACGCGTGAACCGTCCAGGGTCAAGTGAGGAGACTCAATGGCCGTCGAACTCTCACGTGCCATGACGACACCGGTTGTCGCCCCCGTGATTTCACTGTTCCTGGCAATGGCTGCGCCCCCCAACAGCCTTAGACCCTGCTGGCTGCTGCCGGTCACCTTGGAGTCATTCAACTCCAACAGACTATGGGAAGTAACGTTGGCGCCGTAAGTCGCACCGGTAATTTCACTCCTGCTGACTTGAGCGTGAGAGCCGATGGTGGTGCCTGGTTGGTGAGCAACGTTCAAGCCGCCACTGGTGTAGCTGGTCACACTCGCGTCGGTGATCGTGGCGTTCGATTCACTCAGTGCGACAGCTGCCTGGAATCTGTGCGTCGAGGTCACCGTAGCCGACTTAATGGTCAGTGTAGAGCCGTTGGTCGCCTGTATTTCTTGAACGATGGCATTGTCGTGGATGTTGAGGGCCGCATTATTCTGCGCGATATAGGCCAGCGCACCTGACCCGGGATAGACGTCAAGTTGGCCGGTGCCAACATTGCCGTCCACGGTGACAGCCGATAGCGCATGTTCACTCAAAAGATACAGTGGCCCGACAGCCATGAGTTTTATAGTTGTGAATAAACGCGAATAACGAAAATGATGGGGATTAATAGATTTCATGCTTTGTAGCCTCAGAAGTAAATACCAGTTCGAACCCGGAACCCGTATCGAATAGGTCTCCGTTTTCCACGGCGCTGAGACTAAAGAGCTGAATCCCCCGAACACGTAGGACTTTTCTTAATATCCCCTGCTTAACGGCTATAGGTTGTTGCAGTAAAAGGCCCCACCGCCTCACAAAGGCGAGTGGGGCCAAGGCAATCAGAGTGTCCCGCTACGGCGTGTTGCGCCTGGCACACAGGTAGGAGGTGTGCCAGAAGCAACCAGGTCCCAAAGCGCCCTGACTTCCATGGAATTCCCACGATCCCCTGTGGACGGCCGGAAGAGTGTCCAACGCACACCGACATAGCCCCGACCTGAGGTACCCGTATAGTCCCTGAACCAGGCGCTCAAATCCAAAGGCACGATCAAGCCCAGGTTTACATGGCTACTGTCGATATCGAAATCAGCACTTATCACCGGGGACCCGATAGGTGCGCCGAGAGGCGTTCCAGCGGGGACATAGGCGTATCGGTAGGCCTCGATCTTGACCTTATCCCCCACTTGGAGTATCGCCGGGTCCAGGACTTTGATTGGAACACCCAGCCATGGACTCCGTGAACAATTGATGAAGTAACCGGCATGTGGGTGAGATGGCAAGACTGCTGCGTTGTTGAAACTAGGATCGGCCAACCCCGCCAGATTGAAAATTTCAACCACCACATTTTGAGTCGGGGTGTGTTTGTAGTTGATCGCATCGCGGATCTTGCAATAAATCGGGAGGGCAGAGCTATTGCCAAACGATTCGATGAGCGTCCAGTCAACGGTAAAAGGCACCTGAAAACCCGCTGGCTCCGAGCCTGTGGCGGCATAGGTGGACGCGACATCTCCGTTGGGGCCATAGATCAGGTCGATGAAGTCGCCCGTTGTCAATCCCGCAGGCAACGCTAGAGTAGCCGTTGCATCAAAGCCACGATCCTTTTCAGAGATACGGTTGTCTGGACGCGGCAGAGGCCCGCCGCCCAACAGTACGGGCATGGCGAGCGTCGGATCCACAGGACCTGGGCCGGGGTTTTGGCTGTCACCTGGCTCACGCAGGTCGACATCCACTTGAACGACGACTGACGGGAAGGTGGGGCTGTCAGCGCGATCCACAAAAAGCTGAATATCAGCAGTGTAAAAACTACCACCCGTCGCAATGGCAGCATAACGGGCGGGAATATCAATCGGCCCACTGATCGAGCCGATGGATTGGTTGTAGATCTCTACCGTTCCCCACGTCACTCTCAGGAAATCCGTGGGCAAGTGGCCTGTAATGCTTTCCAGCCGTACTGTTGCACCATTGCGGGCTTCTTCTTTGTCGACCAGCGGCGCCTCCAAAACTCTGATAGCGCCGAACACCGGCGGATTGTTGAGCCTTACGCGCACATAGGCCGGATCAGAGAGGTTCGTCTGGTTTCCTGAACGATCAATTAGCCGGTAGGTATTCTCGATTGTACCGGCTCTTTCCAGGATCACTGCAGTGGGGATGATCGCCGTAATGGCGCCAGTCAAGGGGACGTCACCTTCAATGTGCGTCGTGGAGGTGCCCACATGAATACTGTACTTGTCCCCGCCCCGCCGCTCTGCAGGCTCGGGAATGGTGCATTCCAGACCCAGCTTACCCTCTAGGTATGTGGGGGTGAGTTCCGCGCCATAGTTTTCAAATTCAAGCGGGGCAGGCTGTTTATTACCATTAGGATCCCGTGCATCCACATACACTCGCCTGACGTTGTAGTTGATGACGTTTTCGCTTGCGTTAACCACAACGACTCTGATGTCCTTGAGCCCATTTTCTTTAAGCGCATCTCGAGGCCCCAAGTTGATAACCACAGGATCAGGTAGATTGACGCTGGTTTCAAAGCTCGTGATGAATTCAGGCCGGTCATTAACCAATACGGTGAGCGGCTCGAACGCATTGAAAAGCCCGCGCTCCCAAGGCCGTATTTGCAGCACCAAACCCGTCTGTTGCAGCGCCCGCGGCACTACATCACGGTGCGTATCACCCACGATAGCCTGTAACAGACCCTCGATAATTGGCGGCGGCGAAAAAGAAGGGTTCTCGATGGGGTCCTCCCAGTCCTCCAAAGGCCCTAGCTCTTGAACGCTGCTTTTGTTGATGGGTTTCTGTGTATTACTGGACATAACTCTAACTCCTGATAAGGATAGGTATCTGTCCGGGTATACAAGGCATGCTTGACCACACACCCGGCTGTCATTACTCAAGGAAACAACTGACGTTCAACTGGTATGGCTTCACAAACCTGATGATGTCTCGTTCATTGAATAGACTTTGAGAAGGTTGCATAACTGTCAAATCTGACAGTTATGCAACGTTTTAATCATCCGAAAGACAAGGCGGCTGGCCAGCCAGGCGAGTCAACTTGATGTACACCAACTTGCGACCGGAATAGCCCATGCCTGCGCCAAAGGGCCTGATGACCTGGTAGCGTGCGACAGCCGAGCCATGGCGAGGCTCAGTCTGGCCCGGCGCAGGCTCTACCAGACCGGGTGCCTTGATGTACGGAACGAACGGCACCTGAAAGGTATATCCGTCACGGTGTTCATTCCCGGTCAGCGTATGCTTGAAGGTCTGGATGGTTTCAGGGATGACCGCACCGGAAAAGCCGGCGGGATGCGCATAACTGGCCCAGTGTAATTTCAGCTCATCGCCTGGGGCCAACCGGCTCTCATCCCCAGGAATCTTGACGCCCACGCCGTTAACCCACGGCCGCAAAGAGCAACTGATAAACCCGGAATCCGGGCCTGTGTCGTAGGTCACCCCGACATACTCGAGGTCTTTCAACCCCACAATCGGGATGATGTTGATTAATACCGGCGTATCCCGTGCTCGCTGCCTGTTAACGCCGTTGAAGGTCCAATAAAAGAACGGAACCAGCCCGCCCGCCAGAATCTCGATGAAGGCCCAGTCGACAAACCATTCGACTTCCTTCCCGGCCGTGTCCCCCAGTTTCACTTCATACGTCGCAATCGGTCCTGGATGGGTGCCCGCCATCAACTCCAGCAATTCACCTGGTTTCGGATTGTTGTATAGAGGGGCCACCACACGTACGCGCAGCCCTTCATCATTCACGCTCAACTGGTTGTCACCATCTTTACCTTTGACGGTCACCACCGGCAGCAAGTGGTTGGTCGGTTTCGGATTGTCAGGGCTCACATCCCCTGCCACGGTCAGGTTAACCGGAACAAACCGGGTGGCCGAAGGCCTCGCGGGCGCAGTCCCCCGCTGCCAGTTGTATTCTGCTCGGATCACCCCTGGTGTGTACTCATAACCGCCACTGGCCAACACTGAATACGGAATGCGGACGGTGATAGGCCACGCCTGAATCTCGGTAATCTGGATAGAAGCCAGGGGTATACGGTCCCAGAAAGGATGCAAAAAATCCCCCGGCGCGGCGCCGTATACTTCGAGGATTTGCATGTACACGCCATCCGGTTTTTGGCGGGCGTCATCGAGGTTTATCAGGCCGTCCGCCAATTGAGGTATCTGAACAGGACGCAGCTCGACGGGCGTCGGCGTCAAACTGATCAATAGAGGGGAAGTAAGGGAAGGGCCAGACTCGCGGCCCGAGCGGTCGCGCAGATAATAGAGGCCGTTGTACTCGGCATTTTTCAACCCGCGCAGATAGTCGCCGGGAAAATGTAATTCAACAGGTCGAGTCCCGTTTTTGTGCTCTTGTGTGATCTCTGTCGTGGCAACAATGTCCAGACGGCGGCTACGTTTGCGCGCAGGTTTGTGGAAGGGCAATAGGGTCAGATAACCCTCGACAACGTCACCTAAACGGGCGTCCAACCACAGAGGAGCGATAGTGCCGACCACCTGATTTCCATTGGCTGGATCATCCAGGTATGCGTCGGTGACGCCTTCGGCATCGATCTGCGCAGAAAACCGCAACCGCGGTCCGCGCTGCCCCTGATTCGGGCCGACCCTGTCGCTGTCCAACAGGGTTATGAATGAGGCAACGCCAGGGTTGCCGCTGCTTTCTCTCAAGACCACTTCGTATTTCAGACGATGCAGCCCGCCGACATCCATAAGATACGAAGGCACCACGGCATCGACATCAGGCAGGTCGGATTCGTCATAGGGCGCCTCCAGCTTTTTGGTCTCAAACAGAGCGTCATCCCAATACCACTTGAATACCGTTATATCGCCCGGATCGAGACTATCACTGCCGGGCGGAAGTTCAGGCACCTCAACGCGCAGTCCCGTGCTTTGAAACGACACAGGTATTTTCCGGCCGTCATCGTCAGGCATCAAATCCAGTGAGTCAGGCGCCAACGGTGCGTGCAACTCCAGAATGCCGGCGTTTGTCACTCCAATGGGTTCAGGTTTTGGCATGTCTACTCTCCTCGGCAAGCCTCAGTGAGGGTTATTGGCCATCGGTTACAGAGACCAGAGAGAGGAGTTAATGCGATTGAAGCCGAAACGGATACTGTCAGAACTAACAGGTACGGCCGGGCCGAAAGTGCTTGGTTTGCGTGAAACGCACGACCAAAGCACCGTCAAACAATGACTTGCGGGAGCGGGGGAAACTTGCCCCCGCACAACCATCAGACAGGCGGCAACCGCCACTCGATCGGCGTCTCGCCATTCTGCTCAAGAAACTTGTTGGTGCGACTGAAATGCCCGCAACCCAAAAACCCGCGATACGCCGACAGTGGCGACGGGTGCACCGAGGTCAGCACCAGGTGCTTGGTGGCATCGATCAGCTTCTGCTTGCCTTGGGCATGAGCGCCCCAGAGCAAAAACACCAGGTGCGGCTGATGTTCGCTGACCACCTCGATAATCCGATCGGTAAAGAACTGCCAGCCCTTGCCCGCATGGGCGTTGGCGTTGGCGCGCTCGACGGTCATGGT
>Ga0256410_1002543_pt1 | contig 12061 bp, 2 predicted proteins | sample PhyWR1_FD_185983 | JGI IMG/M metagenome (GOLD analysis project Ga0256410, IMG submission 185983) | Leaf surface microbial communities from wheat plants in UC Gill Tract Community Farm, Albany, California, United States - DLSL W.R1 | ecosystem: Host-associated > Plants > Phyllosphere >... | reverse complement strand
AAGTCGCCGAAGAGCTGCCGCCGGCGGTCAAGGTCATTGAAGCCAGCAGCGGCCGCGTGCCGTTGAACGTGCTGATCGGCCTGGGCGCCGGCTCCGAAGAACACATCGACGCCCGCCACAGCCATCACGATGCGCACCACGAAGGTGAAGACGACCACGATCACGACGCCTTCGATTCGATCTCCATCGACCTGCCGCAAGCCGACGAAGCCCTGCTGCTCGACGCGCTGACCCAGTTGGTGGTGCAGCACGGCATCCTGCGTATCAAAGGGTTTGCCGCCATCCCCAACAAACCCATGCGCCTGCTGATCCAGGGCGTGGGCACCCGCTTCGACAAGCACTTCGACCGCGCCTGGGGCGCCGACGAAGCGCGCATCACCCGCCTGGTGCTGATCGGTCAGGAGCTGGACGCCGCAGGCCTCGAAGCGCAACTGCGCGCCGCGCTCAGCGTTTAAGCCATGCACCTGCTCAGGACCCAACCCGGTGGTTTTGTCTCGGACGACAATATTGCCGACCTTGGACAGACCCCCGCTGAACTGGTGATCCTGTGCAGCGGCGACTCGAGCCTGGCGCTGCTGGCCGAAGCGGCGCGGCAGTTGCCCGACGACTACCCCAGCCTGCGCCTTGCCAACCCGATGCAGGTGCAGAACCACGCCTCGGTCGACCTCTACGTGGACCAGGTGCTGCGTCACGCCAAGGTGATCCTGATCTCGCTGCATGGCGGCATCGGCTATTGGCGCTATGGCGTCGAGCGCCTGGTGGCATTGGCCGAGCGCGGCGTGCAACTGATTCTGGTGCCGGGGTGCGACCGCCCGGACCCGGAACTGGGCAGCCTGAGCACCGTCGGGGTGCAGGAACGCGACCGTCTGTGGCACTTCCTGCGCCAGGGCGGCCTGGGCAATGCGTTGAATTTCTATCACTGCCTGGCCTCCGGCTATCTGGGTCGCGACTATTCGTGGGCCGAGCCGCAGACCCTGCCGCGCACGGCCATTTATCATCCGCACCACGCCAATGCCACGCTGCAGAACTGGCAGACAGAGTGGCGCGCCGATCTGCCGGTCGCGGCGGTGCTGTTTTACCGCTCGCATTTGCAGGCGGCCAACACCGGTTTTATCGACGTGTTCTGCCAGCGCCTGCAGGCGGCGGGCCTCAACCCGTTGCCGATAGCGGTGGCCAGTCTCAAAGAGCCCGGCTGCCTCACGGTGGTCGAAGACCTGCTCGACGCAGTGCAGGCGGCGGTGATCCTCAACACCACCGGCTTTGCCCAGTCCAGCCCCGAAGCCCCGCATCTGCGCCCGTTTCGCCGCAATATCCCGGTGATTCAGGCGATCTGTGCGCAAGACAACCAACCCGGTTGGGAAGCCAGCGCACAAGGCCTCGGCCCTCGCGACCTGGCGATGCACATTGCCTTGCCGGAATTGGACGGGCGCATCATCAGCCGGCCGATCAGCTTCAAGGACCTGGCCTGGCGCAGCGAGCGCAGCCAGTCGGACGTGGTGTGTTACCGCGCCGCGCCCGAGCGCATGGACTTCGTCGCCGAGCTGGCGCGGCGCTGGGTCGAACTGGCGCGAGTGCCCAACGGCGACAAGCGCATTGCGCTGATTCTCGCCAACTACCCGACCCGCGACGGCCGCATCGGCAATGGCGTGGGCCTGGACACCCCGGCCGCCGCGCTGAATATCCTGCGTGCCTTGCAGGCCGAAGGTTATCCGCTGCCGCACGTGCTGCCCGAAAGCGGCACTGCGCTGATCCACGAGCTGCTCGGCGGCGTCACCAACGACCTCGACAGTCTCGACCTGCGCCCCTGCCACCAAAGCCTTAGCCTGGACGACTACGCGACAATGTTTGCGCGCCTGCCCGCCGCCAATCAACAGGCGGTGCTGGAACGCTGGGGCGCGCCGCAGCAAGACCCGATGTGCCGCGATGGACGCCTGATGATCGCCGGGTTGCGCCTGGGCCAGACCTTCGTCGGCATCCAGCCGGCGCGGGGTTATCAGGTGGACGCCAGCGCGGTGTATCACGATCCTGATCTGGTGCCGCCCCACGGCTACCTGGCGTTCTACTTCTGGCTACGCCACACCTATGGCGCCCACGGCGTGATTCACGTCGGCAAGCACGGCAACCTCGAATGGCTGCCGGGCAAGGGGGTGGGGCTTTCGCAACACTGCTGGCCGGACGCACTGCTCGGGCCGTTGCCGAATATCTATCCGTTCATCGTCAACGATCCGGGCGAGGGCGCCCAGGCCAAGCGGCGTACCCAGGCGGTGATCATCGACCACCTGATGCCGCCGCTCACCCGCGCCGAATCCTACGGCCCGCTGCGCAACCTCGAGCTGCTGGCGGACGAGTATTACGACGCGCAGTTGCTCGACCCACGGCGCGCGCTGGCGCTGCAAAAGGACATCCTGGCGCTGGTGCGCGAGACTCGTATCGACCAGGAACTGGCGTTGGACAATGACGCCGATGCGTCTGTGTGGCTGCCGCGTCTGGATACTTACCTGTGCGATCTCAAGGAGTCGCAGATCCGCGACGGCCTGCATATCTTTGGTGAGTCTCCCCAAGGCCGCTTGCGCATCGACACTTTGCTGGCCTTGCTGCGTATCCCGCGTGACGACGGCCGTGGCGCGCAATCGAGCCTGCTGCGGGTGCTGGCCAAGGCCTTCGCGCTGGGCTTCGATCCGCTGGACTGCGCGCTGGCCGAGCCCTGGAGCGGCCCACGCCCCGACGTGTTGCAGCGCATCGATCCACAGCATTGGCGCACCGCCGGTGACACCCGCGAGCGTCTGGAGCTGTACGCGGGGCGTTTGATCGAGCAGGCGTTGCAAGGCCCGCTGGAGCAGCTTGAGGCTCCCGGCTGGGAAGACGTGAAAGCGGTGATCGAGCATTTGCGCATCATCGTCGCACCGCGCCTGGATGCCTGCGGCCCGGCGGAAATGCGCGGTTTGCTGGACGCCTTGAGTGGCCGCTTCGTGCCGGCGGGGCCAAGTGGTGCGCCCAGCCGTGGGCGCCTCGACGTGCTGCCTACCGGGCGTAACTTTTTCAGCGTGGACGTGCGCAACCTGCCCACCACCACCGCCTGGCGCATCGGCTTTCAGTCGGCCAACCTGATCCTCGAGCGGCACTTGCAGGACCATGGCGACCACCTGCGCCAGCTCGGCCTGTCGGTGTGGGGCACCGCCACCATGCGCACCGGCGGCGATGACATCGCCCAGGCCATGGCGCTGATGGGCGTGCGCCCGGTGTGGGCCACCGGCAGCCAGCGCGTCGACGACTTCGAGATCCTGCCGATCAGCCTGCTCGACCGCCCGCGCGTGGACGTGACGCTGCGCGTATCCGGGTTCTTTCGCGACGCGTTCGCCAACCTGATCCGCCTGTTCGACGCGGCGGTGCAGGCGGTGGCGGCGCTGGATGAGCCAGACGACATGAACCCGCTGGCAGCCAAGGTGCGCAGTGAGCGCGAGGCCCTGCGCGTGGCCGGCCTGGACGAAGACGCGGCGGCGAAACAGGCGGGCTGGCGCATCTTCGGCGCCAAGCCGGGCGCCTACGGTGCCGGCGTGCAGGGCGCCATCGACGGGCGGCTGTGGCAGAGCCGCGAGGACCTGGCCGAGGTCTACCTCAATTGGGGTGGCTACGCCTACGGCGGTGCCGATGAAGGCACCGAGGCCCGCGAGCCCTTCGCCCGGCGTTTGAGCCAGGTGCAGGCGGTGGTGCAGAACCAGGACAACCGCGAGCACGACCTGCTCGATTCCAACGACTACTACCAGTTTCAGGGCGGCATGCTCGCCGCCGTGGAAACCCTGAGCGGCGACAAGGCCGCCAGCTACCACGGCGACCACAGCCAGCCGGACCTGCCGAAAATCCGCACCCTGAAGGAAGAACTCAACCGGGTGATTCGCGCCCGTGCGGCCAACCCCAAGTGGATCGACGGCGTGAAGCGTCATGGCTACAAAGGCGCGTTCGAGATGGCCGCGACCGTGGACAATCTGTTCGCCTTCGACGCCACGACCGAGCTGATCGACGATCACCAATACGCCTTGCTGGCCGACGCCTACCTGCTCGACCCGGACACCCGCGCCTTCGTGCAACAGCACAACCCGGCGGCATTGCGTGACATGACCGAACGCATGCTCGAAGCCCAGCAGCGCGGCCAGTGGCAAGAGCCGGGCGCCTACCGTGAAGCCTTGGAAAACCTGTTGCTCGATATAGAAGAAGACAGCTGATGAGCGACCGCACCAACACTGTGGCAAGCCGTAATGCCGTTCAGTTAAGGAACATGTGTGGGCTTATTGTGGCGAGCGGGCTTGCCCCGCGTTGGGGTGCGAAGCGCCCCCAATCCAGCAAAACGCGGAGTACCTGATACGGCTCAGCGCCTGGTTGTTGGGCTGCTGCGCAGCCCAACGCAGGACAAGCCTGCTCGCCACAGGGAATCTGCGCTTAACTGAACGGCATCGTGGTTCGCCCCGCGTTGGGCTGCGTGGCAGCCCCAATACTTGGAAAACCTGTTGCTCGATATAGAAGAAGACAGCTGATGAGCGACCGCACCAACACTGGGGCAAGCCGTAATACCGTTCAGTTAAGGAACATGTGTGGGCTTATTGTGGCGAGCGGGCTTGCCCCGCGTTGGGGCGCGAAGCGCCCCCAATCCAGCAAAACGCGGTGTGCCTGATACGGCTCAGCGCCTGGTTTCGGGGCTGCTGCGCAGCCCAACGCAGGACAAGCCTGCTCGCCACAGGGAATCTGCGCTTAACTGAACGGCATCGTGGTTCGCCCCGCGTTGGGCTGCGTGGCAGCCCCAATAAATTCAACCTGGTCTGCCTGAAAGAACGTGGCGTTTGGTTTTAGGGCTGCTTCGCAGCCCAACGCGGGGCAAGCCCGCTCGCCACAATAAGTAGCAGAATTTAAAGAGAGCCGGTATGACCGATATTCCACATTTCCCGCTGTCTGCTGTCGTCGGTGCCGACGCGCTGAAACTCGCACTGTGCCTGGCCGCCATCGACCCGAAGATTGGCGGCGTGCTGATCGAAGGTCCGCGCGGCATGGCCAAGTCCACCCTGGCCCGTGGCCTGGCGGACCTGCTCGCCAGCGGGCAATTTGTCACCTTGCCCCTGGGCGCCACCGAAGAGCGACTGGTCGGCACCCTCGACCTGGATGCGGCGCTGGGCGAAGGCCGTGCGCAGTTTTCCCCCGGCGTATTGGCCAAGGCCGACGGCGGCGTGTTGTATGTAGATGAAGTCAATTTGCTGCCCGACCATCTGGTCGACCTGCTGCTGGACGTGGCCGCCAGCGGCACCAACCTGATCGAGCGCGACGGTATTTCCCACCGGCACGCGGCGCGCTTTGTGTTGATTGGCACCATGAACCCGGAGGAGGGCGAGTTGCGCCCGCAGCTGCTCGACCGCTTCGGCTTCAATGTGGCGCTGAGCGGCCACACCTTGCCGACCGAGCGTGGGCAGGTCATCCGCCGCCGTCTGGATTTCGACAGCGACCCTGATGCTTTCTGTGCGCAATGGGCCGAGCCCCAGGCCGCCTTGCGTGCGCGCTGCACCCAGGCGCGCGAGCGGCTCGAGCTTATTGCCATGGATGACGATGCGCTGGCGCAGATCACCGAGCGCTGTTTTGCCGCCGGGGTCGATGGCCTGCGCGCCGACCTGGTCTGGTTACGTGGCGCCCGTGCCCACGCAGCCTGGCGCGGCGCCGATGCCATCGCCGAAGAAGACATCCAGGCCGTGGCCGAATTTGCCCTGCGTCATCGCCGCCAGGAGCCATCCCCACCGGCGAGCCCGCCCAATCAAGGTCAGTCCGCGCAACCATCGGACACCTCGCCGGGCCAGGGCCAATGGGGTGACCTGCCCGCACCGGCACTGCCCACCGGCGCGCGCCGCGAAGTGCCCGCCTGGCCAAAAAAGCCCTAGGCATCCGCCCTCGACCTGACGAGGGGGCGGATGCACGGCCCCAGGCGGGGCGGCTTGACAGCGGCAGGCACGGCAAGGCGCGCGGCGCAGAGCAAGGCACGGTCAACTGGCCGGGCACCTTGCTCGGCGGGCGCCCGCAGTCGCGTGAAGATTTACGCTTCCAGCAGCGCAATCGCGCGGCCCATGAGCTGTGGCTGGTGATCGTCGACGCCTCGGCCTCCACTCGGCGGCACAGCGCACTGACCGACGCCAAGGGCCTGCTCGCTCAACTGTTCGATGATGCCTACCGGCAACGCGCACGCCTGGCCTTGCTGACCGCCAGCGGGCAATCGCCGCAGTGGCAGGTACAAGGCCTGAAAGCCGCCAAGGGCCTGGCCGACTGGCTCGCGCAACTGGGCGCCGGCGGCGGCACGCCGCTGCTCGCGGCATTGAGCGAGGCCGCGCAGTGGCTGCAGGCGCGACGCAAACGTCACCCCACCGAGCAGCAACGCCTGTTGATCATCACCGACGGCCGACTCAAGGCCATCGATCAACTGCCCCAACTCGACTGCCCAGGCTTGCTGGTGGATATCGAACGCGGCCCGATCAGGCTGGGAAGGGCGCAACAGCTGGCAGACGGATTGAATCTGGATTATCAGCATATCGATGCCAGGTAGTGCTGCAGAGCATCCTGTGTAAGCCGTTTCAACCTGTGGCGAGCAGGCCCTGTGGGGGCGGGGCTTGCCCTAATGCAGGCAGTTAAGCGCAGGTCCCCCTGTGGGAGCGGGCTTGCCCGCGAAAGCGGTGGGTCAGCCAGCGTCAATGTTTGCTGGGCCAACGCCTTCGCGGGCAAGCCCGCTCCCACATTTGATTTTCGTCGCTATGAGCATAGCGTTCGCTTAACTGACTGGCATCAGGGCAAGCCCGCTCTCCACAACAAACCTCAAGTGAAACCTTTTCCCCTCCCACTTGTCCCCGCTTCCCATGTCACCTCCCGCCCGCCAAATCCCTTAATTTTCCAAGCCTGCCGGAAGCCTCTCCAGGCCTCCGGCTGCGCCTGCTATTTCCAGGCACCCAGCACGCCCGATGCAAACGGCAGCTGAAAACGGACTTTCTTCTCCCCCGTGACTTATCAGGCAGGTTACTCCCATGCAGTTCAGCGAATTATTGGCAGCGATTTCCACCCACGCGATCCGTCTGCAACTGGAAGAAGGCGACCTGATCATCCTCGGTGACGACGAGGCCCTGGATGACGCGTTATGGGATCAACTGATCGCCCACAAACCGCGGCTCCTCGAACTGGTGGCCGAGCATGGCGGCGACTGGCTCAGCCCGGCCTATCGCATCACGCCGCAGATGCTGGCGCTGGTCAGCCTCGGCCAGGACGCCATTGACCGCATTGTTTCGGCCATCCCCGGTGGCGCGGCGAACGTGCAGGACATCTACCCGCTGGCGCCGCTGCAGGAGGGCATGCTCTACCACCACCTCTCGGCGCAGCAGGGCGACCCCTACGTGCTGCACGCGCAATTCGTATTCGACAGCCGCACCCGCCTGGACGCTTTCGCCCAGGCGCTGCAATGGGTGATCGACCGCCACGACATCCTGCGCACCTCGCTGGTGTGGGAGCGCCTGGACGAGCCGCTGCAAGTGGTGTGGCGCAAGGCAACCCTGGTCTGCGAAGAGGCCCGTTTCACCGGCAGCGATGTCCTCGCGCAACTCGTCGCGCGTCACGACCCGCGCAGCTATCGCATGGACCTGGGCCAGGCGCCGCTGCTGCGTCTGGTGTTCGCCAACGACCCGGCCAGCCAGCGCGTGGTGGCGATGCTGCTGTTCCACCACACCATTCTCGATCACACCGCCCTCGACCTCGTGCGCCATGAAATCCAGCTATACCTGGCTGGCCAGCAAGCGCTGGCCGCTGAGCCGGTGGCGTTTCGCAGTTACATCGCCCAGGTGCGCCATGGCGTCAGCGAGCAGGCCCATGAAGCCTTCTTTCGCGCGATGCTGGCGGATATCGATGAGCCGACGCTGCCGTTCGGCCTGCAGGACGTGCAGGGCGACGGCCAGGGCATCGACGAGGCGCGCGTCCCCGTCGACAGCGACCTGAGCCGCCGTCTGCGCAGCCTGGCACGGCCACTGGGGGTGAGCGTGGCAAGCTTGATGCACGTGGCCTTTGCCCGTGTGCTGGGCGTGGTGTCCGGCCGCGACGCGGTGGTGTTCGGCACCGTGATGCTGGGCCGCATGGGCGCCGGTGAAGGCGGTGAACGGGCGCTGGGCATGTTCATCAACACGTTGCCGCTGCGCGTGGATGTGGGCGGGCAGGGCGTGCGCGCCGAGGTCAAGGCGACCCATGCGCGCCTGACCGCCTTGCTCGAGCATGAGCACGCATCCCTCGCCCTGGCCCAGCGCTGCAGCGGCGTGACGGCACCCACGCCATTGTTCAGCGCGATGCTCAATTACCGCCACAGCGCGGCGACGGACATGGCCCAGGTGATCGACATCGCCGAGGGCATCCAGGTGCTCGGTGCCCAAGAACGCACCAACTACCCGCTCACGGTCAACGTCGACGACCTGGGCGAAGACTTTGCACTGACGGTAATGGTCGACGCGTCCATCGGCGCGCAGCGCGTGGCCGACTACCTGCACGTCGCCCTGCACAGCCTGGCCGACGCCCTGCACGAGCGACCGGACATGCCGCTTTGCGGCCTGAACATCCTGCCTGACACCGAGCGCCAGCACCTGCTGCACACGCTCAACCACAGCCCCACGCCGTATGCCGACACCGCGCTGATTCATCAGCAGGTCGAAGCCCACGCCGCCGCCCATCCCGACGCCATCGCGTTGCGCCACGACCAGCAGCGCCTGACCTACCGCCAGCTCAACGAACGCGCCAACCAGGTCGCGCACCGTCTGCTTGCCCAGGGCATCCGCCCCGACGAGCGCGTGGCGATCTGCGTGGAGCGCGGCGTTGAAATGATCATCGGCCTGCTCGGCATCCTCAAGGCCGGCGCCGGCTATGTGCCAATCGACCCGGCCTACCCGCAGGAACGCATCGTTTACACCCTGGCCGACAGCGCACCGCTGGCCGTGCTGGTGCAGGCCAATACCCGTGATCGGGTGGGCGACCTGGCGCAGATCGACTTGAACAACCTGCGCGGTGAGTCCATCGTCAACCCGCGCGTGCCGCTCAGTCCGGCGAACCTGGCCTACGTGATCTACACCTCCGGTTCCACCGGCCTGCCCAAGGGCGTGATGATCGAGCATCGTCAGGTCGCGCGCCTGTTCACTGCCACCGAGCACTGGTTCGGTTTCAATCACACCGATGTGTGGGCGCTGTTCCACTCGTTCGCCTTCGATTTTTCCGTGTGGGAAATCTGGGGCGCGTTGATGCACGGCGGCCAGTTGCTGATCGTGCCGCAACTGGTCAGCCGTTCGCCGGATGCCTGCTATGCGCTGCTCTGCGAGGCCGGCGTAAGCATCCTCAACCAGACGCCGAGCGCGTTCCGCCAATTGATTGCGGCCCAGGGCCACAGCAGCGAAGCGCATTCCCTGCGCCAGGTGATTTTCGGCGGTGAAGCGCTGGAGCCGGGCATGCTCAAACCCTGGTATGCCCGCGCCATCAACGCCGGAACGCAACTGGTGAACATGTATGGCATCACCGAGACCACCGTGCACGTGACCTACCGTGCCCTGGAGGCGGCGGACGCGCGTTTGGTCGGCGTCAGCCCGATTGGCGTGCGCATTCCCGACCTGCAACTTTACGTGCTGGACGCCCAGCGCCAGCCGCTGCCCATGGGCGTGGTCGGCGAGCTGTACGTGGGCGGCGCCGGCGTTGCGCGGGGCTACCTGAACCGCGATGAACTGAACGCCGAGCGCTTCCTGGCTGACCCGGCCACCGGCCTGCGCATGTACCGCACCGGCGACCTCGGCCGCCTGCTGGCCGATGGCAGCGTCGAGTACCTGGGGCGCAACGATGACCAGGTGAAGATTCGCGGCTTCCGCATCGAGCTGGGCGAAATCCAGGCGCGCCTGGCCACCGCACCGGGCGTGCGGGACGCGGTGGTTGTCGCCCGCGAAGACGAGCCGGGCGACAAACGCCTGGTGGCCTACGTGATTGCCGACGGCACGCCCGATATCGCCGGGCTGCGCGACCACCTGCTGCTGAGCCTGGCCGAGCATATGGTGCCGGCCGCCTTCGTGGTGCTCGACCAGTTCCCGCTGACCACCAACGGCAAGCTCGACCGCAAGGCCTTGCCTGCCCCCAACGCCGATGCCGTGGCCCGCCGTGGCTACGCAGCGCCCCAGGGCGCCGTGGAAAGCACCCTCGCGGGCATCTGGCAGGAGCTGCTCAAGCTCGACCGGGTGGGGCGCGACGATAACTTCTTCGAGCTGGGCGGGCATTCCCTGCTGGCGGTCAAGCTGATCGAACGCATGCGCCAGGTCGACCTCAGCGCCGATGTGCGCGTGCTGTTCGGGCAGCCCACGCTGGCGGCCCTGGCCGCGGCGGTGGGCGGGCAGCACGAAGTGCAGGTGCCGGCCAACCTGATCAGCGCCGGCAGCGAACGCATCACCCCGGACATGCTGCCGCTGATCGACCTCGATCAGGCGGCCATCGACCACATCCTGCGTGCCGTGCCCGTCGCCAACGTGCAGGATATCTATGCCCTGGCACCGTTGCAGGCCGGCATTCTCTACCATCACCTGGCAACCACCGAGGGCGATCCCTACGTGTTGCAGGTGCAGTTGCGCTTCGACCACCAGGCGGCGCTGGACGCCTTCGTTGATGCGCTGCACAGCGTGATCGCGCGCAATGACATCCTGCGCACCGCGATCCTCTGGGAAGGCCTGGATGAACCGGTGCAGGTGGTCCTGCGCGAGGCGCCGCTGGCCGTGGAGCGCATTGAGTGTCAGGGCAGTGATGGACTGGCGCAGCTGCAACAGCGCTTTGACCCCCGTCACTATCGTCTCGACCTGTCCCGCGCTTCGCTGATGCGCCTGGCCTATGCCGAGGAGCGGGGTGGCTTCGTCGGCATCCTGCTGTTGCACCACATCCTGCTCGACCACACCGCGCTGCAAGTGCTGGTGGAGGAAATGAGCGCCAGCCTGTCCGGTCGCAGCGCGCAGTTGCCCGACGCGGTGCAGTACCGCAACTACGTGGCCCAGGCCCGTCTCGGCGTCAGCCAGGCCCAGCACGAAGCGTTCTTCAGCGAGATGCTCGGCGATATCGACGAACCGACGCTGGCCTTCGGGCTGCAGGATGTGAACGGTGACGGCAGCGGCATCGCCGAGGTTCATCTGCCGCTGGAACCGGCGCTGAGCCTGGGTCTGCGTGAGCAGGCGCGGCAGCTGGGCGTGAGCCCGGCCAGCCTGATGCATTTGGCCTGGGCACAGGTATTGGGCCAGGTGTCCGGCCAGCAGGACGTGGTGTTCGGCACCGTGTTGCTGGGGCGCCTGCAGGGCGGCGAGGGTGCCGACCGCGCGCTGGGCATGTTCATCAACACCTTGCCGCTGCGGGTCAGCCTCGGCACCGTTGGCGTGCAGGCCGGCGTGCGCGCCACCCACGCGCGCCTGGCGCAATTGCTCGGCCATGAGCACGCTTCGCTGTCCCTGGCCCAGCGTTGCAGCGGCGTGCCGGCCTCGCTGCCGTTGTTCAGCACCTTGCTCAACTACCGTCACAGCGCGCCGGATGAGGCGCCGGGCTCCCGCCCGTTCGCGGGCTTCGGTATCGATATTCTCAGTTCCGAAGAGCGCAGCAACTACCCGCTGGTGCTGAGTGTTGATGACCTGGGCACGGGCTTTGCGTTGGCGGTGCAGGGCGTGGCGGCCGTGGATGTACAGCGCGTTGGCGATTACATGCTCACCGCATTGCGCAACCTGCTGAGTGCGCTGCAACAGGCGCCGACCACAGCGTTGCAGGCGGTGTCGATTCTGCCGCCGGGCGAACGCGACACCCTGCTGCGTGAGTTCAATGCCACCGTCCGCGACTTCCCGCGCGGCCAGACCCTGCATGGCGCCTTCGAAGTCCAGGCCGAGCGCCAACCCCAGGCGGTTGCCGTGCAGCAGGACGGCGCATCACTGACCTATCAGCAACTCAATCAACGCGCCAACCAACTGGCTCATCACCTGCTGGCGCTGGGCGTGCAACCCGACGACCGCGTCGCCATCTGCTG
>Ga0256410_1002537_pt1 | contig 12109 bp, 13 predicted proteins | sample PhyWR1_FD_185983 | JGI IMG/M metagenome (GOLD analysis project Ga0256410, IMG submission 185983) | Leaf surface microbial communities from wheat plants in UC Gill Tract Community Farm, Albany, California, United States - DLSL W.R1 | ecosystem: Host-associated > Plants > Phyllosphere >... | reverse complement strand
GCTGGGACACGATCATCACCTACTTCATGATCTACTTCTTCGGCATCCTGATCGGCCAGGACATCTGGCAGCGGGTATTCACCGCGCGTGACGAAAAGGTCGCCAAGTATGCAGGCACGTTCGCCGGCTTCTACTGCATCCTCTACGGCCTGGCGTGTGCACTGATCGGCATGGCCGCGCACGTGCTGATCCCGGACCTGGATAACGTCAACAACGCATTCGCAGCCATTGTGAAAATGTCGCTGCCCGACGGCATCCGTGGCCTGGTAATCGCCGCTGCTCTCGCGGCGATGATGTCCACCGCCAGCGCCGGCCTCCTCGCCGCCTCCACCGTGCTGACCGAAGACCTGCTGCCGCGCCTGCGTGGCGGCAAACAGTCGAGCCTGGCCGTCAACCGCCTGTTCACGATGCTGACCGGTATTGCCGTGCTGGGGATCGCATTGGTGGTGAGCGACGTGATCAGCGCACTCACCCTGGCGTACAACCTGCTGGTGGGCGGTATGTTGATCCCGCTGATCGGCGCGATCTTCTGGAAACGCGCGACGACATCGGGTGCGATCACCTCCATGACCCTGGGCTTTGTGACGGCGCTGGTGTTTATGTTCAAGGATGGCTTGGATGCAAACACGCCGATCTACTACAGCCTGGCGATTGGCTTGGTGAGTTTTGTGCTGGTGAGCTTGCTGTCGCGCCGACCAGAGGGCGTGGCGGCTCGCGCGGCTTGAGAGCGCGCGGGGTTTAAAGCGGTTTCTTCAGCGGGCGCGACGTCGGAGGTCGTGCCCGTTTTTTTCATTGATACAGTGCCGAACTCGCAGCAGCTTTTGCCTGGATGATTTCCTGGACCAGGCAGGCCCAGATCAACCCAAGTGTTATGCACTCGGAATATGTTGCCCCGTCCACAATCAGGTTGGATGCGGCGCAATGGACTATCGAAATTCCATCCAGCGCCCCTCCCCCTGCGCAGTGATCACGAACTGCTCCCTGCTCAGCTCTGCAATTTGCACCAGGCCCAGATGCTTGGGAGTAAATTCAACCCCAGACCGGAGCAACAGCGACGTAATCCCAGCCAGGAAACAGCTGGATTCCAGACCGTCTGCTGATGCATCAATCGAAGGATTGTCCGCCAGGAGCTTTTCAAACAGCTCGATGCCTACGCCGTTGAACTCGTCAGTCAAATACGGATTCGCGAGCAGTAGGTAATCGTCATGCTGCGCATTGGCAGTCGTCATCACAGACCCTCGACAGACTCCATCGTTGGCCTGACTTCCCTCGTATACCGTGACCCGATAATTTGCCAGGCGGAACATCAAGGCTTGCAGCAGGCCGTTGATACCTCGACCGATGATGGAGACGCAGGGCGCATCGGCAGAGGCGTGCTGGGCGGGGATCATCAATGACTGCGCGCGCTTGCGCCTGACTATGCCGTGCAAGGCCTTCAAGCTCAACTGCACTGAAACGGCGCAATCTAGGTCGCACTGGCAAGCTTCGGTGGTGGCCGCGTGTGTAGTCAGCGTCGCGGGCTTACGCTAGGTGGAGACACTGCAACCGAGCGCTTGCGTGCGCATCCGAAATGCATCCAATGCCCCGGGCGCACAGTCCAGTACAAGCTGGGTGTGTTCGGCAATTGCCAGGGTCTGCAACGCGTCATCACTGAAGATATCCGGTTTGGAGACACAGACCAGGCGAGCGACTTTGTCCATACGCTGAATCAGGGCTCTCTCAATGCGATAAGCGGCGTCACCCTTCAGGGATAAGCAAAGGGCGACAGCACAGGCCCCCTCCAGCGCCTCGGACCAGTCCTCCACGAATGACACTCGACTGTTAATATTGCCCGCTGAACGGCCGTGTCTATCCACTACTTTGACCCGGACCTTCGGATCACGATCAAGTAAGCGTTTGACAAGCTCTTTACCCACATTGCCGTATCCCAGCACACAAATATCAGGAGGTAGGGAGCCATCGGCCCGCTTCAACCAGTGCGCGATATAGACAGCGACATGCGACGCTTCAACCCCTGGCGTGTTGCCGACTCGGATACCCTTGGACTCGCACAAATTCAGCCGTACGTTATCCAGGCTGTTGCCTCTGCGGATTAAATGGAGGTCCCCAAAAGGGTGGGATATACGCCATTACTCAATGACATCGGCATCGATGGCTTGGCCGCCGACAATCATCATCGATGGACGCAAGAGCCCGATCTGGATAAGCAGTGCCTGTTTGCCGATCGTCGGGGGAAGAAACACGACGTTATCGGGCGCCCGTGCCTTCCAACCCCTCGAGGCCGGTGCGATATGCAGAATATTGCCGGTTGTGGCGATAAGTGACGCGGCGACGGGCGGAACTGAAGAGAGCAACATAGATGTGTCTCCAACCGTTCTGACTGATGCCCCAAAAGGGGCGTTCAATCACGTTGGGGCGCTGTAAAAATGCGCTGGCGTTTTAACCTATGCGTATCTCTCGAATGGGATAAGCCAGCCAATTCTGACTGTCAGGTAGTCCAATTCCGACCATAAGACGCCAAAGCCTGACGGATAGATTCCTTGGGCTCGTTCCGCACCCTTACCGCGTTGACCTTCCAAACAAGTCACCGCACGCCTTGCAGCCGAAAAAATACAGCTCGGTTGCCGGGCACTCGATCTCCCCTGTCGCGCCCGCCCTCACTCGCCAAATACAGGCCTTGCCGCGATATTTCAGCGTACCTTCCAGGTAACAAGGCGCCCAGTCGTACTCGTCATGCAGCGTGCGCCCATCAATAGGCTCAGCGCGCTTGAAGAAGGATGCGATCTCGCCCTCATCCAGCGCAACGTCACTGGGTCGACAGCGTTCGGGCTCGCCAGAGCGAAAATTCGATATGGAAATTTCGTCAATATCTGGAGGGGAAGCTGCGCACCCGGCGAGTATTACCCACACGCCAAACAACCATGGCCGTAGGCTCATTGCCACACCGCGCTGCTGGCTTCGCCTGGGTGTTTGTAGGCGATTTGCGGATGCGTGTAGACGTCTTCGGGGGTTAGGCCGAAATGACCATACAACTCTGCCACCAACCACTGCAGCGCTTGATTCTGCAGGGCAGTCACCTCTTCGTAACGGGCAGCATCCAGATGCTTGCCAACCAATTCAATCCCCAAGGAATCCGCGTTCATCGGGTATCGCTCAGGGTAGTCCTTGGTGCGCTCATAGCGGTCCAGCGCGCGAATCTGCAACGTCCAGGTGAGCGCTTGGATTGTCTGAATTTGCGCGGTGTCGCACTTGGCCTGATCAGTGGCCAGGCATTTGGAACGCAGGTAGCGACCCACGTGGTAACAGCGTTTTTTGAGGCTGGCCGTCTGGTAGATCACACCATTTTTCTCAATGAGAAAATGCGCCCCGCTTCCCTTGGCCAGGTAACCGTTGAAGGTGTGCTGGGCGGTTGGGGCGTCCGTCTGATGGACCACCAGCGCGCTCACGCCGCGCAAATCACCGTGTTCGATCGTTTGAAACCGACGGGGTTTGACCCTGTCGGACATCAACATTCCTTCGTTATCAATGCGCGACATTCCAATGCCCATTCATCCATGTGAAGGCGAAAATATAGAAGGACGAGCGGGAAAAGGGCACGGATGACGGAATAAGAAGAAGTCTCTGACGACGAGACGCGCAACGTCAGATAATTGCGGGCAGTACGAAATGAACAACGGCTGCACTCGAATAACAGGGAATGGAACACGCCCTGTTGAATGCCCCACGGTGCAGCGCCCGCGCGACGGGATCGCGTGAGCGCTTCACGACTTACCTGCGACGTGGGCGACGCTGCTCGTCATCTGTGCGAATAGGCACCGGCTGCAGCGGAGGCTCGATCAAGCCCAGTGCAACACCCAGATCATGGAGCCAGTTTTGAATTTTCTCTTTCATGGTTGCCCCCTTTGAGGGTAATGCTGGTAGGCGCAAGTTCTGTCGCCTTTTCCTACACTGATAGTAGCCCTAAGTCCTACGTATTGCTTGAACGAAACCACAACGAACTATTACTGAATTGATCCAAATCCTGACGGATCGTTCAAGCAATCGCTCGTGCGTCTTGCAGGACCTTGGCCTTGCCCCCTTGCTGCAGGTCGATCCATGCGTTGAGGTTAGCGCCGAGCATACCCTTTCGCCACATCAGCCAGGTTGTCGCAGTAGCAAAAGGCCCTGTCAGCGGATGAACGGACACACTGTCCTTGCCTGGCAGGCTGGCGAGCATGGATTCAGACATCAACGCCACCCCGGATCCAGCGATCACGCAGGCGAGCATGCCTTGATACGACTCGATCTCAATCGCCCGGCCCATGGCCACCCGCTCGTGGGAGAACCAGGTTTCCAGGCGTGTGCGGTAGGCGCAACTGCGACGGAAGGTGAACACCGAGCGGCCCGCCACGTCCTGCGGCCCGCGTACCGGCGGGTGATCGGCTTCGCAGATCAGCACCAGGCGTTCCTCGCACAGGGCTACGCCGTCCAGGGAGGCGACGGTGATGGGGCCGTCCACAAAGGCAGCATCCAGGCGACCGGTAATCAGGCCTTCGAGCAGCTCGCCGCTGGGTGCCGACTGCACCTGAAGGTTCACCATCGGATAAGCCTTGTGATAACCCGCCAGCAACTTCGGCAAATGAACCGCCGCCGTGCTGTACATGCTGCCCAGCACAAAGTCACCAGCCGGTTGCCCACCTTGTACGGCGCCGTGGGCTTCGTCGTGCAGGGCCAGCAGACGGGTGCTGTAGTCCAGCAACACTTTGCCCGCTGGAGAAAGCTGCAAGCGTTGGCGCTCGCGCACGAACAACTCGACCCCAAGTTGTTCCTCCATCTGTTTGAGCCGGGTCGACAGGTTTGACGGCACGCGGTGCAGGCGCTCCGCCGCACGGGTAATGGAGCCCTCTTCCGCCACGGCCTGGAAAATGCGCAATTGACTGAACTCCATACCTTTCTCCAAAACTGAACAAGTTACTCACTATTATTCAATTTTACAGAAAGTCAATCCGCTTTAGCCTGAAGGTATTCGTTTACCCGCAGGAAACTTGACCATGTCCCCTTTGATTCGCTTACTTGCCAGCTTTGTCGCCCTGATGATGGCGATGGGCATTGGCCGCTTCGCCCTCACGCCACAAATGCCGCATCTGCTCAGTGAGGGGCAGATCGACTTGACCGGCGCAGGCCTGATTGCTGCCGCCAATTACTTGGGCTATTTCGTGGGGGCAGTCGATTCGATCTTTGCGCGCAGCCATCACCACGTGCGCGGGCGCTTGTATGGCGGGCTGTGGTTGTGTGTGCTGCTGACGCTGGCGTCGTACTGGGCCCATGGGTTCTGGCCACATCTATTGCTGCGCTTTGGTACCGGTGTCGCGAGTGCCTGGGCACTGGTGATGATCACCAGCCTGAGCCAGCCGCTGGCAATAGCTGCCGGGCGTCCGCGCCTGGGTGCGTTGGTATTCGCCGGGCCTGGACTGGGCATTCTGCTGACCGGGTTGCTGGCGCTGGGCTCCAACCTGTTGGGGCAACGCTCGGCAACCTTGTGGCTGGTGTACGGCGCGGTAGCGTTGGTGATGTTGCTGGCGATTTTGCCGTTCCTGCCCAAGCCGTCTGCCGCCGCCATCCCCGACGCCGGCCACTCAGCGGCGGGCAGTAATGCCAGCATCGCGCATTTGTGCTGGATCTACGTGTTGTACGGCCTGGGCTACATCATCCCGGCGACATTCTTGTCGCAGATGGCCAGCGCGCAATTCAGGGGCGCCTGGCAGGCTGACCTGTTCTGGCCGTGCTTTGGCCTGGCGGCCGCGATCGGCGTAGGGGTGGCGACCCTGCGTCGCAAGGATCCAGACACCACCCGCCGCTGGCTGATGACCACGCTGTGGCTGCAGGCGGCCGGCGTATTTGCCTGCCTGCTGGGCAATGGGTGGGGCCTGGCCCTTGGGGTGTTGCTATGTGGCGGGCCGTTCCTGGCGTGCATGCAGTTGGTGATGGCACGCTTGCGGGACGTCGCCCCTCACGGCTATCAGCGCAGCACCGGGCTGCTGACCGCGAGCTTTGCCATCGGCCAATTGAGCGGTCCGCTGCTGGCGTCGGTCAGCAGCCACCTGAGCGGTGGCCTGCAACCGGCACTGGTAATCGCCGGCACAGGCTTGCTGGTGGCGGGCTCGGTGCTGGTCAGCCGGCAACCATTGGCGCAGGCACACGCACCTGCTCACGCCGCGCCAGCACCAGGAAAAACAGCCCACCCAGGAAGCACCCGGTAAACCAGGCAAAGTTGGCCATGCCCTGCAACGCCGGGGTGAAGGTGATCGCGACGCCCACCAGCGTCGCCGGTACCAGCGCCTTGACTGCCGTCCAGTTCACGCCGCCGTCGAAGTAGTAGCGCCCGCTTGGGCTGTCGTCAAACAGCGCATCCACGTCAATCTTCTGCTTTTTGATCAAGTAGAAATCCACCAGCAGAATCCCGAACAGCGGCCCGATGAAGGCTGCGAGGATATCCAGTGTGTAGTGAATCATCAGCGGGTTATTGAACAGGTTCCACGGGGTGATGAAGATCGATGCCACGGCAGCGATCATCCCGCCCGCACGCCAACTGATTTTGCTCGGTGCGACGTTGGCGAAGTCAAACGCCGGGGAGACGAAGTTGGCGACGATATTGATGCCAATGGTCGCGGTGACGAAAGCAAAGGCGCCCAGCAGCACCGCCATGTTGTTATCGATGCGTGAAACCGTGGCGATCGGGTCATGAAGCATTTCACCAAACACCGGCAAGGTGCCCGAGACGATCACGACGGTCACCAGGGAAAATGCCAGGAAATTTACCGGCAGCCCCCAGAAGTTGCCGCGCCGCACGTCCTGCATGCTGCGGCAGTAGCGGCTGAAGTCGCCGAAATTCAGGGTCGGCCCGGAGAAATACGACACCACCAGCGCCGTCGCCACGATCACCTGGCCAAACGCCTGCCAGCCCGACAATGACTTCTCCGCCAGCGTAAAGCTGATATTCGACCAACCGGCCTTCCACACGATCCAGCCAGCCAGGGCAAACATTACCGCGTACACCACCGGCCCCGCCCAATCGATAAAACGGCGGATGGACTCCATGCCGGCCCAGAATACCGCCGCTTGCAAAAACCACAGGCTAAGGAAACCAAACCAGCCGAGGTAGGACAGGCCTGCAAAATGCGGCTCTGCGTAAACCGCCATCTGTGGGAAGAAACGCAGCACCACGATGATCAAGGCACTCGAAGCCAGATACGTCTGGATCCCATACCAGGCCACGGCAATCAAGCCGCGAATCACCGCCGGAATATTCGCGCCAAACACACCAAACGCCAGCCGGCAGATCACCGGATAAGGCACGGCGGCCTGCTGGCTCGGCTTGGCCACCAGATTGGCGATCAACTGCACGATACAGATACCCGCGAGCAAGGCGATCAAGACCTGCCAACTGGCCAGGCCCAGGGCGAAAAGGCTGGCGGCAAACACATAACCGCCGACGCTGTGCACGTCGCTCATCCAGAAAGCGAAAATGTTGTACCAGGTCCACTTCTGCGGCAGTGGCCCCAAGTCCTGGTTATACAGGCGCGGGCTATAGCCTTTGGGCAATTGTTCGGTCATCGCTGGGCTCCTCGAAATACCGGCCTGCGCTTCCGTTGCGGGGTGCATACGGGAGGCGGCATGGTTTGTATACGAGACAGTCAGCAGAATGCGTGCCAATTGAACCCAATCCCTCTGGTACGGCGCTCCAAAGGGGTTGATACAGGGCTATAGAATAGGGATACGCTCAGCAACGGTGCACATACATCCTGTACACAATCAGCGGTGCACTCGTTGTGCACACAGGTAACCCACCGTGCAGCATGCGGCGGTCAGGAATGTACCCCAGGCCATGTCCATGACCGCAAGCTGGGCAGACCAGCCTCGCAGCGTGGCCCAGTTGCTCAGGTCATAGGTGCCATACGCGACCAGGCCCAGCAACGCACCCAAACGTGCGGCACGTTGCCAGCTTGCGCTGGGCAGCACCACAAAGACCACACAGCCAAAGACGTACAACAGATAGAACAGCCCAGCAGGCAATAGGCGGGGTTGATCCAGCATCAGCGAACCCAGCAGGGATTTATAAGTGGGCCCCATGACAACGCCGAGCCAGAGCCCATCCAGGATCAGGAAGGCGATCAACGTGCCGAGGTAGGCGAACAACGATTTCTTGGACATCGATACACCTTCTGTAGGAGCGGGCTTCCAGCAATGGCGTCCGAGAGAACATCCCGAAACCACTGGCATCATCGCCGACAAGCCGGCGCCTACAGAAGAGCAAAACGCACTCAGCTTAGTTCAATGCGATCCGCGTGAATCACGATCTGGCCCTGCTTATACAGCGCACCGATGGCTTTCTTGAAGTTGCCCTTGCTCACGCCGAACACGTTACTGATCACCGCCGGGTCGCTCTTGTCGCTGACCGGCAAGGTGCCGTTGTTTTCACGCAACTTGGCCAGGATCTTCGAGTTCAGGCTGGAGGCCGCTTCCTGGCCAACCGGCTGCAGGCTCAGGCTGATATTGCCGTCGGCGCGGATCTCTTTGATAAAACCTTTTTCTTCCTTGCCCGGGCGCAGGAACTTGAACACTTCGTTCTTGTGGATCAAGCCCCAGTGCTTGTTGTTGATGATCGCCTTGAAGCCCATGTCGGTGGCTTCGGCCACCAGCAGGTCGACTTCCTGGCCCACTTGGTAGTTGGCAGGGGTCTTGTCCAGGTAGCGATCCAGGCGTGCAGTGGCGGTGATGCGCTTGGTGTGCTTGTCGAGATAGACGTGCACGACGCAATATTCACCGGCGCTCAACTGACGTTTTTCTTCCGAATACGGCAGCAACAGATCCTTGGGTAAACCCCAGTCGAGGAACACGCCAATACTGTTGACTTCCACCACTTTCAAACTGGCGAATTCGCCAACTTGAACTTTGGGCTTTTCAGTGGTGGCGATAAGTTTGTCATCGCTGTCCAAGTAAATGAAAACGTTAAGCCAGTCTTCATCTTCACTGGGAATATCCTTGGGGATATACCGATTCGGCAAGAGGATTTCACCGTCTTGCGCACCGTCCAGGTACAAACCAAAGTTAGTGTGTTTAACCACTTGCAAACTGTTGTAGCGCCCGACTAAAGCCATTTCCAATACCCTCATTGCGTGGGCGACATTCTACCCGAGTTGCGCCCGCGACGCGCGCGCACCTGAAAAAACGCGGCCTGGCGTGGCCTTCCAGTGGCACGCCCCCGCTCGTCTGATCGATCGGCTGAATTTTCAAGCACTGCCAACCGTCCCCAGCGCCAATGGTTTCCAGTTAAAACAGCAAGTTAGAGGCTTATTTCAAAGATTAACTATGACTGTTTCCGGCCCCGGCACTTATTCCCGGAGGATATTTACCAAGCAATTGTCAAGTATTTCCTGTACGATGCTTGGCCAAGTTAATTTTCTACAGGTTAGTGGCCGCCATGCGCGTAAAAGCATCCAACAGCAAAGCAAAGCCAGCTCCCGCCGTTGAAACCAGCGAGTCGATCAACAGCCAGATTGCTGCGTTCCTCAAGTCCGGCGGCGAAATCCAGCAAATTGCCAAGGGCGTCAGTGGCCAGACATTCGGCCCATCCAAGCAGATCAGCCTGGGTAAAAAGTAATACCGCGCAACACTCCTGGTCCCTACGCGTCTTGCCTTCAAGGCGCTAGGACTAGACCCCGAAACACACTGCCCACCCTTTCACAACCACGCTAATCGACGAACGGGCCTCATCTACGGGCATTCGCCGGTATGCTTGCACACGTCTAGCACGGGCATCTGCCCGATTTTCTCCGTCACTGCTCCTCGCTTTTCATGGAGTGAAGCATGTTCAAATCCTGCATAGTCCTGGTCGGTGCCCTGGTTGCCAGCCCTCTCGCCGAAGCGCAGATCTTTCAGCGCGAATTGGGCGACTTCGACCTGAAATTAGGCACTACGCCCAGTCGCAGCATGGCCCAGGGCCTGGTCAAGCCGACGTCACCCGGCAGCGACTCGTTCCACGGCGGGCTGGACCTGAGCCACGACAGCGGCCTGTACTTCGGTCAGTTCTCACCGAACATGGGCCTGTCCTCATCCAGCAACCTTGAAGTCGACTCCTACATGGGGTTCAAACACCCCTTCGACCAGACCTTGGGCTACGAAGTGGGCTTGATCCACTACAGCTACCCCACGCTCAGCCCCCTCGACAGCCAGGAGTTCTACGGCGGCCTGAACCTATTGGGCAATCGCTTTGGCGCATCCTTCAGCAACGACCCGGACCGTCAGGACAGCACCCTGTTCGCCGACCTCGGCGGGACGCAGCCCTTCGGCATCGGGGTCAGCATGAAATACACCACCCACCAGCTGGGTACACCGGTGTCGGTGGACGGCGGTTCCATTCGCACCTTCAGCGACTGGTCAGTGCAGTTCTCCCGCGAGTGGATGGGCGTTGACCTGAACCTTATCTACAGCGATTCCAGCCTGAGCGGCGGAGATTGCTCGGCCTATTCCGGACACAATTCGCAATGCGATGGCCTGTTGACGCTGAAGGCTGCGCGGTCGTTTTATTAATGGGCTGAACTGTCGCACCCGGCGCAGGTTCACATGCAATAACCCACATTGCGAAGGACCCGCCCATGCTGCGTCGGCTCAAATTACTGGTGGTATTACTGACACTGAGCCTCGTGCTCGCTGGCTGTAATCGCGTGGGCCTGGCCTATCGCAACCTGGACGTGATCATCCCTTGGACACTCAACGACTACCTGGACATGAACGCCGGGCAGAAAAGTTGGTTCAACGACACACTCAAGGAGCACCTGGCCTGGCACTGCACCACACAGCTTCCGGGCTACCTGGACTGGCTGGATCGCCTGCAGCAGATGGTCGACGACAACAAGGTCACCGACGCCGCGTTGCAGACCCGCACCACCGAAGCCAAAAAAGCCATTGCTGAAGTCGCCCGCGAAATTACGCCGTCGGCCATTGAGTTGTTGCAAGGGCTGGACGACCAGCAGGTCGCGGAAATGAACGACGCCCTGGCCAAGGACCTGCGCAAGCGCCAGGACGAATACCTCAAGCCGCCGCTGGCCAAGCAGATCCAGCAACGCGCCGAGCGGATGAATAAGCGCCTGGATGCATGGATGGGTCCCCTGAGTGACAGCCAGAAAAACCGGGTCACGGCCTGGTCCATTGGCCTTGGAGAACAAAACCAGCAATGGATCGGCAACCGCGCGCACTGGCAGGCGCAATTTATCGACGCCGTGAAGCACCGCACGGACGCTGATTTCGCGCAGAAGATGCAGCAATTGCTGGTAGATCGGGAAAGCCTATGGACGCCAGAATACCGCGTCGCCTATGCGCAGACCGAAGCCGCAGCACGCAGCCTGATCGTGGATCTGATGGCGCAAAGCACCGTCCAACAGCGCCTGAAGCTGACGCAGAAAATCGACGGCGTACGCAGCGACTTCAAGGCGCTTAAATGCCTAAAGGCCACTGCGAGCTAAACAGCGGGGAGCGGGCTTGCTCGCGAAAGCGATGCGTCAGTGCCAATTGCAATGCCTGACACCCGCTTTCGTGAGCGCACCCGCCCCCACACTCGCCCGCGTGGTGGTCACTCAGGCAATCTGAGCCTTGGACGCCACCTCGGTAAAGGTCGCGGGATCCAGCGCATCCACCTGCTCATCCAGCACCTGACGCGGATGGTCATTGCCGGGAATCGAGCTGTCGATCAGCGCCAACAACTGAGCACCGAGCGCCGTCAGGATGAAATTCTCACCATTACCGCCCTCTTCCTCGGGGCGTGATTCGATAAAGCCACGCTTGAACAGCAGCGCTTCATAATCCGCGGCGGTCTTCTTGAGCGCGTCGAGGTTGCCGGTGGACTCGCCCGCCGTGGCCTTTTCGGCCGCCTCCTGCTCGGCGTATTTGCGCGGGGCGAAGCTGCCCTCGCCGTTCTGCACTTCATGCAGCAGACGTTCGATCAGATCCCAGTTGTAAGTCGTCATCCTGATTCCTCCTGCGGGCGGATGGAAGGTAGCCCGTTAAAGGTGTGACCCGCCGCATCACTGGCCGTTCAGCCCAGGAGACGAGCGTCATTCCCGTGAACTTTCCG
>Ga0256410_1002534_pt1 | contig 12113 bp, 7 predicted proteins | sample PhyWR1_FD_185983 | JGI IMG/M metagenome (GOLD analysis project Ga0256410, IMG submission 185983) | Leaf surface microbial communities from wheat plants in UC Gill Tract Community Farm, Albany, California, United States - DLSL W.R1 | ecosystem: Host-associated > Plants > Phyllosphere >... | reverse complement strand
TCACCAGCGAGCGGTCCTGGGCCGAGGTCTTGCCCCAGGCGTCAGCGGCGGCGTGGGCGGCGTCCAGCGCCTTGTCGATGTCTTTGCCGGTGGAGCGCGGGAAGTCGGCGATTGGCTTGCCGTTGACCGGCGAGGTGGTAGTGAAATAGTTGCCATCGACCGGCGCGACGAATTCGCCGCCGATGTAGTTGCCGTACTTGGCCTTGAACGAAACGATAGCGCCTTCAGTGCCGGGGTGTGCGTAACGCATGGTGGGTATCTCCTGACTTTTATGTTTATTGGAGTACAGCGATGTTGCGCGTGATAAAGCGTAGAGCAAAGGCCGGGCCAGCGCGTGCTGGGTCAGGTAAATCAAGGGGTTGATGGTTGTTGCAATCCGTTGTTGTCACGCGCTCGGTACAGTCCGGGTGACAGTTTGTGCCATGGGTGGTACAGCGCGGTCGGCCGGGATTGCATTGGTGGGAGGGCTGGGGGATGCTGGCCGTTCTCACGCAGGGAGAATAATAAGAAATGCACAACGACCATTTCAGTCGCCATGCCCGGCAAGTCCTCACCGTGGCGCGTGGCCAGGACCCGTCCAGTGATCCCTCCATCGCGCGCTCCTGGCTGCGCTGCCTGGAGGATTACCACCTCGACCCTGCGCAGACCATCGCCCCCACCGTGCTCGAACACGGCCGGCTGCAGGAAAGTCGCGAGCGCCTGCAACACGTATTGCACATCGCTGGCAGCGAGATGCACAGCCTGCATCAGCAGCTCTCGGGCGCCGGTCATGCGGTGCTGCTGACTGACGCCCGCGGGGTGATCCTCAATTGTGTCACCGCGCCGTCCGAGCGCAGGATTTTCGAGCGCGCCGGGCTGTGGCTGGGTGCCGATTGGAGCGAGGCATGCGAAGGCACCAATGGCATCGGCACTTGCCTGGTGGAGCGTCAGTCCGTGACCATTCACCGCGATGAGCATTTTCGCGGCCGCCACACCGGGCTGACCTGCTCGGCGAGCCCGGTGTTCGACCCTCATGGCGAGTTGCTCGCCGTGCTGGACGTGTCCTCGGCGCGTGAGGCGGTGTCGCGCCAGAGCCAGTTTCACACGATGGCGCTGGTGAACCTGTCGGCCAAGATGATCGAGAGCTGTTACTTCCTGCGTCATTTTGAACATCACTGGCTGCTGCGTTTTCACCTGCAGGCCGAATCGGTGGGCTTGTTCAGCGAAGGGCTGCTGGCGTTCGACGGCGATGGGCGTATCTGCGCGGCCAATCAAAGCGCCTTGAACCTGCTGGGGCGAGCGCGCGGCGGTTTGCTCGGGCAGCCGGTAGAAGCGCTGTTCGACTGCACTCTTGATCAATTGCTCGGCCGCGCAAGCGCCAATGCCACGGCCAGTTGGCCGCTGCATACCCGTGACGGCCGGCGGTTATTTGCCGCATTGCGCGGCCAGGCCCGCATCCAGCCGGTTGCGCTGGCCGAGCCCGAGGCGCCCCGCCTGCCAGGTATCTGTTTGGGCGACCCTGCGCTACAGAGCGATTTTCGCAAGGCATTGCGAGTGTTCGAGCGTGATCTGCCGCTGCTGATCAACGGCGAAACAGGCTCCGGCAAAGAGGCCTTCGCCAAGGCGGTACACCACGCCAGCCAGCGCGCCGACAAGGCTTTCGTTGCCCTGAACTGTGCCGCCATCCCGGAAAGCCTGATCGAAAGCGAATTGTTCGGCTATCGCGGCGGCAGCTTTACCGGCGCGCGCAAGGAAGGTATGCAGGGCAAGTTGCAGCAGGCTGACGGCGGCACGCTGTTCCTCGACGAAATCGGCGACATGCCGCTGGCGCTGCAAACCCGTCTGTTAAGAGTGCTGGACGATCGCATGGTGGTGCCCATCGGCGGCGAGCCGCAGGCGGTCGATGTGCGTATCATCAGTGCGACCCATCGGGATTTGCTGGCGCGAATTGCCAATGGCACCTTCCGTGAAGATCTCTACTATCGCCTCAATGGCCTTGAGATCGCCTTGCCGCCGTTGCGCGAGCGCAAGGACAAACCACAGCTGCTGGACTTTCTGCTGGCTCGGGAGGCGGCGCAACAAGAAGTCATGTTGGATATTGCAGCCCGCGAAGCGCTATTGGCATACACCTGGCCGGGCAATGTACGGCAGTTAAGTACGGTGTTACGCGCGTTGGTAGCACTCTGCGACGGCGGGCGAGTGGGATTGGAAGATTTGCCCGTGGCTATTCGCCAGCTCGCGCCGCACTCGGTATCACCTGATAACACAGCGTATCCGCCTCTATGCGATGCCGAGCGTCTTACGCTGCTTAATGCCCTGGAGCTACAGCGGTGGCACATAAGTCACACGGCGAAATATCTGGGCATAAGTCGTAATACATTGTATCGAAAACTGCATAAGTATGGATTGGCAAGGCATGTGCTAGCCTGAGTTTTAAAGGCTTGCGTTTGATTTTAAATCAGCTGTTTTGTTTAACTGATTATGTGATTTTCCTGGTGTGTAGTCATTGTTTAGGACGGGTTGCTATGCGGTTGGCGAAAGCGTTCTTAACGCTTGTGGGAAATAGGCTAAAAGCTGGAAGTCTCATGGAACTCTATGCTGGCAAGGGTCCACTCAATAGTCGAGAACAGGGAGATCTCTTAATGAAAACTTGAATTTTATATAGAGGTGGTTTTAATGGCTAGAGTCAATGCGTCTGTACCCATGATTATCCCGGCTTATGTTCCGCGGCCTGCTACCGCTCCGGCTGCACCTACGAGGAGCGTTAGTTTTTCGGGTCAGCCCACTGTTGGCAGACCTGTAACTAAATCACGCAGTATGAGTGTCAACCAGGGGCATTCAAGGCCGGCGGTTAAAAAAAATTCGCTCGGACAAACACTTAACGCGCAGGGCAAGCCGATTAATGCCTCGGGGCATTTAATTAATGAGTTTAATCAGCGCATTAATCCCCAGGGTTATGCTATCAATGATCAACATCACTTGATCGACAAGCAAAACAGGCTGGTTAACAAAGACCAGTATCTCGTAGATTCCGTGGGTCGGCCTCTCGACAAGAAGGGCAACGTTGCCAGGAGTATGGAAACTGCGGTGAAGGGTGATGTCGCTCTTCCAGTGGGTCGGGTGGTTGCTTCAGCCAATCATGCGTTCGCCAAGTGGAACAAAAAAGCTGCAGTCGGCAAAACGAATGAGAAGTCGGAGGTGCCTCCGATTAAAAACTTAGCCGAATTAACCCAGCGCATGATGGACGCGGAAATATTGATCAAGGCCGGCGTGATTCCCAAGTCGCCTGGTGTAAAGCATGTTGCAGCGGAAGCAGCCACCAACGCTGCGATCAGCGGTTTGGTTTCGGCGCCTATCAGCGTCGGTGCCTATGGTGCTTCTACCTCGTGGGGCGAAAGTATCAAAGCGTCCTACCTGCCTCTTCCGCTTTTGCCACAAGCGCCAGGGACCAAGTCGGTCATTGACCCTTCCTTGGCCAAAACCCAGAAGGAGGCAGCAACCACCAAAGAGTTGGGTGCAGAAACCAAAGAGCTGGATGCAGAAACCAAAGCGCTGTACAGCAAAATGGACGACTTGCAAGTCTCAGCATTTGCGTCGACGAATACGGCAATGGCTTTGCAACTCGGGACCTTTGAAAAGGGCTGGCTTCCTTCTCCTGACTGGTCAGCCGACCCTCTCAAACGAATGACCCAACTTGAGGAGTTGCTGGATCGCAGTGAGGCTTTAACCTGTGAGTTGGCTGAAAAGTGCGAAGTCTTCTTTAAACCGCACTTGCCGTTGAAGGATGCACCCAAGGGGGCCGCGGGTCTCTCTGAGCGAGTCGACACGGCCCAGCGAAGACTGCACCTAATCGATAAATCCCAAGTGAGTATCTTGGCGAGTATTAAGGCTCGTACCGAAGGGGAGTAAGCGGCGTTGCTTTTGCTTCTAATACTTAAGTGTCGTGCTTGGCGCAGGAGGCGTTTTATGCCCGACGTTGAGTGCTCTGCTGAGCGATACCTTAGTATTTGATTAGCAACTAAGCGTTTTCTGGTGGGGCAAGTTGCGCTGCCAGAAAACGCTTTTCCGTTGATGGGTTAGATCAGCTATAACAACCGAAGGAAATGTTCCGTATGAGCAATCACTCAAGTCTTGCTGATGGGCGAGCCGTGGCGTCGTTAATACAGGTGAACTCTTCAGTTGTTGATTGGCAGGCTTCTCAATTGACGGGTGATGCACAGTTGGCTAAAGCACTTGGGCGCCAGTTGGCAACAGGCGGAAGAGTTCAAGTGCCTGCGCACTCTACGCTGGGCCGTTGGATCAACGTATTGAAGTCAGCTGTCCATTCTTCTGCCGCGCGGCGGTTGGAAGCAATAGCAGGTGGTTCCGTTGATGAAATTCGAGTTAATACGCGAACCGGTGAAGTCACCTATTATTTTAACGCTCGAATTAAAAGGCCGAGTGTGCTGCTGACAGATCTTTTAGGTGGACGTGAGATAGAGAATGCCTTGTTGCATATCGCCAATGTGCTCGCCCCCAATGACGAGTTGCGTATTCCGGCGTTTTATCAGGGCGGTACGGTAGCGTTGAGCGATGTGCAGAATTTTTACGGTGAGCGGCAGCATGCGTTGCCCCACCCGTCGTTAATGGAGCCGGTGCAGCAAGCGGTAGGTGACGCGGATACCCTCTATAACATGCTCGCCGTGATGAAGGCCGTCCTTGCCAAACCAGGCCCTGCTTTCGACCTCGCGCTGTGGCAGGTAGAAGTGGCCCCTTATTCTCAACACTGGAGTCAAGAGCAGCGCCAACCTGTGACGGTCAGTCTCAAGCAGTTGATTCTCGACAATGGCTGGCTCGTTCCAGAGAACAAGGATGAACTATTCAATCTCCTTCTGGCACTGGGAGCGCAAACCTATAGCAGCGGGAGCAAAAACAGCGCAGGCGGACTGCTCACCAAGGATGTGTCAATGAGTGCGCCAGATCAGTCCGCAGTCACCCGCGTTGTTGAAACATGGATTGCCCAACAGAAAAAACAGCAACCTGAGGGGCGGCGTAGCGCTGAGAGTTTGATCGAATACTTGAGCCGCTCAATTCCCGAGTCTAATAGTCCTCAAGCCTTTCTAAAGAACCTCGTCAACGCTCCAGAAGGACAGACACTGGGTAAGCGAATACAAATGGCGATGGGTGCATTGCCTACCGCCACCAGCAGCGAAGAAGCCTTGATGACCGCGTTGTTATTGGATGCCGATATCAACGCAGGGCAACAGCGCAACAATCTGGCTGGCTATAACCTGCGCCAACAAGCCAACTGGGGGTGCTCACCGGCTGAAGTGGTCAGCCGTTTTGAAAAGCATCTCGACGTTCGCTTTGGTGCGTCGCTGGCAAAAGTGGTGGCGTTTCAATTGTTATCCGTCTGCGCACCTGAATTTCTTGTGAAAGACATTCCGCCCTCCCTTGTATACGGTTCCCATTCATGGGCGCTGTTTAGTGCCGCGGTATCTCGAAGGGAGCTGAGTGCGGCAGGGTCAACCGTCGGCGAAACTTACCAGGCAGTTATGGAGCAGGACAGTGTTGCGCCTATCACCGAACTTGCGCAGCACCAGGCACAACTTGCCCTGATGAGGTCAGTGATTGACTGGGCTATCGTGCGGGGCGTTATTCAAGAAAACGTTGACGACGAGTATACGGTCGAGCAAGTCGAACGCTCAGTCGAGGCAATGAATGTTCAAGTAAACAGCATGACCGAGGCCGTAGAGCTGTTAAGCACGCCAATACCGACACGAAACAGGTTGGCGCTTGCGGAATTACGGCGCGTTTACGGCTCTGAAAACACACGTTTTTTTGAGCAGAAACTGTTTAGTACAGTCGCGTCGGGTAACAGGTTGATTTATTCCCTGATGGACATTTATATGTCCGGCGATCTGCATGCACATCGCTGGTACTCTGACAGTGCGGAGTTTTCGGCTGAAAAAGTAGTTCCGCAGTTCTCGCAATTAAAGGATATAAACAAAGCGTTCGATGAGTCGTTTCAGGTCTATACGGCTCAGTTAAAGAAAATGTTCGAGAACGTGTTCAGCTATCAAGTTTCATTGTTGCCGCTGGAGGACAGGCGTTTGCTTGCGCGGGGCAAGATTACAACCTTTAGCCTCGATGCGCCCAATGACAGGACAGGTCTAATTGCTGATCACAAGATCGCTCAATATATTGCCACGGGCGCCATGCTCATTCGCGCGGAGCTGGATGGCAGGGTCGTACATTATTTGTATTCGCCTGCGCAGGGAAAGATTGTCAAGGATGCCGACCCTTCTCGGCCCGGTTTGCAGTTCCCGCAGACGCATCTGTATTTCACGATGCCTCGGCCCGGTTCGCCCGGCGAAACTGAAAGCACCGTCGATATACATTGGCAATTGGCCGACAAACCCTCTTTGGGCGTTACCGCGCGTCGCATCTACCCCTCGGCATCTTTGGCGGCGGCCATGCCCAGGTCGTTTGTGGGGCCGGTTCCGGGGGTTATTTCTCCCAAGCTCAGTGAATTGTCGACCATTGTCGGCGCTTACTTTACCCGTGGTCTGGAGTCGGTCAAAAAAAACGCCAAGGGGCAGACACCTCAAGAACGGTCGATTGCGTTTCATGCGGCGGTTCGTGAGTTTTTCTTGAACCTGGTGCCTTTTTATTCGGCAATCAAAAGCTTTATGGAGGGCAGGATTGGCGAGGGTTTTATAAACCTTGTATTGGACGTGTTCGGTTTTGTTGTCCCCTCCGCGAGAGGCGGCGTTCAAGCCGTTAGGGCCGGAACCAAAGGGCTGGGCTCGCTGTTGAGTTTCACCAAAGGCTTTGCCGCGGTGGGCGTGCAGGCAGCCAACCCCCTGAGTAATGTGTTTGATGTGGGCCGTGGCGTGTTTAAGCTGAGTGGGAAAGGCATCAAGCAATTGGGCCGGTTGCAAGCGTCATCTCTCGACAAGTTGCGCAGTATCCATGGCCCGCGTAGTGGCAGCTTCACTCCTTCAAAATTGGGTAATAAAGAGAGCATCGGTCAAGGTACCTACCGAAAAGTAGAGGGGCATTCAGAATGGGGGGCTGCCCATGCCTCTACTGTAAACGGCGCGCCATTGAAAGAACTCGACCCCGATTCGCTATCCAATGTTGCCCGGCAGTTGGTGGCCCCGGCAGTGGGCGTCGTCATAGACTCAGGACTTTCGGCGGCCAGCACAGCGCTGAACAAGCACCTCTATCACCGCACGCTTCCCTCTGTGATTCACCATGGCAGCTTGCCCGAAGACGAACCTATGGCGCCTGTTCCGTCAGACGGCGTATCCGAAGGTATAGCGCCCACTGTCGAGGTACGCATTGACTCTGCTCTGCGCCTTCGGTTCGAAGCAGCAAAGTCGAATGCCGTCAATATAGAAAAACACTCACTGGAGTACTCGGCGGGGGGCACGGTGCTCAATCATGTTCCGAGGCAAGTCTGGTCGGACGACCCACAACAGCTTCTGGACCAGTTGGAAGCGGAGTTGTGTTTGATCGAGGAGCGCGCAGAAACCGACGCGCACATGCACAAAGTGTTTTTTGAACCCTACCACTTCTATGGTGCCCTTGATCAAGGCCCTGACGGTTTGGAAAAGCGCCTGGAGGTGATTGAGAAAAAGATAGTCGCAGTGAGAAAGGTCCAGGCGAAATTGTACAAGCTGCTGAACCCGGACGCGCCCTGATCCGTGGCATTGACCTAAAGAGTGCGATTTCCTTCGCCCTGCGCTAACCTGCGCCGATGTTTTACGAGGTCAATTATGCACATTCATATTTTGGGTATCTGCGGTACGTTCATGGGCTCTATGGCCGTGCTGGCCAAGGAGTTGGGCCATCACGTCACCGGCTCCGACGCCAACGTTTACCCGCCGATGAGCACGCAACTTGAGGCTCAAGGCATTGCGCTGACCCAAGGCTACGCCCCTTCGCAATTCGAACCGGTGCCGGACCTGGTGGTGATCGGCAATGCCATGTCCCGTGGCAACCCGGCAGTCGAGTACGTACTTAACAAGGGGTTGCCATATGTTTCCGGCCCACAATGGCTGGCCGACCACGTACTGCAAGGTCGCTGGGTGCTGGCGGTTGCGGGCACTCACGGCAAGACCACCACCAGCAGCATGCTCGCCTGGGTGCTGGAGCATGCCGGCATGAGCCCGGGCTTTTTGATCGGCGGTGTGCCGCAGAATTTTTCGGTGTCTGCCCGTTTGGGTGAGACGCCGTTTTTTGTGATCGAAGCTGACGAGTACGACAGCGCCTTCTTCGACAAGCGCTCCAAGTTCGTCCACTACCGTCCGCGTACGGCCATTCTCAATAACCTTGAATTCGATCACGCCGACATCTTCCCCGACCTGCCGGCCATTGAGCGGCAATTCCACCACCTGGTGCGCACTATTCCCAGCGAAGGTCTGGTCATCCACCCCACCACCGAGCCTGCGCTGCAGCGTGTGATCGACATGGGCTGCTGGACTCCGGTGCAAACCACCGGCGCCGGCGGGCAGTGGCAGGTCAAGCTGCTGAGCGAAGACGGCTCGCGCTTCGAAGTGCTGTTTGAAGGCCAGGCCCAGGGCATCGTCGAGTGGGGCATGACCGGCCAGCATAACGTCGCCAATGCCTTGGTCACTCTGGCTGCCGCGCGGCATGTGGGCGTGGTGCCCGCCATGGGTATCGCTGCGTTGAGCGCGTTCAAAAGCGTGAAGCGTCGCATGGAGAAAGTCGCTGAGGTGAATGGCGTTACCATCTACGACGATTTCGCTCACCACCCCACGGCGATTGCCACCACCCTGGATGGCTTGCGCAAGCAGGTAGGTGATGCCCGAATCATCGCGATTGTCGAGCCGCGCTCCAATTCCATGAAGCTCGGCGCGCACCGCGATGGTTTGCCGCAAAGCGTCAACGATGCCGACGAGGTGATCTGGTATGCGCCCGCCAATCTCGGCTGGGACTTGCCGGCGATTGCAGCGCTGTGCAGCGTGCCGTCGACGGTCTGCGATTGCATCGAAGGCATCATCGAACACGTCAAACAGCAGGCCACGCCGGGTACTCACGTGGTGGTCATGAGCAACGGCGGCTTCGGCGGCTTGCATGGCAAGCTGGCCGAGGCGCTGAAATGAGCGGCCCGGAACGCGTCACCCTGGCAATGACCGGCGCATCCGGTGCGCCTTATGGCCTGCGCCTGCTTGATTGCCTGGTGCGCGAAGAGCGCGAGGTGCTTTTTTTGATCTCCAAGGCCGCGCAATTGGTAATGGCCACCGAAACCGATGTGTCACTGCCTTCCAAGACGCAGACCATGCAGGCGTTCCTCACCGAATACACCGGTGCGGCGGCGGGGCAGATCAAGGTCTACGGCAAGGAAGACTGGATGTCGCCGGTGGCCTCGGGGTCCGGCGCACCTGCAGCGATGGTGGTGGTGCCGTGCTCCACCGGCACGCTGTCGGCAATTGCCACCGGTGCCTGCAACAACCTGATTGAGCGGGCGGCGGATGTGACGCTCAAGGAGCGTCGTCAGTTGATCCTGGTGCCGCGTGAAGCGCCGTATTCGAGTATTCATCTGGAGCACATGCTCAAGTTGTCGAACATGGGCGTGACCATTTTGCCCGCGTCGCCGGGCTTCTATCACCAGCCGCAGACCATCGATGACCTGGTGGATTTCGTGGTGGCGCGCATTCTCAATCTGCTCAACATCCCCCAGGACATGCTGCCGCGCTGGGGCGAGCACCATTTGAACAGTGATGAATAAGGCGCTGCTGCTGGTGATGGCGCTGCAACTGGCCGGCTGCGCCACGGCGCGTACGCTGGACGCCGCGCAGCCCGGCGCACCGGTGGTGTATGCCGGCACACGCCTGGACCTGTATGCGATTGACGGCGGCTGTTGTGCCAGGGACAAGTTCGGGGCGGAGGCGCCGCGCTACCCTCACGCGGACCTGCCAGCCAGTGCGCTGCTCGATACGCTGCTGTTGCCGCTGTCGGTGTTAACGGTGTTGGGCGTGGGGTTTAACGCAACAGGCGGCCTCTGACGCAAGGCCAGATGTGGGAGAGGGCTTGCTCCCTCCCACAGGTTCAGGTTACTTGCCGAGCTTGCGCAACTCATCCGACTCCACCACCCGCACGCCATTCTGTTCTTCCAGGGCCAGGCGCCACATGGCCCGGGCGAGGTCGCACACTTCGATGCCGTGGTACTTGCCTGGAATCAAACGCGACAACGGCCCGGCCAGTTGTTCGGCCAGGCGCGGTTCAAGTCTATCCCCCAGCAACAGCGAAGGCCGTACGAGGGTCAGTTGCGGCCAGTCCTGCGCCCGCACTGCCTGTTCCATTTCGCCTTTGACCCGGTTGTAGAACACCGAGGATTTCGGATCGGCGCCAATCGCGCTGATCACGATCAGGTGCCGCGCGCCCAGTTCCCGCGCGCGTTTGGCGAAGGCGACGACCATGTCCAGGTCGACGGCGCGGAAGGCCGCTTCGGAGCCGGCTTTCTTGATAGTGGTGCCCAGACAGCAGAAGGCAATATCCACCTGGCCGCTCAGCTGTGGCAACACCTGCGCCGGCTCGCCCACCGGGTTTTCCAGGTGCGGGTGCTCGGCAAGTGGCTTGCGGCTCGGCGCCAGTACGCGGCTGACGGTGGGTTCGTTGAGCAGGCGGTCCAACAAGTGTTCGCCGGTAAGGCCCGAGGCGCCTGCGAGCAGGATATGCTGAGGTGTCAGGTACATGATGTTTCCCCCTTATTACACATTACAGCTTAGTTGCCTTTGGCTTCCTTGCTATTCATTGAGACGCTTTCGAGCGCCTTTCGTGCCTGCTGTTTGCGTAAGAGTTGCCAGTGGGCGATCACTCCCTTGGGCGCCCAGATCTGCGGTTCGGACGCTTCGAAGTTGTCCGCCTGCTCGCGCTCGGTCACGTGCAGTTGCGCCAGTTTGAAGGCTTGCTGCAAATCGTCGGTCTGGTTAAACGCCTGTGCGAAGAGGGCGTCGCCAAAGTAGGTGAAGTCGGCTTCCTCGGAACAGCCGAACGACACGCGATCAGCCCTCGAGGCGGTCATGATCAACGTGTGTTCATCTTTCAACGCTGGAATGAAGCCGCCGGAATAGCAGGCGGAAATCACGATGATCTTGTCGCGGTTTTGCAACGGCGTGAGCACGGCGGCCAGCTCGTCGGCGGGCAGGTCGGCCAGCTCCATGCGCGGCTGGTCGAGCACCAGTTCATGCTCGTGGGTGCCGTGGCTGGTCAGGTAGATAAACACCAGGTCTTCCGGCCCGCTGCGTTCGGCCAGGGTCTGTACTGCGCGGCGCAGGCTTTCACGGGTGGCCAGGGGGCGGTCGGTGATGTGGTCGCGGTGGTTGACCAGGCGAATCTGCCCACGGGCGCCGAAGCGCGTGGCGAGCATGTTGCTGACGTAATCGGCTTCGCGCAGGAACACGCTTTGCTTGCCGTCGCCGGCCACGGCCAGGGTGTACAGCTCCACGGCGGGGGTGGAGGCGGGTACTGCGGCGAGCGCCTCGTTGAGCAAACGGCCCTGGGCGAACACGCCGATTTCCAGTGGGTCGGGCAGCAGCTTGCCGTCGGCGTCTCGCACGCGCAGGCCATTGGCCCAGGTACCTGCCTGCACGGTACCGTCGGTGAGCACCAGCGTGCCGCGACCCTGATAGCTGTCGCCATCGAAACCGCCGATATAGAAGCTGCCGTCCGTGAGGTTCAGGCGACCTTCGCCGGTAAAACGCCAATCGCTGAACTGGCCCACGTAGTGGCTGCCGTCCACGCCGATCAACTCGCCCTTACCGCTCAATGCACCTTCCTTGAACTCGCCGATCCACACGTCGCCGTCGGCGTTTTCGTAGCGGCCCTTGCCGTTGAGCTGGTTCTGTTTGAACTGGCCGACATAGATGTCGCCGTCGGCGCTGTTGAACGTGCCGTTGCCTTCCAGCTGACCATCAATGAAACGGCCGCTGAACTGGTTGCCACTGTCGTCGTTGCGTTGGCCTTCGCCGTTCGGCTTGCCGTGGGCGAACTGGCCCTGGTACTGGCTGCCGTCGGCCAGCTCCAGGCGACCGAGGCCTGAGTACTGGTCGTCGAGAAATTCGCCACGGTAGGTCATCTGCCCCTCTTTGAGGGTGCCTTCGCCGTTGCGGCGGCCCTTCTTG
>Ga0256410_1002533_pt1 | contig 12117 bp, 8 predicted proteins | sample PhyWR1_FD_185983 | JGI IMG/M metagenome (GOLD analysis project Ga0256410, IMG submission 185983) | Leaf surface microbial communities from wheat plants in UC Gill Tract Community Farm, Albany, California, United States - DLSL W.R1 | ecosystem: Host-associated > Plants > Phyllosphere >... | reverse complement strand
AAGACCACTTGGGCGACATGGACTTCAAAGTAGCGGGTACCGCCAAAGGTGTTACCGCGCTGCAGATGGACATCAAGATCAAGGGCATCACCGAAGAAATCATGGAGATCGCACTGGGCCAGGCCCTGGACGCTCGCCTGAACATCTTGGGCCAGATGAACCAGATCATTGCCGTTTCGCGCAATGAGCTGTCGGCCAACGCGCCGACCATGATCGCAATGAAGATCGACACCGACAAAATCCGTGATGTTATCGGTAAAGGCGGCGCGACCATCCGTGCAATCTGTGAAGAAACCAAGGCTTCGATCGATATCGAAGACGACGGTTCGATCAAGATTTTCGGCGAATCCAAGGAAGCAGCAGAAGCAGCGCGTCAGCGCGTTCTGGGCATCACCGCGGAAGCCGAGATCGGCAAGATCTATGTGGGCAAGGTTGAGCGTATCGTCGACTTCGGCGCATTCGTAAACATCCTGCCGGGCAAAGACGGCCTGGTGCACATCTCCATGCTGAGCGACGCTCGCGTTGAGAAAGTGACTGACATTCTGAAAGAAGGTCAGGAAGTGGAAGTGCTGGTACTGGACGTGGACAACCGCGGCCGTATCAAGCTGTCCATCAAGGATGTAGCTGCTGCCAAGGCATCGGAAGCTTAATAGCCCCGATACCTGCGTTGAAAAAGGACCCTTCGGGGTCCTTTTTTTATGGCTGCAGTAAAGTCAGCGCCAAAGGGCCATATGCCATGAGTCGAAAGCCGCAAGTTGCATGCAGAATTAACCGACGCCATGCATTTTGCACGACGGGTTAAAAATGATGAATTTGTAAGTTGTTGTTTTGTAAGGGTTTATTTGTTTTTTGAAGTTGGCACGCGCCCTGCAATAGTACTGATAACCCTGCTGCTGCAAGACAGCGCAGACTCTAAAGAAGACAGGAGTTACTCGTATGAAGAAGTTCGCTATCGCTGCCGCAACTGCCACCGCTCTGACCCTGACTATGGCCAACGCTGCATTTGCTGCCCAGGCGACCACCCAGGCACCTATGGTGGTGGCTGCAGGCGAAGTAACCAAAGCCAAAGAAGCTACTTCTGATACTTGGATCACTACCAAGGTCAAAGCCGACCTGGTGACTGAAAAAGGCATTCCAGGTACAGACATCAAGGTTGAAACCAACAAGGGTGTAGTTTCCCTGTCCTCGATGGTGCCGGTGACTTCAGCTCAAAAAGACATCGCCGTGTCCATCGCCAAGAAAATCAAAGGCGTCAAAGCTGTATCGGCTGATGGCCTGAAAGCCGAATAAGGCATCCTTTCTCGTAGAACCGGGGGAACAAGGATCAGCAGGTGATTCAAGCAGTACGCCTGCCGACATTGTTGAAAAGGTTCATGCGACGGCCACACGGATGTGGCCATTACAGCCCCCGGCGTTCTGCGCCGGGGGCTGTTCTATTTGGGATCGGGGGTTACGAAAGTCCGCGTAGCAGCTGCCGAAGGAACGAGGCTGCGATCGGCGGCGCAGCCGTCGCAAAACCATACACCCCCGTTGCTTCTGGCAAACCGCGTTTGTCGGGTTTACGACGACTACGTCGCCGAACGCAGCCTCGTTCCTTCGACAGCTGCTACAAAACAGCGACGTTCTGCATTACTCGCTATCCAGATGCAGCGGCGAGATCACCCGGCCATCACTCTCGGCTTCACCCAGCGTGGCATCGATAAAGTACACGCGGTCATCCGCCAGCCCGCCTTTATCCACCAGGTAATCCTTGATGCTGCTGGCACGGTCTTGCCCTAGCTGACGCAACAGCACTTCGCTTTTGCTCCAGAAGTCGATCAGTGCCGCGGTCATTTTCGCAGCCCGCTCGTCACGGCTCAGGTCTTTCCATTCAGCAGGCGGCTGTTGTTTGAGACGCGTGCGATAAATGCCCTCTAGCAGCGGGCCTTTTTCGCTCTCCGGTACGGTAAGCAGACCGGCCTTGGCCGGAACCTTCTCACCGCGACGCTGAAGGATCTTGTAGTAGGTGTACTGGAACTCGCGCTCAAGTCGATCCTTGGCGATAAGGGGGCCGTCACTGCTCTGCGCCGCTGTGCCTTCAATCTCCAGACGCAAGGCCGGGCGCTCTTTCAGGGCCTGGGCCAGGGTGGTCAGGGCTTTTTGCGCCTCAGGGCTCAGCTCGCTCGATCCTGGCGCGAATGACACGGTGCCCAGGTCTTCGGCGCCACCGCCGTTGATCAGCCCGCCAATGAACTTGAAGGGCGCCTGGGCGGCGCGTAACACCAGGTTGCGCACGGTCTGCCAGATAATCGGCATGACGCTGAATTGCGGGTTGTTGAGGTCGCCGCTGATGGGCAGCTCGATGGAGATCTTGCCGTCGGTGTCCTTGAGCAAGGCAATTGCCAGCTTTATCGGCAGGTCCACGGCGTCCGGGCTGTCGACCTTTTCTCCCAGTTGCAGTTGTTCGACCACCAGTTTGTTCTCGGCCTTGAGCTGGCCATTGGTGATCAGGTAGTGCAGGTCGAGATTGAGACGGCCCTTGCGGATACGGTAGCCGGCGAACTTGCCGGAGTAGGGGGTCAAGGTGGTCAGTTCGACGCGCTTGAAGCTGGTGGCGATATCCAGGCTGGCCATCGGGTCAAACGGGTTGACGCTACCCTTGATGGTCACCGGTGCATAACGGTCGACCTTGCCTGCGATATTCACCGGGGCAGGTTTGGGGTTGCGGCTGTCAATGGTGCCGATCAGACCGTTGAGCTGTTGAACCGCCGTCTGGAAGTTGGGTGTCAGGCTGAAGTCGGCAAAGTTGGCCGAACCATCGTTGATCGCAATCGCGCCGATATGAATGCCCAGCGGTTTTTCCTTGCTGGCCGTGCTTTTGGCTGCGGTGGTGCCGGCAGGTTGCGGGATCAGCAGGTCATCGATATTGGTGGTGCGGTCATCGTTGATCATGAAACGCACATAAGGTTTTTCGAGATTGACCCTGGCAAGCGACAGGCTATCGCCGTGCTGGTACTTGACGTCCTCCAACACCAGTTTTTGCCATTTGAGGAAGTCGCGGTTTTTCAGGGTATCCAGTGTGTGCAGTTGGTCGACCTGGGCGCGGCCGGCCACGGTAAAGGCCAGGGGCTCGGTGCTTTTGAGGTCGACCGCCAGATCGCTGCCGAGCATGCCGCTGCGCAGCTCAAGGCGGATAAACGGGTCGATATAGGCCTGGGCGATACGCAGGTCGATATCTTTGGTGGTGACTTTGAGCCGGGCGCTGACCGGGCTCAGGTTGACGTCGCCGCTGGCGGTGAGTTTGCCCTGCTTGCCCACGCCGGTGTCGAGGTTGAGGGTAAAAGGCGAGCGGTTAAGGCTGTCGAAGTTTTTCAGCTTCACGTTGAGCGGGCCGACATCCAGCGCCACCGGGGTTTTCGGCTCCTTGTCGGCGAGGTGGACGCGATAGTCGCGCAAGTCGACATCCTTGAGCAGCACGGCCCAGGGTTTGCTCGGCGCCACGGGAGCGGGTTTCGGTGCTTCGACGGTCACCACTTCTGCGGTCTTGGCAGGTGTTTTTTCGGGCTGGCTGGCAAACAGTTTTTGCCAGTCAAGCTGGCCGTCTTTTTCCCGGGCGGCCCAGGTTTCGAGGTTCTGGCTGTTGATCTTGCCGACTACCACTTCCTGTTTGGCCAGGTCGACGCTGGTGTCGCTGACCTCCAGGCGCTCCAGACGGACCAGCGGGCGGCCATCGGGTGCATTGATTTTGAGCGGTGCGATGCTGGCCGTGGCATTGCTCAGGACCATCTCGGTTTCTTTGGACAGGTTCAGGGTGTAGTCGGTGCTGAAATTCAGTACGCCGTCTTCAAGTGCCAGTGGCAGCGCATCGCGCACATAGGGCCACCAGACTTTCATCTTGCCATCGGTGACTTTCAGTTTGCCGGTCGAGGTAATGGGCACCAGGCTCAGGGTGCCGGTCCAGTCAATCCGCCCGCCTGCGGGGCCTGCAGCCACCAGGGTCATGTCGGCGTTGTCATCGGGCAGGGTGCTGAGGTTTTTCAGCTCCAGGTCCATCGAGTCATAGAGGAATTCGATAGGTTCGCTGGGGCGCATATCGGTGAAGTGCAGGTAACCGCCCGCCAGCTTGATGTTGTCGATGCGCAGCGGGAACGGTTTGCTCTCGGGATCGGCCGGGACGGGCTCACTGGCGGGCAGCTTGAACAGCTGGGTCAGGTTGAGGGTACCGTCCTTGTTGAACAGCAGTTCGGTCTTGGGCTTGTCCAGCTCTACGGCGGCCAGGTGCAGGGCTTTTGTCCACAGGCTGTCGGCTTGCAGATTGGTGTACAGCCGCTCGAAGCCGACCTGCTCCTTGCCCGGCTCGCCAACGCGCAAGCCCCACAATGTCAGCTCCAGGCTGAAGGGGTTGAACTCCAGCCGGTCGAGTTTGGCAGGCACCGTGGCGTAGTTGGCCAGTTGCTGGTTGATAATGCGCAGGCCAATGCCGGGCAAGATCAGGAAGCCAAGCACGCTATAAAGTGCGATAGCAATCAGCACGGCGCCGAGGGCGCGGATCAATCCTTTGAGCATGTGGGACGTCGTCTATAGCAGTCGGAAGTGCCTTGGAGTATGGCACGCGATTCTGGTTCCGAGACGCTCGCCGTTCTCTGGGCGTATTTAAAATTGAAGGATCAGGGTTTTCAGCGGTGGTTGCTGATCCAGTGACGGAAAATCACTGGCCGGGGTCATGACCTGCCAGTCGCGGACCGGGCGCCCGGCCTTCTCGGCGCAACGCAAAACCTGTTCGCGCCAGTCGTCCATGCTGACTTTCGCCAGGTTGTTGCAGCAGATCAGCACACCGTCCGGTGCGGTGGCCAGCACGGCGGGTTTGAGCAGGCTTTGATAGTCGCGCAGCAGGTCGACGGTACCGAAGGCGCTCTTGGCCCAGGCCGGCGGATCAAGCAGCACCAGGTCGTATTCACGCTGTTCAAGCCGCGGGTAGGCAGGCAGCTTGTGGCGGCGCTGAATGATCGGCAAGCCGGCCAACTGGCGGATGGCCGCGAAGTAGTCGGACTGTACGAATTTCATCTTCGCCAGTTCAGGGTTGAGCAAACCGTTCTCACGACCAACCGCCAGATTGCCTTCGGCGAAATCGAGGTTGCACACCTCGCTCGCGCCGCCTGCAGCAGCACTCAGGCCCACGCCGCAGGTGTAGGAGAACAGGTTGAGCACGCTTTTGCCGGCACTGTGTTGCTTGACCCAGCCACGGGCGTTGCGCAAATCCAGGAACAGCAACGGGTCTTGCCCGGCATGGCGCCCGCGCACCCGGTAGTTAAGCCCCCACTCGTGACCCACGGTATCGGCCAGGGCGGCATCGTCGGCACGGTACACGGTGTCTTCGCGGTCGATACGCGAGTTGCCCTGGGAGCGGTCGTTGTAGACCAGCAGCAGGTCGAGGCCCAGGTGGCGGTTGATGGCTTCGTGCAGCTGCAGCAGGTCATCGCGCTCAAGGCGTTGATGAAAGCTCTGTACCAGCAGTTGCGGGCCGTAACGGTCGATGGTCAGGCCGCCGGCGCCTTCCTGGCTGCCGTGGAACAGGCGATAGCAGTCGGTGCCCTGGGTGTGCAGCTCGGCCAGCAGGTCATGACGGTTATCGAGGGCGGCGCGCAGCGCCTGATTCAAGGAAGACATGCGATGCGCCTTGGGGGATGGATAAGGCGCGGCAGTTTAACAGATGCGCGAGCGCGATGGCTGCGACACGGTTTCAGCCAAGCCCCATACGCCGCCGCGCCCGCTGCACCGAGCCATTGCGCACGGCCCAGCGCAATATCGGCGCGGTACTGTTTACCCCGGCACGTATCAGCTTGCGCATCTGCGGGCGTTGATGCAGCCCCAGCTGATCGCTGGCCCAGTCCGGGAGCAGGTCAATCCCGGCCTGCATCATCAGCGCGCCAAACGGTTTGGCCAACAGGCTGGGGGCGGGGGCGTTGAGCAGCAGGCGGATCACTTCATGGCTGCGCTCGTCGCACAACAATTGCGGGCGTATGCCTTCGAGGTAATCGGCAATCTGCTGACGTGAGCGCGGCACATGGGTCGCACCCAGGCGCTCAGCGATCAGGGCGATTTCGTCGTAGTAACGATCCTGATCGGCTTCGGACAAATGCGGGTTACGGTAGCGCAGGTGAGCGGCGAGGAAGTTGCTGACTTCGGCCACATGCACCCAGGTCAGCAACTCGGGGTCGCTGGCGGCATAGGGGCGGCCATCGAGGCCGGTGCCGGTGACTTGCAGATGGATGGTGCGCACCTTGTCGATCAGCCAGTTGGCATCGCCACTGGCGCCGAAGGTGGTACCTGATATGAACTGCCCGGTGCGGCGTAGCCGACCCAGCATGTCTTCGCGAAAATTGGAGTGGTCCCACACCCCGGCCAGGGCCAGCGGGTGCAAGGCTTGCAACATCAAGGCGCTGATGCCGCCAATCAGCATGCTGGTGAAATCACCGTGTACCTGCCAACTGATGGAATCGGGGCCGAACAGGCCGGGGTCGCCCTTGGGGTTTTCGAGGTCGAGCTTGCCAAGGGAAAGCCCGGTCAGGCTCATGATCTGGCGTTCGATGGGGCGGCGGATAAATTCCATGATGCCTTTCTCGATGGTGCCAGCCAGTCGGTGAAGACTGGCTGGCTATCAATCAACCGCGATGACGACCGCGGAAGTAGTTGATCAGACCTTGGGTCGATGCATCGTCGGCAGGCTCTTCCTGGATACCGGTCAGGCGGTTGTATACGCCCTTGCCCAGTTCCTTGCCCAGCTCAACACCCCATTGGTCGAAGGCGTTGATACCCCAGATCACGCTTTGTACAAAGACCTTGTGCTCGTACAGCGCAACCAGTGCACCCAGGCGGCGCGGGCTGATGCGTTCAACCACCAGGGTATTGCTCGGGCGGTTGCCCGGGATCACCTTGTGCGGTGCCAGTTTTTGCACCTCTTCTTCGCTCATGCCTTTGTCGCGCAATTCAGCTTCGGCTTCTGCGCGGGTTTTACCCAGCATCAGCGCCTGGCTTTGCGACAGACAGTTGGCATACAGCCATTGATGGTGGTCGGACACCGGGTTGAAGCTGACAATCGGCACGATAAAGTCGGCCGGGATCAGTTGGGTGCCCTGGTGCAGCAATTGGTGATACGCATGCTGACCGTTGCAGCCCACGCCGCCCCAGATCACTGGGCCAGTATCGGTTGATACCGGAGTGCCATCCTGGCGCACGCTCTTGCCGTTGGATTCCATGTCCAGCTGTTGCAAGTGCTTGGTGATGTTGCGCAGGTAGTGGTCGTACGGCAGGATCGCGTGGCTTTGCGCGCCCCAGAAGTTGCCATACCACACGCCCAGCGCGGCCATCAGCACCGGCATGTTCTGTTCGAACGGCGCGGTCTGGAAATGCTGGTCCATGCTGTAGGCACCGGACAACAGTTCCTTGAAGTTGGACATGCCGATGGCCAGGGCAATTGGCAAGCCAATGGCCGACCACAGCGAGTAACGCCCGCCAACCCAGTCCCACATCGGGAAGATGTTTTCTTCACGAATGCCGAACGCCACGGCTGCCGCGTTGTTGCTCGATACGGCGATGAAGTGGCGGTGCAGCTCTGCTTCCGAGCCGCCCTGAGCCAGGTACCAGGCGCGTGCTGCCTGGGCGTTCTTCAGGGTTTCGAGGGTATTGAAGGATTTCGACGACACGATAAACAGCGTGGTTTCGGCGCGCAGCTTGGCGGTCAGTTCATGGAACTCACTGCCGTCGATGTTCGCCAGGTAATGGCAGCGCACGCCTTTTTGCGCGTAGGACAGCAACGCTTCAGAAACCAGCTCCGGGCCGAGGAACGAGCCGCCGATGCCGATATTGACGATGTCGGTGATCGGTTTTTCGGTGTAACCGCGCCACAGGCCATCGTGAATCCGGCCGACCAGCTCGGTCATCTGGTTCAGGACTTTATGCACCTCGGGCATGATGTTCACGCCGTTGACCGACAGTTTGTCGGCCACCGGGCGACGCAGCGCGGTGTGCAGGGCCGGGCGACCCTCGGAGGCGTTGACGATTTCGCCGCCGAACAGCGACTTGATCGCGCCTTTGAGGTCGACCTCATTGGCGAGGTTGACCAGCAAGTCGCGGGTTTCGTTGGTGATCAGGTTTTTCGAGTAGTCCAGAAACAGCCCGCAGCTACTCAGGGTGAATTCTTCAAAACGTTTCGGGTTGCTGTTGAACGCATCGCGCATGCTGAAGTTCTGCATGCCGGCGCGGTGAAGTTTCAACGCCTGCCAGGCGGGCAGGGCGGTAACGTCGTGAGGGGTGCGGTAGTACGCCATCGCTGCGGATATCCTTTTTGCTTGAACTGCCTTTGGACACTGAAAACACCTACGCCTGTTTTTTCTTGTTCAGGCGTTCGGTCGGTCTGATTCTGCACGTTAACTGGAAGCAGGGCGATTACAGTAACCTTCGCGCCTGCTTCTGTCTTGGCTTTGTCTGACACCGAGAAGTAACTTTTGTCACAGTTAAGTCACAACAGGTGAAACGTTTCAGTGTTTCTTTATGGAGTGCGGGTCATTCCGCGGTTCCGCACAGGCGACTCTGTCAGAGCGCGCTGTCGAGATTCAGATGCACGTTGTCGATCAAACGGGTGGCGCCCAGGAAGGCCGCCACCAGAATCACGATGTCGCGATCGGTGGCTTGTGCCGGGAGCAGGGTTTGCCCCTGGCGTACTTCCAGGTAGTCCGGGCGAAAGCCGAGGGCTTCGATTTGCGCCAGATGCTGGCGCACCAGAGCCGGGTAATCGCGCTCACCGGCTTCGATGGCGCGGGCCATTTCGCTCAGGTGGCGATACAGGGCGGGTGCCAGGGCACGCTGCTCATCGCTCAGGTAACCATTGCGCGAGGACAGGGCCAGGCCATCTTCAGCACGCACGGTGGGTTCGCTGATGATCTGGATCGGGAAGTTGAGATCGTTGACCATTGCACGAATGACTGCCAGCTGTTGGTAGTCTTTTTGCCCGAAGATCGCCAGATCCGGCTGAACCATATTGAACAGCTTGCTGACCACGGTGGTCACGCCATCAAAATGCCCGGGGCGACGGCTGCCGCACAGTTCATTGCTCAGTTGGGCTGCGGTCACCCGGGTCAGGCCATCCATGCCGTTGGGGTACATCTCTTCAACGGTGGGGGCGAACAGCAAGTCGCAGCCTGCCTGCAGAAGTCTTTCCTGATCGGCAGCAAGGGTGCGCGGGTAGGTATCGAGGTCTTCGTTGGCGCCAAACTGCAGCGGGTTGACGAAAATGCTCGCCACCACAAAATCGGCTTGTTGTGCGGCGGTGGTCACCAGTGCGGCGTGACCGCTGTGCAGGTTGCCCATGGTTGGCACCAGCGCGATCTGTTTGCCTTCGCGGCGGGCGCGGGCGATGACGGCGCGCAGTTCGCGAACGGTTTTAACTGTGTTCATGCAGAGAATCCGTGTTCGGTAGCAGGAAAGCTGACGGCTTTGACTTCGCTGACGTAGGCGCGCAGGGCGGACTGGATGTCGGGCTGGCCGGTCATAAAGTTTTTCACGAACTTGGGCACGCGGCCAGTCAGCGAAAGGCCCAGCATATCGTGCAGAACCAGGACCTGGCCGTCGGTGTCGCTGCCGGCGCCAATGCCGATGACCGGGATCTTGACCGCGTGGGTAATTTCTTTGGCCAGTTCGCTCGGCACGCATTCCAGCAGCAGCATGGCGGCGCCTGCCTGCTCCAGGGCAATGGCATCGGCGCGCATCTGGCGGGCCTGGTTTTCGTTGCGCCCTTGTACCTTGTAACCACCCAGCACATTCACGGTCTGCGGGGTCAGGCCCATGTGCGCACACACGGGGATGCCGCGTTCGGTCATGGCCCGGATCGACTCGGCCAGCCACACGGCGCCTTCGACCTTGACCATATGCGCACCGGCCTTCATCAGCACGGCGCTGTTGTTCAGGCTTTGTTCCAGGGTGGCGTTGGCCATGAAGGCCATGTCCGCGAGGATCAGGGCGTCCTGGTTACCGCGTTTGACGCAGGCCACATGGTAGGCCATGTCGGCGGTCGTCACAGGCAGTGTGCTGTCATGCCCTTGTAGAACCATGCCCAGGGAGTCGCCCACCAGTAGCACTTCAACACCGGCCTGATTGCAGGCGTGGGCGAAGGTGGCGTCGTAGCACGTCAGCATGGTGATTTTTTCACCTTTTTGCTTAAGGCTTTGCAGGGTGGTCAGGGTAATAGCTGGCATGAAAAGGATCCTCGTCAGGCAGTGTGGTAGGCACTGCGAGTCACGCGCGTGATTCATCGTTATGAGCAGGCACACCTTTATAGAGGGCGCTTATAAAGCCTGCTTTTCACTTTGCACCATCCTGTGGATGGCAGCGGGATGCCTATAGTCGTGACGAGGGCACTGGAAGTCAATTCCGGGTGTTACCGTGAAGGTGTTACCCGGGTATTGATTCGTTTCAGCTCAGCAAGCGATGCGCTCAAGGCCGATGAAGGGGCAGTCGTTCAGCAATTGCGCGAGCGTGCGGCCATCGGCGAGTTCCAGCGATGCTGGCGCCAGTTCGGCCAGCGGGTAGAGCACAAAAGGGCGAGCGTGCATGTGGTAATGCGGGACCTTGAGGCGGGGTTCGTCAATCAGGCGATCGCCGAACAGCAGGATGTCCAGGTCCAGCGTGCGCGGGCCCCAGCGTTCGTGGCGTTCGCGGCCCTGATCCAGCTCGATGGCTTGCAGCGCGTCGAGCAAGTCCAGCGGTGCGAGGCTGCTGTCGATGGCTGCCACGGCATTGGTGTAGCGCGGTTGCCCTGGCAGCAGCGAGTCGCTTTGGTAGAACGCTGAAACCCCGACGAATCGGCAGCCAGGCAATTGCGCAAGCGCCTGGACTGCACTGCGCAACTGATCGGCCGGGTCAGCCAGGTTGCTGCCCATGCCAATGTAGACACGTTCCATCGCTTACTCGTCCGCTGCCGCACTGCGCTTGCGTTTGGCACCGCCGGTGCGGCGACGTTTGCGCGGTGCCGGGCCGCTGCCGTCATCCTTGGCGTTGCTCAGGTCGCGAATCATCTCGCGGCGACCGCTGTCATTGGCGTCCTGATAGTCGGTCCACCATTCGCCCAGGCCGTTGGTCTGCTCGCCGGCGCTTTCACGCAACAGCAGGAAGTCGTAGCCAGCACGGAAGCGCGGGTTGTCGAGCAGCATGTCGGCGCGTTTGCCACTGCGGCGCGGCAGGCGTTCCTGCATGTCCCAGATCTCGCGGATCGGCATGGTGAAACGCTTGGGAATAGCAATGCGCTGGCATTGTTCGGCGATCAGTTCATGGGCGGCTTCCTGCATGGCAGGAATCGGCGGCATGCCTTGATCTTGCAGGCGCAATACACGGGCAGGCAGCGCGGGCCACAACAGGGCGGCAAACAGGAAGGCCGGGGTTACCGGTTTGCCCTGTTTGATGCGCAGATCAGTGTTGCGCAAGGCTTCGCTGATCAGGGTGTGGGTGTAGGTCGGGTTGTGCTCCAGTGCTTCGGCGCTGGCCGGGAACAGCGGATCGAACAACTCGAGGTCAACCAGCATTTCGAAGGTGTCAGAAGCGTTACCCGAGAGGAACAGCTTGAGGACTTCTTCAAATAGCCGGGCTGACGGGATTTCGCGCAGCATTGGCGCCAGTTCGCGGATCGGCTCGGCGGTGTGCTTTTCGATGCCAAAGTTGAGTTTGGCGGCAAAGCGCACGGCGCGCAGCATGCGTACCGGGTCTTCCTGGTAGCGCTGTTGCGGGTCGCCGATCAGGCGCAGCAAGCGGTTGCGGATATCGTGTACGCCATTGGCGTAATCGAGGATGCGCTCGCTGACCGGGTCGTAGTACAGGGCATTGATCGTGAAGTCACGACGCTGGGCGTCTTCTTCAAGGGTGCCGTAGACGTTGTCGCGCAGGATACGCCCGCTTTCGTTACGCGAGGACTGGTTGCTGTCTTCCTCTTCGTCGTTTTGCGGGTGATTGGCACGGAAGGTCGCAACTTCAATGATTTCGCGGCCAAAGTGGATATGCACCAACTTGAAACGACGACCGATGATTCGCGCATTGCGAAATTCGGCGCGCACTTGCTCGGGCGTGGCGCTGGTGGCGACGTCAAAGTCTTTT
>Ga0256410_1002531_pt1 | contig 12121 bp, 9 predicted proteins | sample PhyWR1_FD_185983 | JGI IMG/M metagenome (GOLD analysis project Ga0256410, IMG submission 185983) | Leaf surface microbial communities from wheat plants in UC Gill Tract Community Farm, Albany, California, United States - DLSL W.R1 | ecosystem: Host-associated > Plants > Phyllosphere >... | reverse complement strand
CGGTTCCCTCTCTAGAGACGTACTCCCAAGAGAGGGAACATAGCGTTACTTACCGGCGGCGATGCGATCGCGAATGTGCTTGGCACGGGCTTCGGAAGTTGGGTGGCTGTCAAACATGCTGCTTTCATGACCACCGTCTAATTTCGCCAGTTTATCGAAACTGGTGGCCAGGCCTGCAGGATTGATGCCGCGTTTTTTCAGCAGATCGAACGAGTAATCATCCGCTTCACTTTCCTGTTTCTGTGAGAACTGGGCATTGACCAGTTTTTCGCCCAGATCGGCCAACTGCGACTGAGACAGTGAGGCTGCTACGCCGCCAGCTGAAGATGCTGCGGTACGTAATGCCACGGTCCCATAAGCGACCTGCATGGCTTTACGAGTGTGGCCCAGCGCAACGTGGCCCATTTCATGGCCCAGTACGCCTTCGACTTCGTTATCATCCATCATGTCCATCAGGCCGCTATAGACGCGGATACAGCCGTTAGCCATCGCCCAGGCATTGACGTCTTTTGTCACGTAAACCTTGTAGTTTGCAGGGGTACCATTGATGTTATCCCCCAACGCTGCGGCAATCTTGTTCAGGCGCTTGGTATAGTCGCTGCTTGCTGGCGCAATTTTCTCCTGGCTATCCATCTCTGCGCAGGATTTATCACTCAGTGCCTTGACGTCGCTATCGCTCAGCGTCGCCGCCTGGTAGGCCTGGGCGCCGGATTGTAGTAGGGTATCGGTATTAAGGTTTTGACAGCCGCTCAATAAAGCAGTAATGCTCAGTGCAATCAAAGAAGTACGGATTTTCATCGTGCTATCGTCCTGTGATAGTTAAGGGTGAGATCTGCTGCCATTATTCTGCGCATAGCCTAGTGTACGGCAGGCTTGGTCGAAATAGCGATATTCCGAAATATGTCCCGAACGTGCGCATTAGTGATGAACTCGCTCTCATTCGGTATTAGGGATTGCTGTTTCAATGCCGAGTCTGAGAAAATAGAAATCTTGATCGCTTTTTTAATCCGACCTGGAGTAAAACATGTCCTCTCGTAAAGAGCTTGCCAACGCCATTCGCGCACTTAGCATGGATGCCGTACAAAAAGCCAATTCCGGCCACCCGGGCGCCCCTATGGGCATGGCAGATATTGCCGAAGTCCTGTGGCGTGACTACCTGAACCACAACCCTACCAACCCGCACTGGGCCGACCGTGACCGCTTCGTACTGTCTAACGGTCATGGCTCAATGCTGATTTACAGCCTGTTGCACCTCACCGGTTACGATCTGCCGATGAGCGAGCTGGAAAACTTCCGCCAGCTGCATTCTAAAACTCCGGGTCACCCAGAATATGGTTATACCCCAGGCGTAGAAACCACCACCGGTCCACTGGGCCAGGGGATCGCCAACGCGATCGGTTTCGCCATTGCCGAACGTACGCTGGCCGCGCAGTTCAACCGCCCGGGCCACGAGATTGTTGACCACCATACCTATGCCTTTATGGGCGATGGTTGCATGATGGAAGGCATCTCTCACGAAGTCTGTTCCCTGGCGGGTACCATGAAGCTGGGCAAACTGACTGCGTTCTATGATGACAACGGTATCTCCATCGATGGTCACGTAGAAGGTTGGTTCACCGACGATACCGCCAAGCGTTTCGAAGCCTATGGCTGGCACGTGGTGCGTGGAGTTGACGGCCACAACAGCGACTCTATCAAAGCCGCGATTGAAGAAGCCCATAAGGTCACCGACAAACCTTCCCTGCTGATGTGCAAAACCGTGATTGGCTTCGGTTCACCGCACAAGGCGGGCACCCATGATTCCCACGGTGCTCCACTGGGCGCAGCCGAAGTTGCGGCTACCCGTGAAGCTCTGGGCTGGAAATACGCTGCTTTCGAAATCCCGCAGGACATCTATGCCCAGTGGGATGCCAAAGAAGCGGGTAAAGCTAAAGAAGCTGCCTGGAACGAGAAACTGGCCGCTTACACCAAAGCCTTCCCTGAACTGGCCGCAGAGTTCAAACGCCGCACCAGCGGTGAACTGCCAGCCAACTGGAAAGCGGAAGCGAAGAAATTCGTTGAGCAGTTGCAGGCTAACCCAGCCAACATCGCCAGCCGTAAGGCATCACAGAACTCACTGGAAGCCTTCGGCAAACTGCTGCCTGAATTCCTCGGTGGTTCTGCGGACCTGGCACCAAGTAACCTGACCATGTGGTCCGGCTCCAAGTCTCTGGGTGACGATCTGGCGGGTAACTACATCCATTACGGCGTGCGCGAATTCGGCATGACCGCCATCACCAACGGTATTGCGCTGCACGGTGGTTTCCTGCCGTACTCTGCAACCTTCCTGATGTTCGTGGAATATGCCCGTAACGCGGTGCGTATGGCTGCGCTGATGAAAATCCGCAACGTGTTCGTCTACACCCACGACTCTATCGGTCTGGGTGAAGATGGCCCGACGCACCAGCCGGTTGAGCAGTTGGCCAGCCTGCGCGTGACTCCGAACATGAGCACCTGGCGTCCTTGTGACCAAGTGGAATCCGCTGTCGCTTGGCAGTACGGCATCGAGCGCAATGATGGTCCGACCACGCTGGTGTTCTCCCGCCAGAACCTGACCCAGCAGCCACGTACCGCTGAGCAATTGGCGAACGTTTATCGCGGTGGCTATGTGCTGAAAGACTGCGCCGGTACGCCGGACGTGATCCTGATTGCCACCGGTTCTGAAGTGGGTATCACCGTTGAAGCCGCCGACAAGCTAACCGCCGAAGGGCGTAAAGTACGTGTGGTATCCATGCCGTCTACCGACGCATTCGACAAGCAGGACGCGGCCTACCGTGAGTCTGTGCTGCCAGCAGCAGTTTCTGCTCGCGTAGCGGTAGAAGCGGGTATCGCGGATTACTGGTACAAATATGTTGGTCTGAACGGCGCTATCGTCGGCATGACCACCTTCGGTGAGTCTGCTCCGGCAGAGCTGTTGTTCAAAGAGTTCGGTTTCACCGTTGATAATGTGGTAGCCAAGGCTAACGCGCTGTTGAAATAACGACTGAGCTTTGACTATGCAGGGGGCGAATATTCGCCCCTTATTTTTTACTTCTCGACAACCAACCTCTCTCCTTCCACAGCCCAGGCAACATTAAGAAATCCTTAATGATCGGATAATCATGGCTGTTGCTGTCCAAAAATCGCCCACCATCACAAAACAGCAACATAGCGAAGTAACGACGTTGCTTAACCACCGCTATTCGCTATATGTTAATTTTTGGTGTCACAAATGTAACCAGGAGTTAATGATATGTTTTTTAAAGTTGGCGTATCCATGGCGACGGTGGTCGTCTTGATCTCTGCTCCGGCCTTCGCGCAGTTCCCGGCAAGCTATCCGGCCGATTATCAAAAGATGGTCGATGCGGCGAAAAAAGAAGGCAAAGTAGTGGTGTATTCCACTACCGATATCAAAGCTGCGGGGCCACTGATCCAGGGGTTTGAAGCGCTGTATCCTGGTATCAAAGTCGAATACAACGATATGAACAGCACCGAGCTGTATAACCGCTATATCAGCGAGCAGGCGGCTGGGGGCACCAGTGGTGACGTGGTGTGGAGTTCTTCCATGGATACCGCGCTGAAGCTGGCCACCGACTATGCGTTGGAATATGCCTCGCCAGAGCAGGGGCAATTGCCTAAGTGGGCCGTGTGGAAAGATAAGGCCTATGGCACAACTTATGAGCCGGTGGTGTTTATCTACAATAAGCGCCTGATCCCGCAGGGTGAGGTGCCAGACTCCCATGCTGCGCTGGCTAAACTGATTGCCAGCCAGCCGGATAAATTCAAAAAGAAAGTGACCACCTATGATATTGAGAAGTCGGGCTTGGGATTCATGCTCTCGGTGCAAGACTTCAAGGCCGATCCAAACTACTTCGCTACCTTGGCCGATATCGCCAAGGGCGGGTTGGCCGTGCAGTCTTCCACCGGCACCATGATGGAAAGGGTCTCGTCAGGCGAAAACCTGATTGGCTTTAATATTCTTGGGTCCTATGCCGAGGCGCGAGCCAAAACCGACCCTTCACTCGGTATCTCATATCCCAAAGACTACACGCTGGTGTTGTCACGCGTGACCTTTATCAGCCAGGAAGCGGCTAACAGCAATGCGGCCAAACTGTGGGTGAACTACGTGCTGTCTGAGCAAGGGCAGAACATCCTGGCCAACAAGGCGGATATCCCCTCCATCCGCAACGATATTGAAGGCAAGAACGACATCGACGGCATGACGCAGATGTTGGGCAAGGCGTTGAAGCCGATCCCGGTGGACGAAAGCCTGCTGGAATATCTGGAACCTGCCAAACGCCTGGACTACATCAAGCAGTGGCGCACCGCCGCTGCGAAGTAATGACGGGATTGGGGGGAACTGCACAGAGCCGCAATCTCTGCGGCGTTCTCCTTCAGCATGAAGCCTGTATTGCTTAAACAGGGAACTCTACCCCGGTGCATCTCAGGATGCAGGGGATATCACCATCGGGACAGTCTATGAGAGCATTGCGCAACAAGTGGCAGAGTCTGCCGCGCGGCTTGGTGGTGCTGATAACCGCGCTGGTTATCTACGTACCACTGTCGTTTATCGTGATCCAAAGCTTCCTTTCCGCGCCGTTTTTCTCGCCTTCCAAGGTGTTCAGCCTTGAGGCTTTCCGGTTTATCTTTACCGATCCTGATTTCTACAAGGCACTGAAAAGCGGGTTTATTCTGGCATTTGGCCTGGTGGTTATCTCTATCCCATTAGGCGGCGTGCTGGCGTTTTTAATGGTAAGAACCGATCTGCCAGGCCGCCGCTTTATTGAACCGCTGATCCTGGTGCCGATCTTCGTCTCGCCGATGGTGTTGGGTTTTGGCTACGTGGTGGCCGCCGGGCCGGTCGGTTTCTTCTCGCTGTGGGCGGAATCCTTGCTGGGTTTTGTGCCCTGGAATATCTATGCGATGGGTAGCATCGTGGTGATTGCCGGGCTGACGCATGTTCCCCACGCTTACCTCTATATTTCATCAGCGCTGCGCAGCGTCGGCTCGGATGTCGAAGAGGCAGCCCGCACCGCCGGGGCTTCTCCTTTGCAGGTGATGACTGCCGTCAGCTTGCCTATGGTGCGCCCGTCGATCCTGTACGCCAGCGTGTTGCTGTTCTTCCTTGGGCTGGAAGTGTTTGGGCTGATGCTGGTGCTGGGCGATCCGGAAGGCAACCTGGTACTGGCGACTTACCTGTATCAACTGACCAACAAGCTGGGTACGCCGTCTTACCATCTGATGGCGGCGGTGGCGGTGGTGTTGATCTGCATTACCATTCCATTGGTTATGCTGCAACGGCGTCTGATGCGAACCGCCAACCGCTTTGTCACGGTCAAGGGCAAAGCCTCACAGGCCCGTGCATTGCCATTGGGTAAATGGCGCTGGGTCGCCGGTGGCGTGGTGGTCTTGTGGCTTACCGTGACCATCGGTGTTCCCCTGGTGGGCGTGGTACTGCGCGCCTTTATTTCTAACTGGGGCGTTGGGGTTTCTATTTGGGATGAGCTGTCGCTCAACACCTTCTATACCATCTGGCAGCAGCCCAATCTGTTGCGGGCGATTGTCAACTCGATGGCAATCGGTGTGTTCGGTGGTGCGCTGGCAGTGGTGTGCTATCTGTTTATCGGTATTGCCATGCACCGTAAACCTGACGGCGTGACCCGTTTTCTGGATTACAGCGTACTGGTGCCGCGAGCCGTACCTGGCTTACTGGCAGGCTTGGCCTTTCTGTGGGTGTTCCTGTTCCTGCCGATGTGGCTGGATAAATCGCTAAAAGCCGGTTGGCTCTCCGCGCTACCGATCGCCGAATGGTTACGCGAAAACCTGGTGGTGTGGCTACGCTCTCTTCGCAGCACCATCTTCAGCGTCTGGCTGGCTTATACCGTGGTGTGGATGGCTTATGGCCTGCGGCTGATCTCATCGACGCTGTTGCAGGTCGCTCCCGAATTGGAGGAGGCTGCACGCAGCACCGGAGCCTCTCGTGGCCAGATCACACGCCATGTGACGATCCCGCTCTCCCGCTATGGCCTGATTGGTTCCTGGCTGCTGATGTTCCTGATCTTCGAACGTGAATATTCCACTGGGGTCTATCTGCTGTCTCCGGGTACGGAAACTATAGGCTCCATGCTGGTTTCCCTGTGGGCGGCGGGGGCGATCGATATTGTCGCCGCGCTTTCTTTTATTAACATCCTTCTGGTCGTGTTAGGACTAGGGATTGCCCTGCGATTTGGAGTGAAAATCCATGATTGAGCTTTCAGTAGATAATCTGCACCTGACCTACGGCGATAACCCGGTATTGAAGGGCGTTTCCATGCAGCTTAAACGTGGGGAGGTGGTTTCACTGCTCGGGCCGTCAGGCAGTGGTAAAACCACCTTGTTGCGAGCGGTGGCCGGGCTGGAGAAACCCACCCAGGGAAAAATCGTTATTGGCAGCAATACCGTCTATGACGGCACGGCCCGCAGTGAGATCCCGGCGGAAGAACGTAATCTGGGCCTGGTGTTTCAGTCCTATGCGCTATGGCCGCATAAAACCGTGTTTGATAACGTGGCCTATCCGCTGAAATTACGTAAAACGCCTGCGGCTGAGATAACTCAGCGCGTGCAGGCGGTGCTTGAACAGCTTGGTCTGGGGCATCTGGGTAAGCGTCATCCCCATCAGCTCTCCGGTGGGCAGCAGCAGCGCGTGGCGATTGGTCGTGCATTGGTCTATAACCCGCCGGTGATCTTGTTGGATGAGCCGTTATCCAATCTGGATGCCAAGTTACGCGAGGAAGCGCGGGTATTCCTGCGTGAGCTGATCATCAAACTAGGCCTTTCTGCGCTGATGGTGACTCACGATCAGAACGAGGCGATGGCGATCTCCGATCGCATTCTCCTGCTCAATAACGGCAAGATCGAACAGCAGGGCACGCCGCAGGAAATGTATGGCTCGCCTGCCACGCTGTTTACCGCCGAGTTTATGGGTAGTAACAACCGTCTGTCTGGCAAGGTGACGGAGATCCGTGAAGGCAACGCGCGGATCGAAGGTAAAGACTGGGTACTGTGGGGCAAGGCCGGGGCAGGGCTGGTGGTTGGGCAGGAAGCTACGGCGGTGATCCGCGTTGAGCGCGTACGCTTGGGGGAGGATCCGCAAGGCAACCAGATTACGTTACCTCTGCTGACCAGCATGTATCTTGGTGACCGCTGGGAATATCTGTTCCGCACGGTGGCAGAGGATTTTGTGGTTCGTGCCTATGGCACGGAAGTTCGTGGTCAGGAGATGTGTATCTTGTCTCTGCCTGCCGATCATCTGTGGGTTTTCCCCAAGGGCTGATTAACTGAAATGATTTGCCATTGATAAGAGCGTAAAGGGGCGCGTGGAACAGCGCCCCAAATCGGTACGATTACAGCTCAGTCAGTTTTTTCACTTCCAGACTGACCAGCTTCCCTTCCAGTTCGGCCAGGAAGGCATCATGGTAAGACATCGCCATGTGCTCTTTCAGCGCTTGCTCAGAAGTCCAGCGTTCGATAAATACGAAAGCGCCTGGATGGCCCTGCTCTTCATGCAAATCATATTGGATGCAGCCTGGTTCGGAACGGCTTGGGGCGACCATGGCGCGCACGGCTTTGTCTACCGCAGCACGGTGTTCTGGCATGGCTTTAATCAGGGCGACTACTTTGATTTCACTCATTTTGATTCCTTGTTAGTAACATTAACCACAAAAGATAGAGATATACCCACCAACATTTGCTTCACCCAACAAACGCAGGGTCTATTATGGTGGAGTTGGCGTTACCGGCAAGTCATTTGCGCATTCGAACTCAATTCGGCTAGCGGGGGCTGAGGGTAAAAATGTGCGCTAGATCATTTTATTTTCGCAAAGTCCCCTCGACATGACAGGCAGCGCATTGCATCTGTTCCTTTTGGCAAAACTTTGGTTTATGCTCGGCTGAAGCGTTTCAGTTAACACTGTGGTCAGTGGAAGCGCAGAGTGAGTGGTTGCGATGAACATCGCGATTTGACGAATAATGCAAAGCAGCGATTCACAGCAGGCAGTACGCTAAAGTACTCTAGGCGAGATAATCAGTCTGCGCGATCCTTGAAGTGGAACACCACCGTCAGGGAGCGCCCTTTTTCAGGGAGTAGCATGACCATCCGCATTGCGATAAACGGCTTTGGCCGTATTGGCCGCAGCGTTTTACGCGCACTGTACGAATCGGGACGACGCGCCGAAATTTCTGTCGTCGCCATCAACGAACTGGCACATGCCGAGGGCATGGCCCACCTGCTGAAATATGACTCCAGCCACGGCCGCTTTGCCTGGGATGTGCGCCAGGAATGTGACGTGTTGAGCGTCGGGGATGACAGCATTCGTTTGTTGCATCAGCCGGCGCTGGAACAACTGCCCTGGGGGGAGTTAGGTGTCGATGTGGTACTGGATTGCAGCGGTGTGTACGGCTGCAGGGCAGATGGCGAAGCTCATCTGGCGGCGGGGGCAAAAAAAGTGCTGTTTGCCCATCCGGGCGGTAACGATCTGGATGCAACCATCGTGTTTGGGGTTAACCACCAAACGCTGCGTGGCGAGCATCGCATCGTGTCCAATGCCTCCTGTACTACCAACTGCATTATTCCAATTATCAAGCTGTTGGACGATGCCTACAGCATTGAGTCCGGCACGGTTACCACCATCCACTCCTCGATGAACGATCAGCCGGTGATAGACGCCTATCATCAGGATTTGCGGCGCACCCGCGCGGCGAGCCAGTCGATTATACCGGTCGACACCAAGCTGGCAGCGGGCATTACGCGCATCTTCCCGCAGTTTTGCGATCGTTTTGAAGCGATCTCCGTGCGAGTGCCGACGATCAACGTAACGGCCATCGATCTTAGCGTCAGCGTGAGCTCGAAGGTGTTGGTCACAGAGGTAAACCAGCTGTTGCAAAAGGCGGCACAGGGATCATTTCGTGGTATAGTTGACTATACAGAACTACCATTAGTCTCGATTGATTTTAACCATGACCCGCACAGCGCCATCGTTGATGGGACGCAAACCCGGGTCAGCGGACAGCACCTGATCAAGACCTTGGTCTGGTGTGATAACGAATGGGGCTTTGCCAACCGGATGTTGGATACAACACGGGCAATGGCCGCAAGCGGTTTCTAGTAAGGCGCTATCAACGTGGTGTTGATGCGTCGCTCAGGCAACTTTATAGAGAATCAACAAAGAGGGTTCACCATGTCTGTAATTAAGATGTCCGATCTGGATCTGGCGGGTAAACGCGTTCTGATCCGTTCCGATCTGAACGTACCAGTGAAAGACGGCAAAGTGACTTCAGATGCGCGTATCCGTGCCTCCCTGCCAACTATCGAAGCTGCGCTGAAACAAGGCGCCCGCGTGATGGTAACTTCCCACCTGGGTCGTCCTACCGAAGGCGAGTACAACGAAGAGTTCTCCCTGCTGCCAGTGGTCAACTACCTGAAAGAGCATCTGAAATCCCCAGTCCGTCTGGCGAAGGATTATCTGGAAGGCGTTGACGTTGCAGAAGGTGAACTGGTTGTTCTGGAAAACGTTCGCTTCAACAAAGGCGAGAAGAAAGACGACGAAGTGCTGTCCAAGAAATATGCTGCGCTGTGCGACGTGTATGTGATGGACGCCTTTGGTACCGCACACCGTGCACAGGCTTCTACACATGGCGTGGGCAAATTTGCTCCGGTTGCCTGTGCAGGCCCGCTGCTGTCTGCGGAATTGGAAGCCCTGGGCAAAGCGCTGGGTAACCCGGCTCGCCCAATGGTGGCTATCGTTGGTGGTTCTAAAGTGTCTACCAAACTGACCGTGCTGGATTCTCTGTCCAAGATCGCCGATCAGCTGATCGTTGGTGGCGGCATCGCTAACACCTTCGTGGCGGCACAAGGGAATAACGTGGGGCAGTCCCTGTACGAACCTGATCTGATCCCGAACGCGCAAAAACTGTTGGAAACCTGCGATATTCCGGTGCCAACCGACGTACGCGTAGCGACCGAGTTCTCTGAAACCGCAGTGGCCACTGTGAAGCAGGCCAACGAGATCCAAGACAACGAGCAAATTCTGGATATGGGCGATGTCTCTGCCGAGCGTCTGGCCGTTATCCTGAAGAACGCCAAAACCATTCTGTGGAATGGCCCGGTTGGCGTATTCGAGTTCCCTAACTTCCGTCGTGGCACCGAAATCGTTGCACGCGCTATCGCAGATAGCGAAGCTTTCTCCATTGCAGGCGGCGGCGACACCCTGGCAGCTATCGATCTGTTCGGTATCGCTGACAAAATTTCCTACATCTCTACCGGCGGCGGCGCCTTCCTGGAATTCGTTGAAGGGAAACCTCTGCCTGCAGTAGTGATGCTGGAAGAGCGCGCTAAGCAGTAATTCAGATAACGGGGGGCGCAAGCCGCCCGTTTGTTTATGCTCCCCAGCTGAGCTGTGGGGGTAAAAAAATCGCTATTTATCCATCGCTACCACTAGCTTGCAGGTTGTAGCTTGCAAGACGACGGGTATACGGCCAACGAAACAGGACAACGTCTAATGTCTAAAATTTTTGATTTCGTAAAACCAGGTGTCATCACAGGTGATGACGTGCAGAAAGTTTTCGCAGTTGCCAAAGAGAACAACTTTGCACTGCCAGCGGTAAACTGCGTAGGTACCGACTCCATCAACGCAGTGCTGGAAACAGCAGCCAAGGTGCGTGCTCCAGTAATCGTTCAGTTCTCTAACGGCGGTGCTGGCTTTATCGCGGGTAAAGGCATCAAAACTGACGTGCCACAAGGTGCTGCGATCCTGGGCGCAATCTCTGGCGCGCACCACGTGCATCAGATGGCTGAACATTACGGCGTGCCAGTGATCCTGCACACCGACCACTGCGCGAAGAAACTGCTGCCATGGTTAGACGGCCTGTTGGACGCGGGTGAGAAGCACTTCGCGGCGACCGGTAAGCCACTGTTCTCTTCACACATGATCGACCTGTCTGAAGAATCACTGGAAGAAAACATCGAAATTTGCAGCAAGTACCTGACTCGCATGGCGAAGATCGGTATGACCCTGGAAATCGAACTGGGCTGCACCGGCGGTGAAGAAGATGGCGTAGACAACAGCCACATGGACGCTTCTTCCCTGTACACTCAGCCACAAGACGTTGATTACGCGTACGAAAAACTGAACGCTATCAGCCCGCGCTTCACCATCGCTGCCTCTTTCGGCAACGTACACGGTGTTTACAAGCCAGGCAACGTGAAACTGACCCCAACCATTCTGCGTGATTCTCAGGACTATGTTTCCAAGAAACACAACCTGCCGCACAATGCGTTGAACTTCGTGTTCCACGGTGGTTCAGGTTCTACCGCAGCAGAAATCAAAGAAGCGGTCAGCTACGGCGTAGTGAAAATGAACATCGATACCGACACCCAGTGGGCAACTTGGGAAGGTATCCTGAACTACTACAAAAAGAACGAAGGCTATCTGCAGGGCCAACTGGGTAACCCAGAAGGTGCCGACAAGCCGAACAAGAAATACTACGATCCACGCGTATGGACTCGTGCTGCTCAGACTTCCATGATCACCCGTCTAGAACTGGCATTCAAAGAACTGAACGCGGTAGACGTGCTGTAAAAGCGTCCCTTCGTACAGATTGATGCTAAAAGGCTCCCTCGGGAGCCTTTTTTGTTTGGTGTGGAAAAGCTATCCAGCGGGCGGCAGTATGCAGCGCCCCTACAGGGTAAGACTCGTGACAATGTATTTGTATTGGCGAGCATGTTCGACCGTAGGGGCGCTGCATGCTGCGCCCGTTCACCTAATCAGCTACCCAATAACCCCGCCCCGACGTTAATCGACAGCCCCAGGATCAAGATATTGAAGACAAAAGAGATCACCGATTGCAGCAAGGTGATTTTACGCACATCTGCGGTACCCGCGGCCACATCTGCGGTTTGTGACGCCACGGCAATGGTGAAGGAGAAATAAGCGAAGTCCCAATAGTTTGGCTCGGTCAGCTTGCCGGGAAACAATAGCGGTAACACCTCCGTAATGGCCCGCTGGCGGTAAAACAGGTGGGCATAGTGCATGGTGAATGCCGTGGGTAACAGCAGCCAGGAAACCAC
>Ga0256410_1002526_pt1 | contig 12131 bp, 13 predicted proteins | sample PhyWR1_FD_185983 | JGI IMG/M metagenome (GOLD analysis project Ga0256410, IMG submission 185983) | Leaf surface microbial communities from wheat plants in UC Gill Tract Community Farm, Albany, California, United States - DLSL W.R1 | ecosystem: Host-associated > Plants > Phyllosphere >... | reverse complement strand
GACTCGCAACATGCTGGCACTATAGTGGCCAGTTGTAGTCATATTTTGTCTGGAGATTGATGTGTCCAATGCCTTAAATGCGGAAGATTCCCCGCAGCCACCCAAGGTGCTCACCACGCCTCTGGAAATCGCCAGCACATTGCGGATGCTGCAAGAAAGCCATGACCCGCTGATCATCACCTTCCACGAACGCAGCCAGCGCTTCCAGAGTTACCTGGTGGACGTGGACCGCGACGGCAAGATCCTGATCATGGACGAAATGATCCCGCGCGATGGTGAACGTCACCTTGAGAGCGGCGAACCGTTTCGCATCGAGGGCTTCCACGACGGCGTGCGTGTCGCTTGGGAAAGCAACGGCACCCTCGCCATCAGCGAGAAAGATGGCCACCGTATCTATACCGGCAACATGCCGGATGAGGTGGTTTATCATCAGCGCCGCAATGCCTTCCGCGCCGCGCTGAAGCTGGCTCAACTGGTGAACATTGAGCTGGGTGGCGAAAGGCTCAAATTTCCGGCCAACGGAAAACTGCTCGATATCTCCGCCACTGGCTGCAAACTACGCTTTGAAGGCGATATCTCGGAGCGCCTGCAACTGGGCCAGGTTTACGACCGGTTTATCGCAGCCCTGCCTTTTGGCAACATGACCACCTCCGTCGAATTGCGTCACCTGCATTTCGAGGATCGCATCAATACCACCTTTGCCGGCGTGCGCTTTCATAACATGAGCGGTCTTGTGCAGCGTCAGGTCGAACGCTTCGTATACCAACTGCAACGCGAAGCGCGGCGGTTCGACAAGGACGATGATTTCTGACAGGGCGAATCGCGACAAAAAAACGGGTAGATCCTGACAGGATCTGCCCGTTTTTGCTTTCAGGGGCGCGCCCTGCTGAGGTCATGAGGGTGTTCTTCCGGGTCCATTGGGGTCGCAGCTGCTTCAGCGTCTGGTTCGTCAACCGGTGGCGGCGACTCGGATTCAGGTTCAGGTTCAGCGTCCGGGACCGGTGTCTGCATCTGTTCCTGCACCACTGCTTCATCCACACGCGGATCCAGCGCAGCCACCAGTGGCGAACTGGACATGCTGTCGGGCATCGCCACATGGTGCAACGGCGCATCGTCCACCTGATGCAGGTTAGTCACAGCCTTCGGCCGGATACGCCATACAAGGATCAGGGCACACAGGCTGAAAAACGCATACAGCATGTGGCTGCCAAACATCTTCATTACCACACCGGCCAACAGCGGTCCGATGCTGGCACCCACGCCGTAGGTCACCAGCAGCATGGCTGTCAGCGACACGCGGCGGTCACCTTCGACATGGTCATTGGAAAACGCCACGGCCAGCGGGTAAAGACAGAACTGCACCAACGAACAGAAAAAGCCCGCAACGAACAATACTTCCAAAGGCACCCTGGTCATGATCGCCAATGGCAGTGCCGCTACCGCCAGGCACAAGGCGAAACAGCGGATCAGCAACGCGCGGTCATAACGATCCGACAACCAGCCCAACGGCCACTGCACCAACAACCCGGCAAAAATGCATGAGCCCATGAACAGGCCGACCTGTTCAGTGGTCAGCCCCTGCTGGGACGCATACAGCGGCGCCAAACCGTAGAACGAACCGACGATCAACCCGGCCCCCAGCACCGTACTCAGCGACTGCGGCACGCGCTTTATAAAGAAGCGCGGCTCCATCGGCGCCGGGTGCAGGGGCGCCGGGTGAATGCGGCGCGTCATGGCCACCGGTACCAGGCACAAGGCAAAGCACAAAGCCACCAGCATCAGCAGCTCCAACCCGAGCTGGGGATGCATCACCAGGATCAACTGACCCAGCACCAGACCCAGGTAGGAGGCGATCATGTAACCGCTGAATACCAGGCCACGCTGCTTGGCTTCGGCCTGCTCATTGAGCCAGCTCTCGATGACCATGTATTGGCACATCATCCCCAAGCCCACGATGACACGCAGTACGATCCAGGCCGGCAGCCAATTGATCAGACCATGGCCCAGCACGGCCGCACCGACGATGCCGGCACAGGTGGCATAGGCACGAATATGCCCGACGCGGGCGATCAGGCGGTGCCCGATCTTGCCGCCCAGCACTAGGCCGAAATAGTTGGCGGCCATCAAGGCACCCACCCACAGGCTGTCGACATGATCGGCCGCAAGGCGCAGTGCCAGGTAAGTACTGAGCAGGCCTGAGCCGATCAGCATCATTAATGAGGCGAAATAAAGGGCTCGAAAAGATTTCCAGATTTGGCGCATCGGCGTTCCGAGCGGCTCCTTGCAGTGGGGGTCAGGGCTAGCGGAATGATAGTCCCGTGTCGCCGAATCCGGACAGGCGATACGCGCTGTTTGCGGAGATTAATTTGTTCAAAATGATTAACTACAGCTCAGACGCCGCGCGAGCGCATGGAAGGTACACCTTCAAGAGAAATACAGGATGCCCCTGCTGTGAACCCGGATCAGTAGCAAGGTTCGACTGGATCCGCGCCAAACGCGCACAAAAAAGCCCCGGCAGCCAAATGAGCTGTGCGGGGCTCTGAATCTGGTGTCCCAGGGCCGGTTCGAACGGCCAACCTTCCCCTTAGGAGGGTCAATTTAGACGCAATGGGTACAGCCACAAGCCCAGTATTATTGGGCCTTTTAGTCCCATTGAGTCCGTGAACATCGAGCGGTATAGTGCTTTTTGCTGCCACCCTGCTGTCACGGTCGAACCCTTGAAAACCAAAATCACTCAGAAGCTTATTGGCAGCCTAGCCGCCGAGGCGAAAGCATACCGCGTGCATGACACCGTGCAACCCGGTTTCTTTATTCGCGTACTGCCCAGCGGTCACAAGTCCTACATGGTCACTTGGGGCCGAAACAAGAACGCCACCCTCGGGCGTGTCGGCGTGCTTACCCTTGACCAAGCCCGAACCGAGGCCGCCCAGTACTTAGCCGATGCGCACGCCCACGGCGAGCCCCTGGCCATCGCCCAGGGGCGCAAGGGGTCAGCCCTGCCCTCGCTGCGCGATTTCATCGACGACACCTATATGCCGTGGTTCAAAGCTCATCACAAAGGCCATGAGAAGACGCAGCACACCCTCAGCAATAACTTCGACCCAATCATGCCCCAGCGCTTGGACGCGATAACCGGGCGGGACCTGGAGCAGATCCGCACAGGATGGATGCAGGCCGGCAACAAGCCTTCAACGGTGAACCGCAAGATGGGTTCAATCAGCGGGGTATTCAGTCGAGCCGTTGAGTGGGAGTACATCGATACACATCCGCTGGCCAAGCTGAAACAGCTCAAAGTCGATTCAAAGGGAGTGATTCGCTACCTGGCTGCTGACGAGACAAAGCGTCTACGCGATGCCCTGGACGCTCGACAGGATGAAATGAGGGCCGAGCGTGAGAGTGCAAATACCTGGCGAACAGACCGTTACAGAGAGCTGTTGCCAAGCCTTCTGCAACTGCCCTTCACCGATCACCTGAAAGGCACCTGGCAGGCAGGTGGCTTGCTGAAGTCTGTTCGCCATTTGCAGGGCTTGTCGCTAGAGGCGTTCAAGGACCTTGGAGAAGAAATTCTCTCGATTCGCGAGAACAAGGACCTCAACGCCGCAGCCATCGAGCGCAAGGGCAAGGAGCAGATTGATGGAATCATCCCTGCCCTGATGCCTGCAATGGAGAAGGCAGCAAAAGATATGCTCACGTTGGCTCAAACAGTGGCCAGCGGCTTTGCCGCGGTCACGCCGCGCGCTAGCTCGGACGTTGTTGGTTTCCTGGCCGATCAGGAGCTACGAGCCATCGTGCGAGGCCTCAAGCCGGAAGAGCGTCAGCGACTAGTCGCCGAGGCGCGTGCAGGTAGTCATCCCGACGTTGTAGAGGCGGTGCTCAGGGCAAATCCAATGCTCTCCGGGTTATCGCCAGAGGCGGCTGACAGCCTTTCGCGCGCAGGAATTGCCGCGTCGCACGCCGAAGACATCGAAGGCCTCAAGCAGATGCTAGCGATCTACGATGACGTGCTGGCCACCGCCTCCAATGCTGGTGTCGCACTGAGCGGTATGGTCGCCAATTCGAATGGGTACACCGGCCGGTTTGAGAAGTGGCGATCGGGCTGTGAGGGCTCCGAAGCACTTCGCGAATGGCTGGCGAAAATGCCCACTCGCACCACCGCAAAATCGTCTCCTGATCAATCCGAAGCGGCCTAACTGCCCCTCCGTGCGCTACGCAAGTATTGGTAGCGCCGATCAACGGCAGACTCTGTGAGTGTGAAGACATGACCTTTCAAGAGCGTTTTACCGAAGCGTGCAAAACGCAGAAATTCAAACCCTACGAACTGATCCAGGGGCCGGACGCCGGCTACACGGTGTGGGAGGTCCAGCACGTCAGTGGTGGCCAACAAGTGACAGTCGACGGCCCCTTCTTCACTGAGGAAGAGGCCAGGGTTTCCGCCGACCTGCTGAGGGGGACATTCCGAGGCGCCCGGGCCAGCGATGCGATCTACAACCGGGTGTGGAACTACGACCCGCGCCAGGAGCAGTTGACCATCGATCAAGCGCATATGTCGCGCGCTGTGCTCGCCATTCGCCTTGGGCTTCCAGCCCCTTCCACCAATCCATAGGAGGCCCCATGGCCGCTACAGTAATTGAATACGCCCCACTCACCACCATCAAGCTGTGCGGACAGCTACGGCAGTTCGGTAAGTCCTACCAGTTCTCCGTCCGCACGCCGGCCGAGGCCATCAAAGCACTGTCAGTGCAGATCCCAGGGTTTGAACGGTTTCTGTCTAACGCAAAGTCTCGCGGGCTCGTGTTCGCGGTCTTTCGAGGCAAGAAAAATATCGGTGAGGGTGAGCTTGGATTTCAAGGCAAAGGCGACATCATCATTGCCCCTGTGATCGTAGGCAGCAAACGCTCTGGAGTTCTGCAAACCGTCATCGGCGCAGTGCTGATCGCAGCCTCATTCTTCACGTTCTGGGCGCCTCCAGTATCAGCCGGTCTATTTGCATCTGGCGTGGGTATGGTCGCCGGCGGCGTGATTCAAATGCTGAGCCCTCAAGCCCAGGGGTTGAAGTCCAGCGCCGCGCCCGAGAACACACCCGGATATGCTTTTGGCAGTGCGAAAAATACTGTGGCATCGGGCTTGCCCGTACCTCTCTGTATCGGCCACCGTCGCTGGGGTGGCGCCATCATCAGCGCTGCTATTTACGCTGAGGATCGGGTATGACTGCCATCGAATATTCACCGCGCACAACCATTCTACTCAGTGGCTCGCTGGCCAAAAAATATGGCCGTCGACATACCTATGCCCTGTCCGCTCATGGCGATACCAGGGAGGCTTTAAGGGCAATCGATGTGAATCACCCGGGCTTCCTGAGCGACATCGCGCGAGCAAGGTCTATCGGCCTGGAGTTCGCAATTTTCCGCAACAGGAAGAACGTAGGCGAATCCGAGTTGACTCTCGGCGGGGCCAGGGAAATAAGGGTGGTTCCAGTGATCACCGGGAGCAAGCGGGCCGGCATACTCCAGACCATCGTCGGCATCGTGTTGATCGTGGCCAGCGCATTTACCAACGGCGCAACGCTTGCCCCTGGGATTACGCTCGTGGCTGGCGGGGTTATCCAAATGCTCAGCCCCCAGGCCGGCGGCCTTAAGACCAGCGCAGCGCCGGAGAATACTCCCGGCTACGCCTTCGGCAGCGCCAAGAACACCACGGCATCCGGTAACCCGGTACCGCTCTGCTACGGCAAGCGGCGGGTAGGAGGCGCTATCATCAGCGCTGCGATTTACGCCGAAGATAAAGTTTAAAAAGCCGAGAATACAGATTAGATCCTAACCAGGTTCATTCATCACGAGACTTGGAAAAACCAAAAATTTTCTCTTGCTGATTTACAAAATAATCATGAGTAAATGAGATGATATCTACATAATCCTCATAAATTATATGCAGTTGATTGCTGTAGTGCTCCGAGCGTGGAAAAACTCGCCAATGGACTGGCTCCCCCGGGAAAACTTCAATTTCCCCGTCGCTACGCAAAACTATCATACGGTCGTCCATTTCCAGGACAGTCCCAAATGGTGCAGTCCCCGTTGATACAACATCACCATCAAATGGGAGGTTCTGCCCACCTAAATATTCAAACTTAGAATTAGATTTTTTTTCTGCTTTATAGGAAGAGTTGTAATTGCTGACAGATATCGCTCCGCCAGATATTTTATACATCTTCTCTCTGCTGCCCCATACGAAATCAGGCTCAGCAACACCGCTCAATCCGAAGATTTCTTGCTGATCAATAATTCGATCAAACACACGGATCTTCTTCTTAGTTCCTGGGTCTTTCTCCTCTCTAAAGCTGGCCATGAACGCGTCTTCAGAGGTCCACCCCATTACGCTTTGAAATGCCCAGTCGCAAGCACTACAGGCTTGGGTGGCGAGCTGTCTAGCATTTCCAAGCGAATCAAAACTGCTTCGTGGAACGCTGAAATCAAATAGCCCGTCCGTGCCCGCAGCAGTGGCCAGCGCGCTAAACCGCTCGGATGCTTTAACCTGAAATATACTTGCGTCATGATGTTTATGTAACCGGCTCTCTCTTGAACGAGTAGAGGCAGTTCGCGGAAATGAATAGAGACCTTCATTACCACCTGCAAAGAATTGGTTATAGTAAACTTCTGTATCTGTAGGGAGAAAGTTAAACGGGCTGGTCTGTGTCGACCAATACTCGCGAGACCGCATGTTTTCCGCATGCAAATTAGCCTCAGAAAGTCTTGAAAGCTGCAGCTTTATAGGATGTTCAACATGGGGATCGCGCAATATTCTACGAACCTTAGTGTTATAGAACAAATCACTATCCGAAAAGGCCACTCTAATCGCAGTCTGAATTTCTAGATGTTGATCTGCTATATCATCTATAAATGCCTCCCAGGCAACTTTATGGAGCTCCCCCCCATCACCCAAAAGGATAAGTTCACCAGAGTAGATTTGAGAATCCCAATAACTTCCGGGTATGCTAAGTTTCACAGAGCGCATTTTTTGCCCCTATGTATCTTGGCCATCTGCGCTTTCGAGATAAACCCGAACACCTTCCAACTAGTCAAAATTACTTCCGTAGGCCTATCCCATGGAGCTATCCAGTGCGCGACTGGGTAGCCATGCCAATTTTGATGAGAATCACCCACAAATTTTGCAACATGGAGAGGGCAACCAATCGGCGGGGGCGCTATTCCGATAGGCTGCACAGAGCCACCACCAACGTTTAGACCCCAATAGCAGTCATTTCCGAACCAGTCTGCTGAAGCGGCAAGCTCGAAACATCCTTGCTCCTCAGGAAGTGAGATCGTCCATTGGGACTTAATTCCTGCAAAAGCCCTGCTTCGATGCTGCGGATTTGGCGTGTAGATCAAAGGCCCTCTCCCTGAGCGCGTACCTAGCTCCTAATAGTATCGAAGACTCCTATGCGCCTTTCTCGATGTCAAGCTCTCTAGGGTATGCCTATCCAGATACAGGCTTATTTTGCCTTTTTCGGGCTTTCCGCTTGATAAGTAACACCCATAGTGCAACAGTATTAGTAGAACGCCCTAACTGATACAGGCACCCATCATGTTCATCCGCGCATACCTCCGAGCCTCCACCCAAGAACAAGACGCCGGCCGCGCCTGTGCTTCACTCGAGCAATTCGCCAGCGATCACAACAAAGTCATTGCGAGCGTGTACCTAGAGAACGCCAGCGGCGCCACAGCCGACCGGCCTGAGTTGCTGCGCTTGCTCAAGGATGCCCGCAAGGGTGACGTGTTGCTGGTGGAATCGATTGACCGCCTATCCCGACTCCCGGTGGAGGACTGGCAGAAGCTGAAGGCTGCTATCGACTCCAAGGGCTTGCGCATCGTCGCGCTCGATCTGCCCACCAGTCACCAAGGAATGCAGGACACTAAGGGTGACGAGTTCACCGGGCGGATGCTGGGCGCCATCAACTCAATGCTGGTGGAAATGATGGCCGCCATCGCGCGCAAGGATTACGAGCAGCGCCGTGAGCGCCAAGCCCAGGGTATCGAGAAAGCTAAAGCGGCTGGCAAGTATCAGGGGAGGCCAGTTGACGCGGAGTTGCATAAGCGAGTCAACGAACTCCTCAAAGCCGGCATCGGCATTCGAGCTACAGCAAGGCATGCTGCCTGCTCAACCACGACTGTTCTGAGAATCAGAGACTCTCATCAAGCATAAACGTCTTCGTAGGGGTAAGGCAGCTTCGGCTTAGCCATCCGCCTCATGGGTTTGAAGGGTTTAAAAGGCTTGAACGGCTTGAAAGGGGGGAAGACATTGAATTTTGGAGGCTGATCACGACGCCGAACAACTCGATCGTCGTCAAGGATAAATCCTATGAAAACCCCTTTGGGCGAATAGAACTCATTGCCTTTCTGGATGAACCCTAACCAATCACAATCGGGGGTAAACACGTGACCGTCCTGGATAAAGCCAACGTAGACGCCTGCCGTATTAAATAAAAATCGCTGCTGGGACATCTCTATTACCGCTTAAAAGTGATGTAGAGGCCCGAGGCTGCGATGATTACCCCGGCAGCCAGCGATGCGATACCCGGCCAGGTAGTGGAACCCGTTAGAAGGTTCACACCGAAGCCGATGCTGATGTTACTAACTGCAAGCAAAAGCCCGGCAGTGGCAGAGTTGTTACGCTGCCTTTCATACGCGTCAGCATAGGTTTTCAACGTGTTGTTATCGTTCTTCAGTCCTGCATTGTCATCCACCAGTTGGCGGTAGTAATGCAAGAGCATCCGGATAGCAACCGGATTATTTGTTAGCTCATCAGACGATAAGCCAGCGAGCTCATCAGTAGAAAAGCCGAGGATATTTCCAGGATTTTTAGGCGCTTCGGGCATTTTATATACCGTCTTATTGAGAGCTTTCCTGCTGGAAAATCTATCCACAGATTGAGCTGAAGCTGCCACCCTGCTGTCACGAAAAAATCGCGAGAGAAGAAAAGAACGCCAGAGCCAGCAAAATATGGTGTCCCAGGGCCGGTTCGAACGGCCAACCTTCCCCTTAGGAGGGGGATGCTCTATCCAATTGAGCTACTGGGACAAATGACAGTCGCCCGGCCAAAGGCATGGCGACGGACGGCGAGCATGTTAACGGCCAAGGTCGGTTTTGTCATGTCGTCCGTTGGCTTTTTGCGTGTAGGCGATTCCTCGGCCGGCAGACGGCTACTTCGACCAGTAAAACCGGACATGCGCGGTATCGTGCAAAATGCACTCCCCCAAAATGCCAGCATTGCAAATTGCAATCAAAAGGCTCCGCAAAACAAGCTCAAGCTATTGATTTTATTGAAAATAAACATTGGCACGGCATCTGCAATATCTTCTCTAAGAAAAGTCCTACACGGACACCCCATCACCAACTGGCAGAGCAACCGGCGGAGAACATGACCATGAACAGTGCCCTTCTGTTAGCCCTCAATACCGTGGCACTCGCCGCTTTGGTGATGTTTCATTTTCAGTCGGGTACAAGTGATGATGTTGCGCAGCTTCGCCAGCCCGTTCCACACCACCTGCAACAGCGTCCACAGCTGGCAGTGATGACCGCAAATGCGCAAACGCCTCTGCGTGTCACACAGGATGCGCAGTCAGCGCCCGCATCTGAACACTGGATTTTCTAAGGAAGCTTTCATGTCCAAGTCTTCTTGGCTGTTTCTCTGCCTGACTCTGATCAGCACAGCTTTTGGCCTGCAAGCTTCTGCGCAGGAAGGACGAATTACAGCCTATGTCGCCAGCGCGGTGTTTGCTCTACTGCTGGTTATTACGCTCATCGTGGGCCGCCGTATCAAGTTCGATCCCGTACTGCGCTAAAGCCCGCCGCAACCCTCCTCCCCGCCTCACCTACCTTACGTCGTATAGACCTAGCAAATTGGCAGATTGCCACTAGTCTTAAAGCTAGGGGCAAAGGGCCATCTTGCTTTACGATGTGCGCCCTCCAGGCATTCGCGACCTCGATTTGCCTGGTGTACGGCCTTTTAAGCGCCCCCAGGTAAAAAATATTCAAACCAGTCCGCAAAAATGCAAATCAGTGCTGGCATAAAGCCTTTAGGCGGTTCAATATTTGTCACAGAATTGACGCCAAGGAAATGTCGAATCTCAGGCATGATGCGACCTCTTTGCAATTCGGGTTGAACTTTGGTCGTGAGTCTTGTCTTAACACTCATCCTTGCGGCCAATTCCAAAAACCGCTCCCCTGAACTAACCGGTTAAATATATGCGCCCATTGAAACAGGCAATTTATTCCAGCCGTACGGCTGACAAATTCGTCGTACGTCTGCCAGACGGTATGCGGGAACGCATTGCCGAGGTGGCTCGCAATCATCACCGCAGCATGAACTCTGAAATCATCGCGCGCCTGGAGCAGAGCCTTATTCAGGAAGGCGCGTTGGGCGAAGAGCTGAGCATGCGCCTGGACAGTCCGGAGCTTTCACTTCACGAACGCGAACTGCTGCAGCGTTTTCGGCAGCTCTCCCACCGTCAGCAAAATGCCCTCGTTTCGCTTATCGCGCACGACGTTGAGGCGGCCGCAGAAGCCAATTGATTTGCGCTTGAAAGCCGAAGCCAGCTGAATGCTGGCTTTTTTTTGCGCGAAATTTGATCGAGCAACAGGTGGGATTTTTGGTGAATGGCTTGTGCGGGAGGGGCTGCCCCCTCCCACAAAGGTCAAAGCAGGAAGATCGTCGCCAAGCCCAGGAAGATAAAAAAGCCGCCACTGTCCGTCATCGCGGTAATCATGACGCTGGCTCCCATTGCGGGGTCGCGCCCAAGGCGTGCAAGGGTCATGGGAATCAACACACCCATAAACGCAGCCAACAGCAGGTTGAGCGTCATGGCGGCAGTCATCACCACACCCAGCGACCAACTGCCATACAGCAAGTAGGCCACCACGCCGATCACCCCACCCCACACCAGACCATTGATAAGCCCGACGGCCAGCTCCTTGCGCAGCAAGCGGGAAGAATTGGCGGTGCTCACCTGATCCAGCGCCATCGCGCGCACGATCATGGTGATGGTCTGGTTACCGGAGTTGCCGCCAATGCCCGCCACAATCGGCATCAACGCCGCCAGTGCCACGAGTTTTTCGATGGAGCCTTCAAACAGCCCGATCACGCGGGAGGCGATAAACGCGGTGATCAGGTTAACCGCCAGCCACGCCCAGCGGTTATGCAGCGAGCGCCAGACCGAGGCAAAAATATCTTCCTCTTCACGCAAACCCGCCATGTTGAGGACTTCGGTTTCACTTTCTTCACGAATCAGATCGACAATTTCGTCGATGGTCAAACGGCCGATCAGCTTGCCGTTCTTGTCGACCACCGGCGCCGAGATCAAGTCATAACGCTCAAAGGCCTGGGCCGCGTCATACGCGTCCTCATCCGGGTGAAAGCTCACGGTATCGCTGGCCATCAAGTCCGCGACTTTCTTTTCCGGATCGTTCACCAGCAGGCGCTTGATTGGCAGCACGCCCTTGAGGATGCCTTCGTAGTCGACCACGAACAGCTTGTCGGTATGGCCTGGCAGTTCTTTGAGGCGGCGCAGGTAGCGCAAGACCACTTCGAGGCTGACGTCTTCGCGGATGGTGACCATCTCGAAGTCCATCAAGGCGCCGACCTGGTCCTCGTCGTACGACAGCGCAGAACGCACGCGCTCACGCTGCTGAGTGTCCAGCGCCTCCATCAGCTCGTGGACAACATCGCGCGGCAACTCGGGCGCAAGGTCAGCCAGTTCGTCGGCATCCATTTCCTTGGCGGCGGCCAGCAGCTCGTGATCGTCCATGTCGGCGATCAGGGTCTCACGTACCGAGTCGGATACTTCGAGCAGGATGTCGCCGTCGCGGTCAGCCTTGACCAACTGCCACAGGGTCAGTCGATCATCCAACGGCAAGGCTTCAAGGATATAGGCGACGTCGGCGGAGTGCAGATCGTCGAGCTTGCGCTGCAGCTCGACGAGGTTTTGCCGGTGGACCAGGTTTTCAACGCGGTCGTGATTCGGGCCTTCCTGGCGATGCGTAAGGTCTTCGACCACGCGCTGGCGCTGCAGCAGCTCAATGACTTGAGCCAGGCGATCCTGCAGGCTGTCTTGTGTTTTCTTAACTTCTACTTCGGTCATA
>Ga0256410_1002525_pt1 | contig 12132 bp, 10 predicted proteins | sample PhyWR1_FD_185983 | JGI IMG/M metagenome (GOLD analysis project Ga0256410, IMG submission 185983) | Leaf surface microbial communities from wheat plants in UC Gill Tract Community Farm, Albany, California, United States - DLSL W.R1 | ecosystem: Host-associated > Plants > Phyllosphere >... | reverse complement strand
AAAACCTACCGCGTCGCCGGTAAGGATATTCCCGCCTTGCACCCCACCAGCCTGCGCGTCGAAAACGGCCAGGTGTTCGGCCTGATTGGCCACTCGGGTGCGGGAAAAAGTACCCTGCTGCGCCTGATTAACCGCCTCGAAGAACCGAGTGGCGGGCAGATCACCGTCGACGGCGAGGAAGTCACCGCGCTGGACGCCAACGGCCTGCGCCGCTTCCGCCAACAGGTCGGGATGATTTTCCAGCACTTCAACCTGCTGGCGTCCAAGACCGTCGCCGACAACGTGGCACTGCCGCTGACCCTGGCCGGCGAGTTGTCGCGCAAGGCCATCGACCTGCGCGTGGCCGAATTGCTCGCCCGCGTGGGCCTGTCGGACCACGCCAAAAAATACCCGGCGCAACTGTCCGGCGGTCAGAAACAGCGCGTCGGTATCGCCCGCGCCCTGGCGACCAAGCCGAAAATCCTGCTGTGCGACGAAGCCACCAGCGCCCTTGACCCGCAAACCACGGCGTCGGTGTTGCAATTGCTGGCCGAGATCAACCGCGAGCTGAAGCTGACCATCGTGCTGATCACCCATGAAATGGACGTGATCCGCCGCGTGTGCGACCAAGTGGCCGTGATGGACGCCGGCGTCATCGTCGAGCAAGGCTCGGTCGCCGAGGTGTTCCTGCACCCCAAGCACCCGACCACCAAGCGTTTCGTGCAGGAAGCCGACCAGATCGACGAAAGCGAGCAGCGCGATGATTTCGCCCACGTGCCAGGCCGCATCGTGCGCCTGACGTTCCAGGGAGAGGCGACCTACGCGCCATTGCTGGGGACCGTCGCCCGTGAAACGGGGGTGGACTACAGCATCCTCGCCGGTCGGATCGACCGCATCAAAGATATTCCCTACGGGCAACTGACCCTGGCTGTAACCGGCGGTGACATGGACGCAGCGTTTGCCCGATTTACCGCTGCCGATGTCCATATGGAGGTGCTGCGCTGATGGACGTTTTTCTGAGCTTCTTCGCCAATATCGACTGGTCCGAGATCTGGCTCGCCACGGGCGACACCATGACCATGCTGTTCGGTTCGCTGTTCTTTACTGTACTGCTGGGCCTGCCGCTGGGCGTGCTGCTGTTCCTGACCAGCCCGCGCCAGCTGTTCGAACAGAAAGGCTTGTACGCGCTGCTGTCGCTGATCGTGAACATGCTGCGTTCGCTGCCCTTCATCATTTTGCTGATCGTGATGATTCCGTTCACCGTGTTGATCACGGGCACTTCTCTGGGCGTGGCGGGTGCGATCCCGCCGCTGGTAGTCGGAGCCACGCCGTTTTTCGCGCGGCTGGTGGAAACCGCTCTGCGTGAAGTGGACCGCGGCATCATCGAGGCCACCCAGTCCATGGGCGCCAGCACTCGCCAGATCATCATCAACGCGCTACTGCCCGAGGCGCGTCCCGGCATTTTTGCAGCGATTACGGTGACGGCGATTACACTGGTGTCTTACACCGCCATGGCCGGTGTGGTCGGGGCCGGTGGCCTGGGTGACCTGGCGATCCGTTTTGGTTACCAGCGTTTCCAGACCGATGTGATGGTGGTCACCGTGGTGATGCTGTTGATCCTGGTGCAAATCCTGCAAACCGTCGGCGACCGACTGGTAGTGCACTTTTCTCGAAAATAACGGCCATTGCCGGCCAGAAGCCGGCAATTAACCGAACAAGGAGCTTGCTGCATGAAAAAACTACTGGTTGCTTTCGCCGCCGTTGCGGCGTTTTCCGCCCACGCCGAAACCCTCACCGTCGCAGCCTCGCCGGTGCCGCACGCGGAAATCCTCGAGTTCGTGAAGCCTGCGCTGGCCAAAGAAGGCGTGGACCTGCAGGTCAAGGTCTTCACCGACTACGTGCAGCCCAACGTGCAGGTGGCGGAAAAACGCCTGGACGCCAACTTCTTTCAGCACCAGCCGTATCTGGATGAGTTCAACAAAGCCAAGGGCACTCACCTGGTGAGCGTCGGCGGCGTGCACCTGGAACCCCTGGGCGCGTACTCCAGCAAGTACAAGAAGCTCGACGAGCTGCCGGACGGCGCCAACGTGGTCATCCCCAACGACGCCACCAACGGCGGCCGCGCCCTGTTGCTGCTGGCCAAAAACGGCCTGATCACCCTGAAGGACCCGACCAACATCCTGTCGACCATCAAGGACATCACCGCCAACCCGAAAAACCTGAAATTCCGCGAACTCGAAGCCGCCACCCTGCCGCGCGTGCTGACCCAGGTTGACCTGGCGCTGATCAACACCAACTACGCCCTGGAAGCCAAGCTGGATCCGTCCAAGGACGCGCTGGTGATCGAAGGCAGCGACTCGCCTTACGTGAACATCCTGGTGACCCGCGAAGACAACAAGGACTCGGACGCCGTGAAGAAACTGGTAGCCGCCTTGCATACCCCTGAAGTGAAGCAATTCATCGAAGAGAAATACAAGGGTGCGATCAAGCCGGCGTTCTGATCCGGCCCTGAATACCCGATCTCCGGTCTGATGGAGGTCAAAAAGTGGGAGGGGGCTAGCTCCGATCGCAGTGTTTCAGTCAACTCATAGGTCGACTGATTCACCGCGATCGGAGCTAGCCCCCTTCCACTTTTTTGTGCCTGCTTTATTTGCGCTGCAACAACCCAGGCAACTGTGCCACCAGCTTCTTGCTGTTCAACGGCGCGCGGATAAACCCGCGCTGAGTACCGTCCGGGCCGATAATCGCGAGGTTGCCGCTGTGGTCGACGGTGTAGTTGGGCTTGCTGGTGTCAGCCGGGATGAACGGGATGCTCACGGCATTCGACAGCGTCTGCACCTCATCCACCGTCGCACCGGTCAAGCCGCGGAACTGCGGATCGAAGTAGCCCAAATACTGCTTGAGCTGCGCCGGGGTGTCGCGGTGCGGGTCGACGCTGACCAGGATCACCTGCAACGTGTCCACAGCCTCCTTGGGCAATTCACTCTTGATCTGGCGCAACTGGGCGAGGGTGGTGGGGCAGATGTCCGGGCAGAAGGTATAGCCGAAGAACAGCAGGCTCCACTTGCCTTTCAACGCGTTGACGAGCACCGGTTGGCCGTTCTGGTCCTGCAAGGTCACCGGCGGTAATTGGCGACTTTGCGGCAGCAGGATGATGCCCGCGTCGATCAACGCCACAGAGTCGACCTGACCCCTTCCCGAGAGCGCCTTGTTAACCATCAGGCCCAGGATCAGCGCCACCAGAGCAATCAGCATGAAAACGGTTTTTTGAGTTCGAGTCATAGGTTCAACAGTCGTTAATGGTTTACGAACGCGGCGATAAGCGGCAGCAACAGGTGCCGGAGTGTAAAGCAGGAGAAGCAGCTGGGTGTAATGCCGCACCAGGATACGTAGTACGTATCATGCTTCGGCATGTATCTGACTTCGTTATCGGGGGGCAAACAGTAGCTGGCCGTCTCCACGCAGGGCTACGGGGGATGAAGGCGCAGTGATATCAAACAGTGTGTAAGCCAGCGTGATATGCGCCACATCCCTGGGCATGTCGCGGTCGACGATAAACCGCACCGGCATTTCTATGCGCTCGCCGGGTTGCAGCACTTGCTGGGTGAAGCAAAAGCACTCGGTCTTGTGAAAGTACGGCGCGGCTTGCGCCGGGGAAATGCTCGGCACCGCCTGGGCGGTCATGGGTTTGTCGGTGGGATTGTAGGCCACGAACAGCATCTCGGTGACGGCGCCTGGGTGGACCACGACGTCGTCAGCCTTGGAATGGAACTCCCACACCATATTGGCGGCATTGGTGGACACAAACTGCACCCGTACCTGGCGCATCGAGTCCACGGCCTGTGATCCCTCATAGTGCCCGGTGGCCTTGTCATTGACGCCGAACACGTTGAGCAGCGCGTCGTAGATGGGTACCAAAGCGAAGCTCAACGCGAACATCGCCACCGCAAGAATCAGCAGTCGAGCGATAAACCGTTTGAGCGGAACAGATTCAGCCATAACACCCACCCAGTATCAGCAAGGGCAACACGATCCGGAACATCGTCGAGTATAGACAGCACCGGCAGCCTCGCGATGGGCACAGGAAATCAGTGAAAAACGATCAATCCCACCCAATAAAGTCAGGAGCAGAAACGTTTTTGCGACTAAAATTTGCAACTGGTTATAGCCCCTGCGCATAACCCTGAATTAATTATGACAAATGCATCTTAGGGGCTCGTATAAACGAGCTAACTTCTCCTTTTTCCTACACCTGTTTCACTGGAGCCACCATGAATACCGCCGCATTGCGCGAGCAGATTTCCCGTGCCCATCACCACGAAGCCAGCACGGGCCAGCTGGCCCTGCAGCTGGAAAAACAATTGCCGCATCTGCACTCGGCCATTTCCCTGGCTGAAGGTGATCGCAGCGCAGTCATGACGCGTTTCGTCACCGCCTACATTGACCTCGTCCCGGACCTGCTGGACGCCGCCAATGACGTAGCGCGCGCAGCCGGTATCGAAAGCCAGATCAAACCGGTACTGAAGATTGCCGAGCATTTTTTCCTGCAGCCTCCGTCAATCCTGGCCGGGCACGAAGGCCTGGAAGGTTTGCTCGATGAGGCCTACCTGGCGCATCGCTTGGTGGAAGAAGTAAACGATCTGTATATCAAGCATTTCGGTCAGCCATTGATTCCGGCGGATACCACCGTGGCCAACCTGATTGCCCACCAGTTGATTGGCGAAGCCTTTGCCAACCAGTTGGACGAGGCCGTGCACCTGGCGGTGGATGAAATGCTCAACGAAGAGAGTTTTGCGCTGGAGTCGGTGGAGAGCTACCGGGAAAAGCTGAGAAGCCCGAACACGGAAGCCGCGTGGAAGCGCTGGCCGTGCCTGTCGCGGCAGTTGGGCGTTGAACTGGCACTGGATCAGCCTGCCTGACCTCTCCAGCCAGAAGATCAAATGTGGGCGGGAGCAAACGCCTTCTTATCAAACAAAAATAGCGTGTTGATTTTAAAGCCTGAAATTTCACCCAGCCGAGCTTTTTCAGTCAACCATCTCCCTGTGGCGAGCGGGCTTGCCCCGCGTTGGGGTGCGCAGCGCCCCCAATCCAGCAAAACGCGGTGTGCCTGATACGGCTCAGCGCCTGGTTTTGGGGCTGCTGCGCAGCCCAACGCAGGACAAGCCTGCTCGCCACAGGGAGTCTTCGCTTAACTGAACGGCATTGGGGCTTGCCCGCTCGCCACAACAAGCCCGCTCAACTTGGCGGAGCCTCCCTTGTGTTCAAGCCGGGGCGGATCCAATGCCGGTCGTGGTCCTTATCCGCCCTTCCAGACGACGCTTGAGCCCTCGCGCCTCAATCACCAGCTTCGATCCCTTCGCGGCATTTGCGCGACCCCATTCCTCCAGCAATTCCAGGCACGAATGGTCGATGTAGCTCAGGTTATTGAGCGGCACATGCACGGTGGTCCCCGTCGGAACAGTCGACAGCACCTGGGTCAGCGCCGGTACCTTCAGGAAGGTTGCCGCACCGGTCAGGCGCAGTTCCATCTCGCCGTCCTGCGGCAGGTCGATCAGGCTGACCTTCAAGCGTGAGGCCTTGAACGCGAGCTTGAGCAACGTCAGGCCGAAGCCCACCAGCACGCCCGTCAGCAAATCGGTGAAAATGATCGCCAGGGCCGTGGCCGCGTAGGTGAACATCGGCATCCGCCCATAGCGTCCCAATGCCTTGAACGCCTTGATGTCCACCAGCTTGATCCCGGTGTACACCAGCACGCCGGCCAGGCTCGCCACCGGAATGCTTTGCAGCACGCTCGACAGCAGCAGCACGAAGCCCAGCAGCCAGACACCATGGAACATCGCCGACAGGCGCGTGGTGGCGCCGGCCTGAACGTTGGCCGAGCTGCGCACGATCACGCCGGTCATCGGCAGGGCGCCGACCAGACCGCAGAGCATGTTGCCTACGCCTTGGGCAGACAATTCCTTGTCGAAGTCCGAGCGCTGCCCACTGTGCATACGGTCAACCGCAGCGGCGGACAACAGCGTTTCGGCGCTGGCGATGAACGCCACCGCGAACGCCGCGATCAGCAACTGCGGATCGGCCAGGTTGAGCAGGTCGCTGGGCCGCAGCCAATCGATGGCGTCCGCCAGGTTTTCCGGCACTTCCACGCGTTTGACCTGCAACGCCAGCACCAGGCTGGTCACCGTCGCCAGGCCTACGCCGAGCAGGGCACCGGGCACAAAGCGCAGTGTTTGCGGGCGCAATTTGTCCCACAGGTACATCACCAGCATGGTCGACACACCCAGCAGGCCGGCCTGCCAGCCAAGGCCGCCACCCAGGGTCGGAATCGCTTCAACCAGCGCCGCCGGGAAGCCCGTGAGGTTGTCCAGACCCGAAGGCTTGGGCGCACCGTCGAGCATTACATGCACCTGCGACAGCACAATCAACACGCCGATACCCGCGAGCATGCCGTACACCACGGCCGGCGCCGTCACGCGGAACCAGCAGCCCAGGCGCAAACGCCCGGCCACCAGTTGCAGGAAGCCCGCCAGCAGTAGAATCGGCCCGAGCATCAGCATGCCGTGCTGACGCACCAGTTCGAACACCAACACCGCAAGACCCGCTGCCGGACCGCTGACCTGCAGCGGCGAACCCGCCAGCCAGCCCACCACCAGCCCGCCGATGATCCCGGTAATCAGGCCCTTGGCCGGCGGCATGCCGGACGCAATCGCGATACCCATGCACAAGGGCAGGGCGACCAGAAACACAACCACGGAAGCGAGCAGCTCCCGCGGCAATACAGCTTTCAATTGAGCAGCACGCATGATGACTCTCCCGAGGCATTCGCCGGGCGCGGTAAAGCCTGGCTGCATCCATGGCAGCCACCGCTTTACCCGGCAGGGAAGTGTGTTAGAAGCGCGCTTTAGGCGTCGCGGATGGAATCGGACCTTCACCGCCCAACGGTCGGAACGCCGACTGATCCGCGTCATAGGCCCGGATCTCGCTGGTCTCGATGTTGTAGATCCAGCCATGGATGAACAACTGACCATTGGCCATGCGCGAAGCCACGGAAGGGTGGGTGCGCAAATGCTGCAACTGGGCGATGACGTTTTCTTCGGTCAGCACCTGCATGCTTTCGCCTTCGTTGGCGCAGTCGCAGTTGTCATGGACCATGGTCTTGGCGACCTCGGCATGACGCAGCCAGGCCTTGACCGTCGGCATCTTCTCCAGGCTCTGAGGGTTGAGCACTGCGCGCATGGCGCCGCAGTCGGAGTGGCCGCATACGATGATGTGCTGCACGCCCAGAGCGAGTACCGCGTACTCGATGGCGGTGGATACGCCGCCATTCATCTGGCCATAAGGCGGAACCACGTTGCCCACGTTACGGGTCACGAACAGGTCGCCGGGCGAGCTTTGGGTAATCAGCTCGGGCACGATGCGCGAGTCGGCGCAGGTAATGAACATCGCACGTGGGCTCTGGGCCGTGGCGAGTTTCTTGAACAGTTCTTCCTGCTGGGGGAAGACGTCGTGATGGAAATGCAGAAAACCGTCGACGATGTGCTGCAGCGCTGCATCGGCGGACTCCGCCACTTGAGGGGCTGAAGCCGACGCAGCCAACGGCTGTTTATCGTTATCACTCATGATTGATCCTCATACTTTATGCAGGGCAGGGTTCAGCTCAGTTCGACGCCAGAGCCGTGAAATAGTTGTGCAACTGCCACAACCAGGTCACCGACTCATTGGTCACTCGCTGAACAAGTTAACCATCGAAACTTAACTCAAACTGAATGAACCGCTCTAGATCGAGGGTTTCAGTGATGTCAAAACGCGACCATTCCTACAGTAACGGTGTACCTCACCTGATCAGTCTATAACAGCGCAATCTGTCTGCCCGGTGGGCAGAACGCCGTGCAATCGAGGTTATACCCCTCCCGACGGTCCATGCCCAGGCGCTTGATCGCCTTGCTGAACCGCTGCGCCAACAGATCCGCAAACGGCCCCTCGCCGCGCATGCGCACGCCGAATCGACTGTCGTACACCTCACCGCCGCGCACCTGGCGCACCAGGCTCATTACGTGGGCCGCGCGCTGCGGATAATGCGCCGCGAGCCACTCCTCGAACAGCGGCGCCACTTCCAGCGGCAGGCGCAGCATCATGTAGGCCGCACTTTGCGCCCCGGCGGCGTGGGCTTCGGTGAGCAGGCTTTCCAGCTCACTGTCGTTGATCATCGGGATCATCGGCGAGCACAGCACACCCACCGCAATGCCGGCCTCGCGCATCACGCGGATGGCCCGCAACCGCGCCTTGGGCGCCGCCGCGCGCGGTTCGAGGATACGCTTGAGTTCATCGTCCAGGCTGGTGAGGCTGATCATCACCGCCACCAGCCGTTGCCGGGCCAGTTCGGTGAGCAGGTCAAGGTCGCGCAGTATCAGCGAGCCTTTGGTGATGATGGTCACCGGGTGCCGATAGCGCAGCAGCACTTCGAGGAGTTGCCGAGTGATTTTATGTTCGCGCTCAATAGGCTGGTACGGGTCGGTATTGGAGCCCAGGTTGATCGGCGCACACACATAGCCGGGCCTGGACAGCTGCTGCTCGAGTACCTGGGCCGCATTGCTTTTGGCGATCAGGCGGGTTTCGAAATCCAGCCCTGGCGACATGTCCCAATAGGCATGGCTGGGCCGCGCGTAGCAGTAGATGCAGCCATGCTCGCACCCGCGATACGGGTTGATCGAACGATCGAACGGCAGATCCGGCGAGTTGTTGCGCGTGATGATGGTTTTGGCCGTTTCGATGCGCACTTCGGTGCCCTGGGTCTGCGGGACTTCCTGATGCCAGCCGTCGTCCTCGGCCACGCTGACGGTGGGCGCAAAGCGATTATGCAGATTGGTGGCCGTACCCCGGCCACGGGGCGGCAGCGCAGTGGTCATGAAAATGCCTCGATACTGTTTTTATGTACAGTATCGAGGCGAGGAGGTTATGACCAGTGCCGTCCGGCGGTCAGTGCTTTTGCGTGACTTGCCCCAGATCATCGCCCGAGGTGCTGCGCATATCGCTCTTGCGCAACTCGGCCACCTCGCTGGCGGTGATCGGCGCGCCTTTATTGCCCCAGCTGCCACGGATGAAACTGACCACCTGTGCCACTTCCTCATCCGACAAACGCCAGGCAAACGCCGGCATGGTAAAGGTCGATGGCGCCGTGTGGGTGGCCGGCAGGGTGCCGCCGTTCAACACGATGTTGATCAACGACGTGGCATCCGCCGTCTGCAGCACCGGATTGCCCGCCAGCGCCGGGAACACCCGCGTGTAGCCATGACCATCGGTACGGTGACAGGCCGCGCAGTTGTCGATGTACACCGACGCGCCCGGCTTGCTGTCATCACCCTTCCACAGCGCCTCGGCCACCTGCTTGTCGTATTGATGCGGCGCGTCCTTGGGATCGACTGCAGGCAGGCTCTTGAGGTAGCGGGCGATAGCGGTCAGGTCGTCTTGCGACATGTACTGCATGCTGTGCACTACAACATCACTCATGCCGCCAAACACCGCGCTGCGGTCGCTGCGACCGGTCTTGAGAAACTGCACCAGTTGCTCTTCGCTCCAGCTACCGAGGCCGTCCTTGTGATCGCCCCGCAGGCTCTTGGCGATCCAGCCTTCCAGCGGCGCGCTGCCAGACAGGAACGCGTTGCCATCGGCAGCGCTGAGGGCTTTTTCCTGCATGGTCAGCGCTCGCGGCGTATGGCACGCGCCGCAATGACCGAGGCCCTCCACCAGGTAGGCGCCACGGCTGATCACCGGATCGGCATCCGCTGGCGCCTGGTAATCCGCCACCTCAGGGGCAAACATCCAGCGCCACGCCGCCAACGGCCAGCGCATGCTCAGGGGCCAGGGAATGTCGCTGTCCCGGTTTTCCTGGGCGACCGGTTCCACGCCTTTCATGAAGTAGACATACAGCGCCTGCATGTCGCTTTCGCTGACACGCGCATAAGACGGGTAGGGCATCGCCGGGTAAAGCGTACTGCCGCTCTTGGCGACGCCATGGCGTACGGCCTTGTCGAAGTCTTCGAAGCTGTAGTTGCCCAGGCCTGTCTTGTCCGGGGTGATGTTGGTGGAATAGATCACACCGATTGGGGTTTCCATCGGCAGGCCGCCGGCGAACGGCTTGCCGTCCTTGGCGGTGTGGCAGGCCACGCAGTCACCGGCGCGGGCCAGGTATTCGCCCTGCTTGATCAGGTCGGTTTCGGCAGCGCTCACCGAGCAACTGCTGAAAAGCGCCAGGGTCGCGATCACAAATGCTTTCATGCTCATCGCTCCTTATGCCTGAACCAGTGGGCCGGGGTTTTTCAGGTACTGCTCGCGGATCGCCCGGGCCGACCAATAGGTCAACGCAGCCACCAGACCGGTAGGGTTGTAGCCCAGGCCTTGTGGGAAAGCGGATGCGCCGGGGACAAACACATTGTGTACATCCCAGCTCTGCAGGTAGCGGTTCAACGCGCTGGTTTTCGGGTCGGTGCCCATGATCGCGCCGCCGTTGAGGTGGGTGGTCTGATAAGACGCTGTATTGAAATGCTCGCCGACTTTCTTGCCGAGCAGGGCAATCGACTTGGGGTTCATCGCCTCGGCGACCTTGCTCATTTTCTCGACCATGAAGCGGTTCATCTTGATGTCGTTTTCCTGCCAGTCAAACGTCATCCGCAGTAACGGCAGGCCGTAGGCATCGCGGTACACCGGGTCCAGATCGAGGTAGTTGCCCCGGTAGGATTGATGGGCGCCGTGAGCATCCATCGACACCTGATGGGTGTAGTAATCGGCGGTGGCGCGCTTCCACGCACTGCCCCAGGCCGGTGTGCCCGGCGGGTTGGACGTGCCGGCAATCGGCCGGCTGCCCGCCTGGTTGACCCACATCGGCGAGCCGCCGACAAAGCCATGGGGGCCGTGGTCGAAGTTGTCCGCGTTGAAATCATCGATGGCCACGCCATTGCCGCCCGCACCGATAAAATTATTGGTGTGGGTGTCCTTGTCGAAGAACGCCTTGATGGTGGCCATGTTCTGGTACGCAAAGTTACGGCCCACCACACCCTCGTTGGTGATCGGGTCGTAGGGCTTGCCAATGCCCGACAGCAGCATCAGCCGCACGTTGTGGAACTGGAAAGCACCGAGGATCACCAGATCGGCCGGCTGCTCGCATTCGCGGCCCTGTGCGTCGATGTAGGTCACACCGGTGGCTTTGCTTTTGGTGCTGTCGAGATTGACCTTTAGCACGTGGGAGTTGGGCCGCAGCTCGAAGTTGGGCACCTGGCGCAACGCCGGCAGGATGTTCACGTTCGGCGATGCCTTGGAGTACATGTAGCAGACATAGCCGCTGCAAAATCCGCAGAAGTTGCACGGCCCCATCTGCGCGCCATAGGGGTTGGTATAAGGCCCCGAGGTATTGGCCGACGGCAGGTTGTAGGGTTTGTAACCCACCTCGGCCGCCGCTTTCTGAAACAGCTGTGCGGAGACGGTGTTTTTCTGCGACGCCAACGGGAACGGATTGGAGCGATCCGGCGCATACGGGTTGCCGCCACGCCCTTCGCCCACCAATTGACCGTTGACGGTCCAGGCCTGGCCTGAAGTGCCGAAGACCTTCTCCGCATAGTCGAAAAACGGCTCCAGCTCTTCGTAACTGACGCCGAAATCCTGGATGGTCATGTCTTTGGGGATGAAGTGTTTGCCGTAGCGCTCTTCGTAATGGCTGCGCATGCGCAACTCGATGGGATCGACGCGAAAATGCACGCCCGACCAATGCAGGCCCGCACCGCCGACGCCATTGCCCGGCAAAAAGGCGCCAAGCTGGCGGTTGGGCAGGGCGACATCATTCACGCTATGGCGAATGGTCACCGTCTCCTTGGAAATGTCCTGGAAGAGCTTTTTACGCACGCTGTAGGTCAGTTCGTCGATGACCTGGGGATAGTTGCCGTCCGGATAAGTGTCCTGCATCGGGCCGCGTTCCAGCGCTACCACGTTCAGGCCCGCCTCCGTGAGCTCCTTGGCCATGATTGCACCGGTCCAGCCGAAGCCTACGATCACTGCATCGACTTTCTTCATGATGGTCGCCACGTTTATGCCCTCTCGCCGCGCATGGAAACAGCCGGGAAGGGGTATTGCTCGTTGCGTTCCACCCAATCCATGAAATCGGCG
>Ga0256410_1002524_pt1 | contig 12132 bp, 9 predicted proteins | sample PhyWR1_FD_185983 | JGI IMG/M metagenome (GOLD analysis project Ga0256410, IMG submission 185983) | Leaf surface microbial communities from wheat plants in UC Gill Tract Community Farm, Albany, California, United States - DLSL W.R1 | ecosystem: Host-associated > Plants > Phyllosphere >... | reverse complement strand
TGGGGCGCGGTGCTGGCGTTTGCCAGTTGGCCGCTGATGGTCCTGCTCACCCGCTGGCTGGGTGGGCGCGAATCCCTGGCAGCCGGCATCCTCACGTTGTGCTGGATGTTGCTGGTGGCGCTGCCGCTGGTGTGGCTGGGCTTTAACCTCGCGGACCATGTGCGCGATGCAACGGCCTTGATCAAGGATATCCAGGTCGATGGCCTGCCGGAGGCACCCACCTGGCTGGGTTCGATCCCCTTTGTTGGCGAACGGCTGGTGGCGATGTGGGACAGCATCGACCAGCAGGGCGCGGCCTTGATGGTCAGCATCAAGCCGTACTTGGGGCAAGTCGGCAATTGGTTGCTGGCGCGCAGTGCGCAGATCGGCGGTGGCATCCTGGAACTGACCCTGAGCCTGGTCTTCGTGTTCTTTTTCTATCGCGACGGGCCGCGCCTGGCGATGTTCGTCCATCGTCTGCTGGAGCGCTTGATCGGTGACCGTGCCGGCTACTACATCGAACTGGTGGCGGGGACGGTACAACGGGTGGTCAATGGCGTGATCGGCACCGCCGCCGCCCAGGCCTTACTGGCGCTGATCGGCTTCCTGATCGCTGGCGTTCCGGGGGCATTGGTGCTGGGCATCGTCACCTTCCTGCTCAGCCTGATCCCCATGGGCCCGCCGCTGGTGTGGATCCCGGCCACAGCCTGGCTGGCCTGGAAGGGCGATTACACCTATGCGGTGTTCCTCGGTGTGTGGGGCACGTTCATCATCAGTGGCGTGGACAACGTGCTCAAACCTTACCTGATCAGCCGAGGCGGCAACCTGCCGCTGGTGATCGTGCTGCTCGGGGTGTTCGGCGGCTTGATTGCCTTTGGTTTTATCGGCTTGTTCATCGGCCCGACCTTGCTGGCGGTGGCCTATAGCCTGCTGATGGATTGGAGTGCGACTCAGGCCCAGGGGCGCCGCGAAGACAAGCCGCTGTAACTGATATGTGAGGGCTAATGTGGGGGTTGGCACTCAGGTCCTTGGCAGCCACATCACCGCAGTCAAGCCACCGCCTGGGGTTTCCTCCAACTCCAGTCGACCGCCGAGGCGTTCGGCCGCTTCCTTGGAAATCGTCATGCCCAGGCCGACGCCGCCGGAGTTGCGATTGCGTGACCCCTCCAGCCGATAGAACGGCTCGAACACGGCCTCACGCTTGTCGGCGGCGATGCCGGGGCCGTGGTCGATCACGCGGATGATCAACGCTTCGCGGCTGTCCGTCAGCTCGATGCGCGCCGTGCCGGCATAGCGCAAGGCGTTGTCGATCAGGTTATTGAGGCACGAACGCAAGGCCATGGGCTGCACTTGCAGGGGCGCGCAGGTGCCGGCAAATTGCACATCGGAGCCTTGGTCCTGGGCGTTTTCGCTCATCGACTCGACCAACGCTTGCACGTCCAGCCAATGCCGGGTTTCGCCGGTGCGTTGTTCGTGCAGGTAGCTCAAGGTGGCGTCGAGCATGCCGATCATGTCGTCCAGGTCCTGCCGCATCTGGCCCTGCAGCTTGGTGTCTTCGATTTGTTCCAGGCGCAGCTTGAGGCGTGACAGCGGGGTGCGCAGGTCATGAGAAACCGCGCCGAGCATGCGCGCACGCTGGCTGACCTGCTCGCGGATACGCCGTTGCATCAGGTTGAAGGTCGATGCCGCCTGCCGTGCCTCCTGTGGCCCCGACTCGTCCAGGGGCGGGCTGTCGAGGTCCAGGCTCAAGCGCTCAGCGGCTTCACTCAGGCGCTGGATCGGCCGGCTCAGCAACTTGGCGCCATACCAGGCCGCGATGATCAGCGAGATGAACTGGAACGTCAGCGGCACCACTGGGCCACCGAACCAGGGGCGGCGGTGCTCTTTATGCAGTGGCTTCATGGAGCCGTCCGGCTGCTCGACGAACACTTCCTGAGGCGGTGGTGGAGGGGGCGGGCCGTAATAGCGAAACCAGGAGATCGCCAGCACGTGGGCCAGGACAATGGCCACCAACAACACGCCAAACAGTCGACCGAACAGCGTGTTGAAGGCGTTGCGCATCAGCCGATATCCCGGGCGTCGAACAGGTAGCCTTCACCGCGTACGGTCTTGATCAGTTGCGGTGCCTTGGGGTCATCCCCGAGTTTTTGCCGCAGTCGCGAGACCAGCAAGTCGATGCTGCGATCAAAGGCTTCGATGGAGCGGCCACGTGCGGCATCCAGCAATTGCTCGCGGCTCAACACCCGGCGCGGGCGCTCGATAAACACCCAGAGCAAGCGGAATTCCGCGTTGGACAGCGGCACCACCAGGCCATCGTCGGCCACCAGTTGGCGCAGCACGCTGTTGAGGCGCCAGTTGTCGAAGCGGATATTGGCGCGCTGTTCGGTGCGGTCATCGCGCACGCGGCGCAGGATGGTCTGGATACGCGCGACCAGTTCACGCGGTTCGAAGGGCTTGGACATATAGTCGTCGGCGCCCAGTTCCAGGCCAATGATGCGGTCGGTGGGTTCGCAGCGGGCGGTGAGCATCAGGATCGGGATGTCCGATTCCGCGCGCAACCAGCGGCACAGCGACAGGCCATCCTCGCCCGGCAGCATCAGGTCGAGCACCACCACGTCAAAGGTTTCAGCCTGCATGGCCTGGCGCATGGCGGTGCCGTCGGTGACGCCTGTGGCGAGAATGCCGAAGCGCGCGAGGTAGTCGATCAGCAGTTCGCGGATCGGCACATCGTCGTCGACGATCAGCGCGCGGGTGTTCCAACGCTTGTCATCGGCGATCACCGCGCCTTTTTGCTCGTCGTTCATGGAGACGGGAGGGGTATGCATAATGCGATCATCTGCCCTGTTGTTGCGGTCAGCATAGGCGCCCAGCCCCATGGCTGGAAGTGCTGCTCGGTGGGTCGTGCGGGCGAGGCTAGCCGTGGGGCGTGTTGGGGGCATGTCGTGAATGTATCAGCTTTGAAATAATTGCCCGAAAACGCCCGCCTAATGGCGCTTGGTCAGTATTTACCGATCATCGGATCCCGCAACGGCGCTGCTTGCGCTACAATCCGCGCCGATTTCGACTTGCCTGAGAGCCCATTCCAATGTCCGTCTGCCAGACTCCTATCATCGTCGCCCTGGATTACCCCACTCGTGACGCCGCACTGAAGCTGGCTGACCAGTTGGACCCGAAGCTTTGCCGGGTCAAGGTCGGCAAGGAGCTATTTACCAGCTGCGCCGCGGAAATCGTCGGCACCCTGCGCGACAAAGGTTTCGAGGTGTTCCTCGACCTGAAATTCCACGATATCCCGAATACCACCGCCATGGCGGTCAAGGCTGCTGCCGAAATGGGCGTGTGGATGGTCAATGTGCACTGCTCCGGTGGCCTGCGCATGATGTCGGCCTGCCGTGAAGTGCTGGAGCAGCGCAGCGGGCCTAAACCCCTGCTGATTGGTGTGACCGTGCTCACCAGCATGGAGCGCGAAGACCTGGCTGGTATCGGCCTGGATATCGAGCCTCAGGAGCAGGTGCTGCGCTTGGCAGCCCTGGCGCAGAAAGCCGGCCTTGATGGCCTGGTGTGCTCGGCGCTGGAAGCCCAGGCGCTGAAAACTGCGCACCCGTCGCTGCAACTGGTGACCCCGGGGATCCGCCCGGCGGGCAGCGCCCAGGATGACCAGCGCCGCATCCTGACTCCGCGTCAGGCACTGGACGCGGGTTCCGATTACCTGGTGATCGGCCGTCCGATCAGCCAGGCGGCCGATCCGGCCAAGGCGTTGGCGGCAGTGGTCGCCGAAATCGCCTGAAACCTGAGGCGAACACTGTAGAAAATGTGGGGGCGGGCTTGCTCGCGAAAGCGGCCCGACAGCCAACCATTATCTAACTGTCACCCCGCGATCCAAAAATGTGGGAGCGGGCTTGCCCGCGAAGACGGCCTGGCAGCCAACCACTCTCTGCCTGACACCCCACGATTCAAAAATGTGGGAGCGGGCTTGCTCGCGAAAGCGGCCTGACAGCCAACCACTGTCTAACTGTCACCCCGCGTTCCAACTGTGGGAGCGGACTTGCCCGCGAAGGCGGCCTGACAGCCGACCTGGATGTTGGATCAGACCGGGTACATATCCGTTATTGAGGCAACGGCTGCTATGGGTTCCGCTCTTACAGCGGGTCACTTTGGAAAAGAGCCCCAAAGTAACCAAAAGGCTCTTGCCCCAACACTCGGCACCTCGCCCAGGCTCGGTGTGCCCGTAATCCGACATTGATTTGGGGGGCCGCCGCCACGCGCCCTCCATGGCGCGGGGCGGCTAAACCGGCATCCCTGCCGGTTTACCCCCCAAATCCCTGTCGAATTCCGGCCAGCGTGTTTGATGGGGCGCCTCAGATCAAAAGCCAGATCAACAGCGGCTCGCTTCGCATCGTGGTTAGCGCTGGTTGCGCAGTGTGTCAGCTGACTTTGAGCACCAGTTTGCCGAAGTTTTCCCCGTTGAACAGTTTCATCAACGTCTCCGGGAACGTCTCCAGCCCTTCAACGATGTCTTCTTTGCTCTTGAGCTTGCCCTGGGCCATCCAGCTGGCCATTTCCTGGCCGGCGGCGGCGAAGTTGGCAGCGTGATCCATCACCACGAAGCCTTCCATGCGCGCGCGATTGACCAACAGTGACAAGTAGTTGGCCGGGCCCTTCACGGCTTCCTTGTTGTTGTATTGGCTGATGGCGCCGCAGATCACCACGCGCGCCTTCAACGCCAGGCGGCTGAGCACCGCGTCGAGAATATCGCCGCCGACGTTATCGAAATACACGTCTACACCTTTCGGGCACTCGCGCTTGAGCGCAGCGGGCACGTCTTCGCTTTTGTAATCGATGGCCGCGTCGAAGCCCAGTTCATCCACCAGGAACTTGCACTTGTCTGCGCCGCCAGCAATACCCACTACACGGCAGCCCTTGATCTTGGCGATCTGCCCGGCAATGCTGCCCACGGCACCGGCTGCGCCGGAGATCACCACCGTCTCGCCGGCCTTGGGCGCGCCGGTGTCCAGCAGTGCGAAGTAAGCGGTCATGCCGGTCATGCCCAGGGCAGACAGGTAACGGGGCAGGGGTGCCAGTTTCGGATCAACCTTGTAGAAACCCCGTGGCTCGCCCAGGAAGTAATCCTGCACGCCCAAGGCGCCGTTGACGTAGTCCCCGACCGCAAACTTCGGAGTGTTCGAGGCAATCACTTTGCCCACGCCGAGGGCACGCATCACTTCACCGATGCCGACCGGCGGAATATAGGATTTGCCTTCATTCATCCAGCCACGCATGGCCGGGTCGAGGGACAGGTATTCGTTGCGCACCAGCACCTGGCCGTCCTGGGGCGTGCCCACCGGCACTTCCTGATAGGTGAAGGTTTCCCGGGTGGCCGCGCCGACCGGGCGCTTGGCGAGCAGGAATTGGCGATTGGTCTGGGCGGTCATGGCAGCGACTCTTCTGGAAATGAACCTGGAGTGATAGACCTTGAGCGGGCTGTGAGCAAGGTTCACAGAAGGCGCGAATGCCGCCCGATAGGCGCTGCTGATAGTTGTGCGGTGGCTCTTATCACTGCGATTCATGCAGCCTCACACGGCCTTCTGATAGTGCTGACGCGCCCCATGCTGCGTTGGCTAGACTCGACCCACGGTTATTTTCCCCACAGGACATCCTCCATGAGCATGACGTTTTCCGGCCAGGTCGCCCTGGTAACCGGCGCCGCCGCCGGTATTGGCCGCGCCACCGCATTGGCTTTCGCCGCCGAAGGTTTGAAAGTAGTGGTTGCCGACCTGGATGTCGCGGGCGGCGAAGGCACCGTCGCATTGATCCATCAGGCTGGCGGTGAGGCGCTGTTCGTTCGTTGCAACGTCACGCTCGAGGCGGATGTGCAGCAATTGATGGCCCAGACCATCGACGCTTATGGCCGCCTGGACTACGCCTTCAATAACGCCGGGATCGAGATCGAGAAGGGCAAGCTGGCGGACGGCAGCCTGGATGAATTCGACGCGATCATGGGCGTCAACGTCAAAGGCGTGTGGTTGTGCATGAAGCACCAATTGCCGCTGCTGCTCGCGCAGGGCGGCGGGGCGATCGTCAACACTGCGTCGGTCGCGGGTTTGGGCGCGGCGCCGAAAATGAGCATTTATGCGGCGTCCAAGCATGCGGTGATCGGCCTGACCAAATCGGCGGCCATCGAGTATGCGAAGAAGAAAATCCGCGTCAACGCTGTCTGCCCGGCCGTGATCGATACCGATATGTTCCGGCGTGCCTACGAAGCCGACCCACGCAAGGCCGAATTTGCCGCCGCCATGCACCCGGTCGGGCGCATTGGCAAGGTCGAGGAAATTGCCAGTGCGGTGCTGTACCTGTGCAGCGATGGTGCGGCCTTTACCACGGGCCAAGCCTTGGCGGTAGACGGCGGTGCGACGGCTATCTAGGACCTCAGGTTGTCCTCCAATCGAAAAGGTTTGGGGGACTGTGGGGCGTTTCCACAGCTGGCAGTGTGCCCTGTCAGAATGTGTATCAACAGGTAAATAACTCAATAAAATCAATACTTTAATAAAACTTGGCAAGCGGTCTTCGGGGGCTTCTGTGCTTAACTGTCCAGGGTTGAATAACAGACAGTTGAAGTGAGTGGCGCATGGATTTAGGGATCGATCGACAAGCCCTTGTACCGGTGGTTCAGCAGATCATCAGCGCAGTGGCGCAATGGATTCGCACGAGCGGGGCGAGCCCTGGCACACGCTTACCGTCCGTTCGACAGGTGGCCCTCGATAACCTGCTCAGCCAGTCCAGCGTGATTGAGGCATTCGAGCGAATGGTCGCCCAGGGCATGTTGGTTTCCAAACCGGGGGCAGGTTTCAGCGTGGCCCAGCCGCCGACGCCGCATGAAGGCCAGTGGTACGAAGGTGCTGAGCGAGACTGGGGAGCCTTCGCCGATAACCCATTGGGCGAGCTGAAACTGGGCTGCGGCTGGTTGCCGGATGCCTGGCGCGAAAGCGATGACATCAGCTACGCGATTCGCGAAGTCACCCGTACCGACACGGCGGGCCTGTTCAACTACAGCACCCCGTTGGGTCTGCCGGCGTTGCGCGAGCAATTGCTCAAGCGCCTGACCCAGACCCACATCGCCACCAACCTTGACCGTATCCTCACGACGGCCGGCGCCAGCCATGCCCAGGACCTGCTGATACGCACACTGCTCAAGGCCGGTGATTGCGTGGTGGTGGAAACACCAGGGTACGGCAACCTCTATCGGCAACTGGCGTTCCACGGTGTGCAACTGCTGGAAGTACCGCGTACGCGCGGTGGTCCGGACATCCCGGCGTTGGAAACGCTGCTGCGGCAGCATCGGCCCAAGTGCCTGTTCATCAACAGCCTGTACCACAACCCCACCGGCTCGAGTTTGTGCCGCGCGGTGGCCGAGCGTTTGCTGGAGCTGGCGCGTCGCGAAAACTTTCTGATCATCGAAGAAGATGTTTTCGGCGACTTGCAGCATGCCAGTTGCACGCGGCTTTCGGCACTGCCCCATGATGACCGGGTGATTTACGTCGCGAGCTTTTCCAAGACCCTGAGCAGCGCCTTGCGCGTGGGGTATCTGAGCGCCAGCACGGCGATCATCGCGCAGTTGACCTGCCTCAAGACCTTGACCGGCTTTGGCACCTCGCGGTTTGCCGAGGCCGTGGTGGCCACGCTTCTGGCGAATGGCACCTACCGCAAATGGGTGCAGCGTCTGCGCAAGCGGCTGAGTACGCAAATGGCCGCCACGTTGCAGGTGCTCGAAGATGAGGAGTGGGAGGTGTTCGCCACGCCCGCTGGCGGGATGTTCCTGTGGGCGCGGCCGGGGGCTGGGGATCGGTCGCGGTTGCAGGCGTGCGCCCGGCGGCTCGGCGTTTTATTGTCGCCGGGGGCACTGTTCAGCCCGACCAGCGAACCCAGTGAGTGGCTGCGCATCAATGTGGCCTATGCTGCTGATCAACGCGCCTTGGCGTTTTTCCGAGCCATGGGACCCGTCAGATCGACCTCGACCATTCTGAAAACGACGAAGGTGTAGCTTTTTGCCATTATTGTGGCGCCAACGACTTGTGTTCAGTGCCTTGTGGTTGCGAATCTCGCTTGTATAAACCGGGCTTGATGGCATCTGCCATTGCAAGAGGATTCAAGTGCAATGATTTCGGCCGTGCAACGACGCTTCGCCAACCTCGGTATGGCAAAAAAACTGGGCTTGGGCTTCACCCTGGTGCTGCTGTTGACGGCCTTGGTCGCGGCTATCGGCGTGTGGTCCCTGCAAACCGTTGGCCAGCGCTTCGAAGGGCTCAAGACCATGTCGTCGCTCAACAGTGGCCTGCTCAAGGTGCGCCTGATCGAGCAGGACTACGCGTTGCATGCCGACCCCAAGGCTGTTGACGCCCTGCATGAGAGTGTCGATGCCTTGGCCGCTCTCGCCGCCGGCCTCAAGGCCCAGTCGGTGGCCAACGTGCCGGTCATGACGGATGTCGAACAGGCCCTGGCCGCCTACCGCAAGGCATTCGATGAGTTCGTCGAATTGACCCAGACCAAGGACCTGGCGTTGGAAATGGCCAGTTGGTCTGTGTCCAGCGTGGCCAATAACCTCGACGTATTGCAGGCCGGGTTGGCGGACGACGGCGCCTATGGCCTCAAGGAAAGCCAGGGCAAGGAGGGGGCCGAGTTTATCGAGCAGGCCGGGCAGGTCAGCCAGGTGTCGCGCCTGATGCTGCAAGCCATGAACGAAGCGCGGGTACGCCTGGACCAGAGCCGCAAGGCGAGTGACGAAGAAACCGAACAGGGCAAGATCGAGCAGGCCGACCAGGCCCTGGCCCAGGTGGAGCAACTGAAGACCTCGGTCAAGGACCCCGGCTACCAGACCGTGCTTAACGAAGTGGCTGGGCATATCGCCGCGTTCAGTGAAAAGCTCGGTGAGTACACCGGCCTGCTGGCCCAGGAGAAAGTGGTCTACAAGCAGTTGCATGATCGGGCAGACCAGGTGGTGAGCCGGGTCAACCAGGCTTATGACGCCGAAGACCAGTCGATGCAGGCGCAGTTGAAGAAAAGCGCAATGCTGATCATCGGCTCTTCGGCCCTGGCGCTGCTGGTGGGGTTGATCGCGGCCTGGGTGATTACCCGGCTGATCGTTGCGCCGCTGCGCAGTGTGATCGCCGTGGCCCAGCAGATTGCCGCCGGCGACTTGAGCGGGCGCATGGAGGTCAGCCGTCGCGATGAAATCGGCCAACTGATGCAGGCGATGCAACAGATGGGCAACGGGCTGAGCCAGATGGTCAGCGGCCTGCAAGCCGGTATCGAGCAACTGGCCAGCTCGGCGCATTCATTGTCCAGCGTCACCGAGCAGACCAATGTCGAAGTCAGCAGCCAGAAAGAAGAAACCGAACAGGTCGCCACCGCGATGAACCAGATGACCGCCACCGTGCACGACGTGGCGCGCAACGCCGAAGAGGCCGCGCAAGCCGCACAGACGGCGGATGACAAAGTCGACAGCGGCCAGCAAGTGGTGCGCCAGAGCCTGCAACGCATTGAATTGCTCGCCACCTCCAGCACCAGTGCCAGCGCCAGCATCGAGAGCCTGAGCGCAGAAATCCAGCATATCGGCACCGTGTTGAGTGTGATCAAAAGCGTGGCCGAACAGACCAACCTGCTGGCCCTCAACGCTGCCATCGAAGCCGCACGCGCCGGAGAGCAGGGGCGCGGCTTTGCGGTGGTGGCCGATGAAGTGCGGGCCCTGGCCAAGCGCACCCAGCAATCCACCGAGGAAATCGAGCGCCTGGTCAGTACCTTGCGCAGCGCGGCCCAGTCATCGGTGCAGCAGATCCAGCAGAGCGGTGAGCTGGTGAAGCTGGCGGTCAGCGATGCGCTGGAAACCGAGAGCGCCTTGGGCAGCATCGCAGTGGCGGTATCGTTGATCCAGCAGATGAACCAGCAGATTGCCGCTGCGGCCGAGCAGCAAAGCTCGGTGGCCGAAGAGATCAACCGCAGTGTCACCAGTATCCGCGCCAGTGCCGATCAATCGGCGCTGAGCATGCAGGGCAACGCCGCGTCGAGCATTCAACTGGCGCAGTTGGGCGCGGAGCTCAAGGGCATGGTAGGGCACTTCCGCCTGTGATCGCGGCGTTGACGCAGCGACCACAGGGGAGGAAGGTCAGGCGTTGTTGGCGAGGAAGGTCAGCAGCGCTTCGTTGACGAAGTCCGGGTTTTCCCTTGCGCTGATATGGCCCGCTTGCGGGATCAGGATCACGCTGCAGCCAATCAGGCCGGCCATTTCCTCTGATTCGACGGGCGGGCGCGGTTTGTCTTGTTCGCCGCACATCACCAGCGTGGTGTCGGCGTCCAGGCGTGGCAATTGCTCCAGCACATCCTCGCGACTGAAGATCAACCGGCCCAGGGGCACGATGCTGTGCAGCAGGCGCTCTTTGGAATAGCCCTGCAATTGCGTGCGAAAATCCTGGTACAGCGCTGATTCTCGGTTGATATCCGGGCGGAAGAAAATCGGTGCGACCACATCCAGCAAGGGCTCGGGGATGGCGCCGGCGTCTTCGATCATCTTGAACAGCGAGAAATAGTACTGGCGCGTGGCCTCGGGCTCGGCACCCAGGTAAGTGTCCATCAGTACCAGGCTGTTGATCCGCTGCGGTGCCAGCAACGCCAGGCGTGCGCCCCACATGCCACCCACGGAGAGCCCCACCAGGTTGATCTGGGGGATATCCAACTGGTCCAGCAAGGCCAGGGCCTGGCGCGCCAGGTCGTCGAGGGCGTGCGTTTGCGCGGGCAACGGACCGGATTCGCCATGGCCCCACAGTTCGGGAACGATGACGCGGTACTGTTGCGACAGGGCTTCGATCTGCGGCGCCCACATATCGGCGCCCCACAGGTAGCTTGAACCCAGCAGGACGACGGGGCCGCAGCCCTGGTCGACGTAGTGCAGCGGTTGTCCATCAATGACGGCGACAGGCATAGCAGGCCTCTGACTTCATGGAGTTAGGGGCACTTTTGTACGCTAGTCGGGGGCGGGGGGATAGATGCAAAGTGATGGCATGTAGCGAACTGGGGCTACACCGCGCCGGGTACGGTGCTGTGCCTGTGGCGAGGGAGCGTGCTCCCTCCGGCGACCTGACAGCCAACCACTGTCTGACTGTCACCCCGCGATCCAACGGTGGGAGCTGGCCTGCTCGTGAAAGCGGCCTGGCAGCCGACCTGGAGGTTGGATCAGGCCGGGTACCTATCCATTTCTGCGGTAACGGCTGCGATGGGTTCCACTCTTACAGCGGGTCACTTTTGGAAAAGAGCCCGGAATTCCGACCAGCGCGTTTGATGGGGCGGCTCAGATCAGAAGCAAGATCAAAAGCTCGATCAAGGTCGGCTCGGTTCGCATCGCAGTTAGCGTTGGTCGCTAAAGTGTCGTGTAGGTACCTGTGTACAGGAGGGGCATCAGTCGTAGATGACCTTCTTCTTCCACTCGGCGTCGGCGTCGACCACCTTGAGGCCTTCGGTCAGTTCGTTGACCTCGTCTTCGGCCGGCTTGCTGTTGGTCAGCACTGTTGAGTTGGCGCGGGCCAGTTGGCCTTCCAACTGCTGCAGCTGTGCGCTGTAGATCACCGGCTCCGGCTGTTTGCGCAGATACTGCACGCCACGTTCGAAGGCCAGGCGCGCCTGGCCGGGTTGGCCTTGTTGCAGCGCGTGCTGGCCGAGGTTGTTGAAGAACTCGATATGCAGCAACACCAGGATATGGCGGATTTCCCTGATCCAGTGCTTGGCCTCATTGGCCGGCAGGAAGCCGTCCTGGGCAGCACGGGTGACCTGGCCATGCAGGGCTTCAAGCAAGAAACGCACGTCCTTGGCCTTGGCTTCGGTCTGGATCGGCGCGGGCGGGTTGTTCACCGGGATCGATTCGCCCTGGGCCACCAGCGTATTCAGCTCGGTGATGCGGGCCTTGATCGGCGCACTGCCTTTATTGAGGTTCAACAGGCGCTGGTTGACGTTGAGCTCCAGGCGGGTCAGCAACAGTTTGAGCGCCGGGGTCATCAACTGGCCGGGAAAGGTCTCGGTGATTTCACCGCAACGGCGCAGGCGATCGTTTAACTCGATCTCGGTGCGCTTCTTTTCCAGCTTGTTGTTTTCCACCACGTGGTTCATGTAGCCAAT
>Ga0256410_1002518_pt1 | contig 12140 bp, 9 predicted proteins | sample PhyWR1_FD_185983 | JGI IMG/M metagenome (GOLD analysis project Ga0256410, IMG submission 185983) | Leaf surface microbial communities from wheat plants in UC Gill Tract Community Farm, Albany, California, United States - DLSL W.R1 | ecosystem: Host-associated > Plants > Phyllosphere >... | reverse complement strand
TATGCTTTTTGCTTTGTTCCAAATGAAATTTGCCATCATCGCTCCAGCAATTATTACAGGTTCATTTGCAGAACGCGTCCGCTTTATTTCTTATTTAATTTTCATCAGTTTATTTACGATTTTCATATATGCACCACTTTGTCATGCCGTTTGGTATCCGACAGGAGTTTTAGGAAGTTATTTTGGTGTAAAAGATTTTGCTGGAGGAACCGTAGTTCACATGAGTTCAGGATTTGCCGCTTTGGCTGGAGTTCTGGTTTTAGGAAAAAGAAAAAATAGTCAACATATTCCAACCAATATTCCGTTTGTATTATTAGGAACCGGAATGTTATGGTTTGGTTGGTTTGGTTTCAACGCAGGTTCTGCGCTTGCCGCGAATGGAACAGCTGCAATGGCTTTTGCAACAACTACAACTTCATCTGCCGCAGCAATGTTAACCTGGATTTTCTTTGACCGAATGAACGGAAGAAAAGTTTCGGCTCTTGGAGCATGTATTGGCGCAGTTGTAGGTTTGGTTGCCATTACACCAGCCGCTGGTTATATCTCGGTTCCGGAAAGTATGTTTTTTGGTTTTATAACTGCTTTGGTTTCTAACACGGCAGTAAATTGTAAATATTCAAAAAGGTTTGATGATACTCTTGACGTTTTTGCTTGTCACGGAGTTGGAGGAATTATGGGAATGATTTTGACCGCTATTTTTGCTCACGGCGAAAATGCAAGTTTACTTCACGGAGGCTGGAGCGTTTTCGGACATCATATGATGGCATTGGTTCTGGTTTCTGTTTTCACTTTCTTCGGCGCTTATTTCTTATTCAAAGTAACCAATTTCATTATTCCGTTAAGAGTTTCTGAAGAGTCAGAACACATCGGATTGGATTTGTCACAACACGACGAAACTTTAGATCCAAAATCAAAACCAATTACTGAACCACATTACGGTTGATTTTTTGTTGCCACGAATTACACGAATTTTTGCGAATTAATTTAATCAGCATGATTCAAAAAAAATTAGTGTAAATTAGTGTAATTCGTGACAAACTTATTTTAAACCCAATTGCGCTATTTTCATTCGTTTATATTCCTTAATTTTGCGGAAAATTTTTGTAAAAGTGGGAAGTAAAAATAAATTAAAAAGATTCAGAGAAAACGAAACATTTCAAAACGTTTTTCAACCAACAAGAGAAGAAGTTGTAGGCGATTTAATGCCTTTGAAAGGAAAATGGAATTCGGATTTCTTTAAAAATGATAATCCTCTGATTCTTGAATTAGGATGCGGAAAAGGTGAATATTCTGTTGGATTAGCAGAAAAATATCCTAACAAAAATTTTATCGGAATCGACATTAAAGGTGCACGCTTCTGGCGTGGTGCCAAAACTGCTGTTGAAGACGGTTTGCATAATGTTGCTTTTGTTCGTACTCAAATTGAATTGATCAATCATATTTTTGCTGAAAACGAAGTGGATGAAATCTGGATTACTTTTCCGGATCCGCAAATCAAATACAAAAGAACCAAACACAGAATGACGAATTCTGAGTTTTTGAAATTGTATAAAAAAATCCTTAAAAAAGATGGTGTCGTAAACCTTAAAACCGACAGCGAATTCATGCACGGATATACGCTTGGATTGCTTCATGGCGAAGGTCACGAAGTTTTGTATGCCAACCATAATGTTTACAAAAATGAAGGAAGTCCTGAAGTTGTAACTTCAATCCAGACATTTTATGAAAAACAATATTTAGAAATTAACAAGGCAATTACGTATATTCGTTTCAAAATTAAAGACTAATTTAATTTTGAAAAACATCTTTTAATCATCAAACAACTGAATGGTATATCTTACTCCATTTCTTTCCGGTTTTATTGCCGCTGTTATTGGGATTATTCCACCGGGATTAATCAACATGACGGCAGCCAAAATAAACCTAAAAGAAGGAAAAAAGAATGCTTTATGGTTTGTTATTGGAGCGGTTTTGGTGATTTTTTTTCAGGTTTCTGTTGCCGTTTTATTTGCGCGCGTAATCGATAATCGACCGGATGTTGTAACCTTATTGCGCGAAATTGGTTTTGTTATTTTTTCGATCCTGACAATTTATTTTTTGTTTATTGCCAAAGATCCAAAAACCAAAAAGAAATCTAAGATTAAGAAAAGCAGCAAAAAAAGCCGGTTCTTTCTCGGAATGCTACTTTCTGTATTGAATTTTTTTCCAATTCCGTATTATGTTGTCGTGAGCGTTACTTTGTCGTCTTACAATCTTTTTGTGTTTGAAAACAATATTATTTTCACCTTTGTATTAGGATCTATTCTGGGTTCTTTTGCTGTTCTGTACAGTTATATTGGCTTCTTTGGAAGAATTGAAAAGAAAACTGATTATCTAATGCGAAACATGAACACTATTATTGGAAGCATTACTGGTATGGTTGCTATTTTGACGCTTTTTAATATTTTGAATTATTATTTTGGGTAATAATTTATAGCCACAGATTTATTTTTCACGCAGATTCTGCAGATTTAAGCAGATCTAAAAAGATTTTTGATTTAATTTTTATCCATTATGGCTGAAGAAAATTTTTTCGAAAGAGTTTATGCGGTTGCAAGGCAAATTCCATACGGAAAAGTAACTTCTTATGGCGCAATTGCAAAAGCTTTGGGAGCAGCTCGTTCTGCAAGAATGGTAGGCTGGGCAATGAATGCTTCTCATAATATGGATGACGTTCCGGCGCACAGAGTTGTAAATCAAAAAGGTCTTTTGACCGGAAAACACCATTTTGACGGAACAAATTTAATGCAGCAACTTCTGGAAAACGAAGGAATTGAAGTTGTAGACAATCAAATCGTAGATTTCGAAAAACACTTTTGGAAACCTGAAGTTAATTTTTAATTTTTTTATACAATCTTGTCATCCCGAGGAACGAGGATCACATTAGAAACTCCGTACAGCAAATCGACAATCTTTGTCGAGTCTCGTGTGTGATCCTCGTTCCTCGGGATGACAAAAATGTGTGCAATACTTTTGAGTTATACTTTTGACAAAACATTAAATCAACTTGTATCACCTATATGTTCAAAAAATCAAATCAGGCAGATCACAAAACTCGTTTTATCTTCATCGGTTTGGTAGCTTAAATAACCACCATGTGCTTCTATAATATTTTTAGAAAGCGTTAAACCAATTCCGGCGCCGTCTTTTCTGGTGGTAAAAAACGGAAGAAATACTTTGTCCTGAATGGCTGCATCGATTCCTTTTCCGTTGTCTGAAATCGTGATAAAAAATCGGTTGTTTTCGGTATAACTTGAAACATACATTTTCTTTTCTTCTTTTTCCTTTAGAGCATAAACACTATTGGTAATCAAGTTAATAATCACCTGCTCCATCTGATTTTTATCAATTAAAATAGAACGCGAGCTATGACTTTCATTTATCAATTCGATATTTTCTGCTTTTAAAATCGGACTCATAATTCGAATGCAATCTTCGAAAAGGGCATTTATTGGCGTCATTTGTTTGGTTGGAGTTGGCAACATGGCCAATTTTCTATAATTCTCTACAAAAACCTGCAAATGATCGCTTCTGTTTATGATTGTCGAAATACTGCTTTTAATATCTTCGTAATCATCTTCTTCTAAATTTTCCTGATCGACAATGTGGAGTAAATTTTGTGAAAGCGCACGAATTGGCGTTAAAGAATTCATTAATTCGTGCGAAATAATCTTCATTAGATTGATCCAGGCTTCTTTTTCTTTTTTCTCAATAACACGCTGAATACTATCCAGTAAGATAATAAAATATTCTTTGTTATAAGTTTGGGTTCTCGAAGTCTGAAGCATAAAAGTCTGCAAATCCTGTTCTTCTATTTTTATCGAAATTGCCGATTTTAATTCGCTAAAATCTGTTTTTTCAATTTCTGAACAAAGAGACGGCAAATAATTTTTAAGGTATTTCCAATGACTTATTTTTGGAACTTTAAACAAATCTGAAAAACAATCGTTCATCAAAAAAACGTTCCATTCGTCGTTTTCTTTTTCGAGAATTAAAGCCGCCGTATCAATATTATTAAGAAGCGAACGGTAAATAAGTTCTTTTGAGGTTTGTTCTTGTTGTCTTTCTTTTAAGGTTTCGTATAATAAGTACAGGCTTTTAAAATTGTCTTTTTTATTCTGTTCGGGAAAATTGGTTGTGAAATCATTATGTAAAATGGAAGACAAAGTTCTGTCGTAGAACTGCAATTGGTTTTTGACAAAAAAATACATTTCGGCCAGCATCAAAAAAACGAAAAACCCAACCAGAATCGCGTTATAATGAAACTGCTTATAAATAAGAAAAACGCAGAAGAAAAAGAGTATCATTACAAATAATACCCTTATGAACAAAGCGTTATAAAATTTCCAGTTTTTCATTGTTTTTTTATTTAATAATCTAACCGCAAAGTTCGCAAAGGTTTACGCAAAGCTCGCCATCACATCTTTGCGAACTTAATCAAGCCAATTTTAAACAAAGAAAAAAAATACTTTGCGTGCTTTGCGTTAAAATTAATACTGTGTTTAAATATTTTTCAAATCGTATTTCTCAATTCTTCTGTACAAAGCGGCTCTTGATAAACCTAGTTCTTCGGCGGTTTTTGAGATATTTCCGTGATGTTTTAAAAGCGCTTTTTCAATTGCCGTTTTCTCCATTTCAGATAACGGATTATCGTCATTTTCCTGAATTTCTTCAAAATCCAGAATATCCAAATCGGTTATAGAAATGATGTTGTTTTCGGCTAAAATTAATGCGCGTTCGATTTTATTTTCCATTTCGCGAACATTTCCTTTCCACGGATAACGTTCTAAATAAGGCGCAACATTATCATCAAATTGCCAGTTTTCCTGATTGTATTTTTCGGCAATCTGATCCAGTACAAAATTCGCCATTGGCACAATATCGTCTTTTCTGTCGCGCAGAGGCGGCAAATTGATTTCCATCGTATTGATTCTATACAACAAATCTTCGCGGAATGTTTTGTTTTTTACTTCAGATTTAATGTCGCTGTTTGTTGCCGCAATTACACGAACATTTAGTGGCCTTGGTTTACTTTCACCTAATCTTGTTAATGTTTTAGTTTGCAAAACATGCAACAACTTTGCCTGAAGATGCAACGGAATGTTTCCTATTTCATCCAGAAAAATGGTTCCGTTTTGTGCGGTTTCAAATCTTCCGGGCGTGTCAGTTTTGGCATCGGTAAAAGCGCCTTTGGTATATCCAAAAAGTTCACTTTCGAACAAATTATCACTTAAGGAACCTAAATCAACATGCACAAAAGGTTCGTTTTTTCGGGTTGAATTCTGATAAATAAATTCGGCAAAAACATATTTTCCTGTTCCGTTTTCACCTAAAATCAAAACGTTGGCATCGGTTCTTGCTACTTTTTCAGCAATAGAATAAGCTTGTTTTATTTTTTGAGAAGTCCCAACAAAATAACGTTTTTCTGTTTTTTCGGCGATTGTTTTCTTTCCGTTTTTTCTACTTTCGGCGACAGCCCTGTCAATAATTTCGAGTAATTTTTCGTTATGCCACGGCTTTAAAACATAATCAAAAGCACCAATTTTTATTCCTTCAACTGCGGTTTCAATCTTACCAAAAGCGGTCATTAAAATTACAATTGTATTGGGAGAAAGGGTTTTTATTTCTTTCAGCCAATGAATTCCTTCACGGCCGTCTTCAAATCCAATTCTGTAATTCATATCGAGTAAAACGACATTTATTTCGTTTTCACTCAAAATCGAAATGATTTTTTTTGGACTATTGGTCGTAAAAATCGTTTCAAAATGCTTTTTGAGAATCATTTTTGCCGAAAAAAGAATTTCTTCCTGATCGTCAACAATTAATATTTGAGCTTGCTTTTTTCTCATTTTGTATTTTTTTGTCCGATTTTGAACGGTCAACTGTTCATTATCGAACACTTTGGTTTTTGGATAGTTTTTAAACCTTCTTTAAAATCAATGCTTTACAAAAAATAAATTTTATGGCACAGTATTTACCTATTGGTAATCAGTAAATTATTTAAAAAATGGATAAGGTAATTCCTCGTAAAAATAGAAAATTTAGATATCTCACAATAGCAATTGGAGTTTTTTTAGCTTTGGGTGCAATCGTCTTTTTTTCTTTCAATTCGAAAAGAAGTCTGAACGTAAAAGCAGATGAAATAACAGTTCAAAAAGTAGAAAAAGCTTTTTTTGAAGATTTTGTTGTTTTTCAGGCCAAAGTTGAACCTTTGAATGTTATGCTTGTAAACGTTACAGAAGGAGGATCTGTAAAGGAGATTTTTGTAGAAAACGGTGCAATGGTTACAAAAGGACAATCGCTGGCGCGCTTGTACAACCCAAATACCGAATTGAATTACTTAACTCAGGAAACTGCTATTATTGAGCAAATTAACAATTTGAATACGGGAAAACTGAACATTAGAAATCAGGAATTGAATTTGACTAAGGATTTTGTTTTGATCGAACATGATTATAATGATGCAAAAAGGTTGTACGACATGAACTCAAAATTGTTTGCCAAAGATGTCATTTCGAAAAACGACTGGAATACTTTTAAAGAAAATTTACGTTTTCAGGAAGAGCGCAAAAAAACGATTCAGCAAAGCATTCAAAAAGAAAAACAATCGAATCAATTGCAGATTTCTCAAATTAACCGTTCGATTCAAACGATGGAAAAAAGTTTGGATATTCTTCGAAATAATAAAAAGAATTTCCTGATTACTGCTCCTGAAACCGGACGTTTAACTTCTTTTGAACCTGTTTTAGGAAAAACATTTCAGGCCGGAGAAAGCATCGGAAAAATTGATTCGAAAAAAGGATATAAACTGGCGGCTGAAGTAGATGAGTTTTATCTGGAAAAAATTCGCGAAGGTTTAAAAGGTCAGGTAGAATTTAAAGGAAACGTTCTTGAAGTTATTGTTACAAAAGTAATTCCGGAAGTAAAAGGCGGACGTTTTACGGTTGAACTGGCTTTTACGTCTAAAGAAACGATCACTTTGCAAGATGGTTTAAGTTTTGGCGTGAAGCTGATTTTATCTGAAAAAAATAAAATTCTTGTACTTCCAAAAGGTGCATTTAATCAGGAAACTGCCGGAAAATGGATTTTTGTTGTAAAAGGAAATAAAGGCGAAAAAAGAGCTATAAAACTGGGCAGAGAAAATCCTTCTTATTATGAAATTCTGGACGGATTGAAAGAAGGAGAATCTGTAGTAACATCATCTTATACAGATTATAAGGACATCGAAGAACTTTCTATTAGTGATCAGTGATCAGTTTATAGTATTCAGTCTTCCAATTAGTAACTAATCATTTACAATTCACAATTATAAAATATCAATCATCAATCAAAAAACGTAATTAATAACTAATCTTTAAAAATTATGATAACAATACAAAATTTAACCAAAGTATTTAGAACTGAAGAAGTAGAAACATCTGCCTTGAGCGGTATTTCATTAGAAATTAAAAAAGGGGATTTCTTAACAATCATGGGGCCTTCAGGATGTGGAAAATCTACTTTACTAAATATCATCGGGCTTTTGGATAGTGCTTCTGACGGAAGTTATAAATTACTAGATCAGGAAATGATTAATCTTAAAGAAAAAGGAAGAGCACAGGTTCGAAAAGAAAACATCGGATTCATTTTTCAGAATTTCAATCTTATCGACGAACTTTCTGTTTATGATAATATCGAATTGCCTTTGCTTTATAATAATGTGAAAGCATCTGAGAGAAAACAAAAAATTGAAGCGATTGCAGAGAAATTAAATATTTCGCATCGTTTGAAACATTTTCCGCAACAACTTTCCGGAGGACAACAACAAAGGGTTGCCGTTGCCAGAGCTTTGGTAAATGACCCAAAAATTATTCTTGCCGATGAGCCAACAGGAAATCTGGACAGTAAAAACGGTAATGAAGTAATGGAACTTTTGACAGATTTGCACGCTAAAGGTGCTACAATCCTGATGGTTACGCACTCTGACTATGATGCTTCTTTTTCGCAAAGAACAATTCATATGAAAGACGGTGTTATATTTTCTGAGAAATTAAATCAGAGAAATGTAGATGTTTTTATGGACGCTAAATAAGTATAAAATGATCAAATTTATTGTAACTGCAATCTTAGCTCTGGTAGGGTTTGTTTGCCAAATTATTGCTCTTCTTTAAGAGATTTCAATCATCATCAAAATCAAAAAACTAACATAATTATAAAAGACCAATATCATGATTTTTAACTGGTTTAAAATATTTATTTATCATTTAAAGCAAAGCAAACTTTTTTCGCTTTTAAATGTTTTAGGGCTAAGCATAGGGATTGCCAGCGTAATTTTTGCGATCTTATACTGGAACAATGAACATTCTTATGATCAATGGAATCCTGGAAAAGATAACACTTATATGGTGCTGAACAAAATTGGTGCAACAGGAGATATCTGGGGTTCAAACTCGATTCCGTTTGGAGAAACCTGCAAAGCCTCTATTCCTGAAATCGAAGCTATTTGTTTTTTCAATACCTGGTACGACGAAGAAATTATCAAGTATAAGGATCAAAAACTGTTGGTTAAAAACCTTGTGACAAGCGATGAAAATTTCTTCGATTTTTTTCCATTCGAAATCTTAAAAGGGGCTAAAAAACAAATTTTAAAAGAAAAAAACAGCGTTGCTATTTCTGACGAACAAGCTAAGTTGCTTTTTAAAGACGAAGATCCTATTGGCAAATCTATTTTCTACAATAATGCTTCGTATACTGTAAAATCTGTTTACAGGCTTATTAAACCTTCTTCTATTCTGCCCAATTATGTTTTTAGCGGTGTAAAAAGAGAAGGAGATTTAAACAGTTGGGGAAATTTCAATTATGGTTTACTTATCAAAACTAAAAAAGATGCTGATCCAATTGCGGTTTTAAAGAAAATGCAAAATGTAAATTTTGTAAACAGAACTTTAAAAGATGCCAAAGAAAGTGGACAGACGGTAGAACAATACGTAAAAGAAAATGGTGAAATTACCGTAATTCTTGACCAGTTGAAAACTTCTCGCTTGCATGGTACAAAAAGTGCTGCAGGCCAAAATTATCCTGAAGGGATTGGAAATTTGAAACTGTTATATATCATGGGCGGTTTGTCTCTACTTATTTTGGTTTTGTCGTTGGTAAACTACAGCAATTTAGCTACGGCATCAGCAATTAAACGCGCAAAAGAAGTGGGAGTTCGCAAGATTGTGGGCGCTACAAAAAATCAAATTATAACGCAGTTTATTTTTGAAACAGCTATAGTAGTAGTTCTTGCTATTGTATTTGCACTTGCCATTGTTGAGCTTTCTCTGCCTTATTATAATACGTTTTTGAAAAAAACCTTAACCATGAATGGAAGTGAATTTTACCTGCAATTAATAATGATTTTTGGATTAGTAATCATTTTTGCAGGTATTTTTCCGGCCATTTATATCTCCAATTTTGAAACTTTGAAAGTATTGAAAGGCAATTTTTCAAGAAGTAAAAGTGGAATTTGGATTCGAAATTCAATGCTTATTTTTCAATTCGGAATTGCAGCATTCTTTATCATTGGCGCATTAATTGTCAACTCACAAGTTGATTATATGATGAACAAAGATCTTGGCTTTAGCGGCGATCAGGTTATTTCGATTCCGTTTAACAAAGCAGATCGTATTCATAGAACAGAACAATATCAGGTTGCAAAACAGGAAATCAAGAAAATTCCCGGAGTTTTAGATGTTTCGGCTTTTGCTGGTTCTTTTGGAGGAAGCACCAACTCAAGTTCCGGTTTTAAACACAATGGAATTTTTGTTCAGCCAAGAAATGTCGAAATGGATTTTGGTTTTCTGGAGATGATGAAAATCAAAATTGTAAAAGGACGTGATTTGTCTCCACAATTTGCTTCAGACACAGTAAGTAATATGCTTATGAATGAAACACTTGTAAAAACATTAAATCTTAAAGATCCAATTAATACAATTGTAACATCTGGATGGGGAGACGAAAAAGGAAATATGAAATTTAAAATTGTTGGTGTTGTAAAAGACTTCAACATAACTGGTTTGCAAAACAAGGTTCCTCCAATGGTTTTTGTAAATCTTAAAACTCTGGAATGGAACAATTTCAATAATGTTCTTATCAAAGTTTCTCCAAATAATCTGACCGAAACTTTAGCTCAATTAAAAAAATATTGGGAGAAAAACGTCAACGCAGATTATCCTTTTGATTATGAGTTCGTTAATAAAGGATTTGCCAAAACTTATGAAGAACAAGTAAAGCAAAAAAATCTGTTTTTTATTTTAAATTTGGTTGTAATCGTAATTGCGATCTTCGGATTGTTTGCTTTGGCATCATTTTCGATGGAGAGAAGACTGAAAGAAATTGCAATTAGAAAAACATTGGGTGCAGAAACCGATATTTTGTTAAAAGAATTATCTAAACAATATATTATTTTCTGTCTCATGGGATTTGTAATCGGAATTGTCCCGGCTTATATTTTATTACACAAATGGCTGGAAGACTTTGCGTTCAGAATCAATATTTCTGTCGTTCCGTTTAGCATCGCGCTTATTTCATTGCTTATTCTTACTTTGTTAATCGTATTAACAAAAGCATATCAGGTTACTAAAATTGATGTTTTAAAATATTTAAAATACGAATAAACTTGTAGACCATTTTTTTTAAAAGCCCGTCAAAATCTTATTTTTTGGCGGGTTTCTTTTTGTTTAAAATTTAATTCTATTTTCTTCTACACTCAAAAGTTGCTCAAAATGTCATTTTGATTTAGAATCTGATTTTGCAAAAAATCTCAACAGTATCATTTTGAATAATTTCAATATCAATAAATACGATTTAAAAAGCATCAGAATCCGAACAGAAACTGTTATCTTTGCAATCCGAAACAAGTTTAAATTAATATAATACCTCAAACAAGTTTCATCAATAGAAAATACTCATAAAATGAAATTAGATAGAAAAGAAATTCTTAAAGCTCTAGAGACTATCACTATAGCTGGCGAAGGAAAAAATATGGTTGAAAGCGGCGCAGTTGCCAATGTTCTTACATTTGGCGATGAAGTTGTGGTAGATCTTGTATTGCACACACCTGCAATGCATATTAAAAAAAGAGCCGAAGACGATATCAAGAAAACAATTCATGAACTGATATCTGCTGATGCAAAAATCAAAGTTAACATTAAAGTAGAAACTCCGGAGAAAAACGAAATTAAAGGTCGTGCAATTCCCGGAATTAAAAATATTATTGCAGTTGCCTCTGGAAAAGGTGGAGTAGGAAAATCTACTGTTACTGCAAATCTAGCGGTAACGCTTGCAAAAATGGGATTTTCTGTTGGAGTTTTAGATGCCGATATTTACGGTCCTTCTATGCCAATTATGTTTGATGTTGAGAACGAAAAACCAATTTCGACTGTAGTTGACGGAAAATCAAAAATGAAACCAATTGAAAGTTATGATATCAAAATACTTTCTATCGGATTTTTTACAGCTCCAAGTCAGGCCGTAATCTGGAGAGGACCAATGGCTGCAAAAGCTTTAAATCAAATGATTTTTGATGCAGATTGGGGAGAATTAGATTTTATGCTTATCGATTTACCTCCTGGAACCGGAGATATTCACCTTTCGATCATGCAATCATTGCCTATCACCGGAGCAGTTGTAGTAAGTACTCCACAAGCTGTTGCCCTTGCAGATGCTAAAAAAGGAGTTGCTATGTTTATGCAGGATAATATTAATGTTCCTGTTTTAGGAATTATAGAAAACATGGCATACTTTACACCAGAAGAATTGCCTGAAAATAAATATTATATCTTTGGACAAGAAGGAGCTAAAAATCTTGCTGAAGATTTAGACGTACCATTTTTAGGAGAAGTTCCAATTGTACAATCTATTAGAGAAGCCGGAGATTACGGTCGTCCTGCTGCTTTGCAAACGGCTTCAGTAATTGAAACTGTTTTTGAAGAAATCACCAGAAATGTGGTTCAGGAAACTGTAAACAGAAATGAAAGCTTACCAGCAACTGAAGCTATAAAAATTACAACAATGGCAGGTTGCTCTGCAGTAAAGAAAAATTAATATAATAAGATAATCTGATCATTTGAAAATGAGAT
>Ga0256410_1002509_pt1 | contig 12155 bp, 15 predicted proteins | sample PhyWR1_FD_185983 | JGI IMG/M metagenome (GOLD analysis project Ga0256410, IMG submission 185983) | Leaf surface microbial communities from wheat plants in UC Gill Tract Community Farm, Albany, California, United States - DLSL W.R1 | ecosystem: Host-associated > Plants > Phyllosphere >... | reverse complement strand
GCAGAACAAGCCGCAGAACGCTTACGCGCCGTCAGCGATATCCATTTTCGCCAATCCGGAGAATAACAATGCCATTAAAACAACAAACTCAACGCTGTTTTGCGGAACAATTTGGTTATCCAGCAACCCATACGGTTCAGGCACCCGGTAGAGTCAACTTGATTGGCGAACATACCGATTATAACGATGGTTTTGTGTTGCCTTGTGCGATTAACTTTCAAACCGTTATCAGCGGTGCCAGGCGGGATGATGGTATTATTCGTGTCGTGGCGGCTGACTACGATAATCAGCAAGACAGCTTCTCACTGAATGAACCGATTGAACATCACCCCAGTCAGCAGTGGTCAAACTATGTCCGGGGCGTGATTAAATATCTGCAACTGCGTACCGATATCCTGGGTGGTGCTGATTTGGTTATCAGCGGTAATGTTCCTCAGGGAGCAGGCTTAAGCTCATCAGCATCACTGGAAGTGGCGGTGGGTAAAGCCCTGCAACAGCTCTATCAGTTACCGCTTAATGGCACTGAACTGGCACTTAATGGCCAGCAAGCTGAAAATCATTTTGTCGGCTGTAACTGCGGTATTATGGATCAACTGATTTCCGCGTTGGGCGAAAAAGATCATGCCTTGCTGATTGATTGTCGTTCATTAGAAACCAAAGCGGTGCCTCTGCCAAAAGGCGTCGCGGTTATCATCATCAACAGTAACTTCAAACGTACGCTGGTAGGTAGCGAATACAATACCCGCCGGGAGCAGTGTGAAATCGGCGCACGTTTCTTTGATAAACCCGCTCTGCGTGACGTCGAATGGTCTGAGTTTGAGCGACGCGCCCATCAGCCAGACCCGCTAGTTGCCAAACGAGTACGTCATATTCTGACCGAAAATCTACGTACTCAGGAAGCGGCTAACGCCCTTGCCAGCGGTGATTTGGTGCGGATGGGGCAACTGATGGCAGACTCACATGCTTCAATGCGTGATGATTTTGAAATCACCGTTCCACAAATAGATACTCTGGTTAATATTGTTAAATGCACTATTGGTGCCGCAGGGGGAGTTCGTATGACAGGTGGTGGTTTTGGTGGCTGTATTGTTGCTCTGGTGCCTGACGCCTTGGTCGAGGATGTCCGACAGGCAGTAGCGGAACAGTATGAAATCTGTACCGGTATTAAAGAGACGTTCTATGTCTGCCAGGCGACAGAAGGAGCCAGTGAATGTTAAACGAAACTACGCAACTCGCCCCTGACGGCCAGCCTTTTAATGTGATAACACTCCGCAATACTAATGGGATGGTGGTCGCGGTGATGGACTGGGGGGCAACGATACTCTCCTGCCTGGTTCCGATGAAGGACGGCAGTGTACGAGAAACGATGTTAGGCTGCCCTTCTCCCGCCGATTATCCGCAACAACAGGCTTATTTCGGCGCTACAGTTGGCCGTTATGCCAACCGTATTGCGAACAGTCAGATCTCTCTTGGCGATGAGATAATTAACCTTACAGCCAGTCAGCCTCCTCACCAGCTGCATGGGGGTATTGAAGGGTTTGATAAACGTCGCTGGTCGCTGATGACACACAATGACTTTGAAGCAATTTATAGCCTGATCTCGCCGGAGGGTGACCAGGGTTTTCCAGGTACATTGCAGGTTACAGCCCGCTTTGTACTTAAAGAAGATAACCGTATCATGATTAAATATCGTGCCACGGTTGATAAGCCTTGTCCGGTGAGTCTGACCAATCATGCTTACTTCAATCTCGACAGCCAGCACAATGATGTTCGCCAGCACCGCTTACAGATCTTCGCTGACGACTACTTGCCCGTTGATAGTCAGGGGATCCCAGCGGGTGAAGGTAAACTGAAGTCGGTCAGCGGAACGCACTTTGATTTCCGTAATGCAAAGACGATTGCCCAGGATTTTTTACAAGACGCTGACCAGCAGGCAGTGAAAGGCTATGACCATAGTTTCTTATTGCAGGCGAAAGGTAACCTTGAACTGGTCGCAGCAAAGGTCTGGTCTGCTGATAATCTGCTACAAATGACGGTTTACACCACCGCACCTGCATTGCAGTTCTATAGTGGTAATTATCTTGAAGGGACTAAGGCAAGAGGGAAAACCAGTTATCACGCCTACGATGGCCTTGCCCTGGAAAGTGAGCATTTACCCGACAGCCCTAACCATCCGGAATGGCCACAACCAGATTGCTGGCTACTCCCTGGTGAAGAGTATGTGAGTATTACGGAGTATCAATTTCAGTCGCTCTGATATTTTTCGTCGGATAAATAAGCGCAAATTTTCACCGAAATGCTGGTTTTCCCACCAGAGTAAGCTAAAAATAGATTATCCCTTAATAACGCCCTTACGCTCAGGCCGCTTTTTAGCTATGTTATGGGGTAAATATTTCGTCTTGCTGGCGGCGCCCCTGCCAGCTGGCAAGACCCGAAGAATTGTTATTCTTTATCTCAAGCTCAATAGGAGTTGATTATGGCTGTAACTAAGCTGGTTCTGGTTCGTCACGGTGAAAGTCAGTGGAACAACGAAAACCGCTTTACCGGTTGGTATGACGTTGATCTGTCTGAAAAAGGACAAACCGAAGCTAAAGCTGCTGGTCAGTTGCTAAAAGACGAAGGCTATGCTTTCGATTTTGCTTACACTTCAGTGCTGAAACGTGCCATCCACACATTATGGAATATTCTTGATGAGCTGGATCAGGCCTGGTTGCCAGTTGAGAAATCCTGGAAACTGAACGAACGCCATTACGGCGCTCTGCAAGGTCTTAACAAAGCTGAAACCGCTGAAAAATACGGTGACGAGCAAGTTAAACAATGGCGTCGTGGTTTCGCAATCACCCCACCAGAACTGAGCAAAGATGATGAGCGTTTCCCGGGTCATGACCCACGTTATGCTTCACTGACCGCTGAAGAGCTGCCAACCACCGAAAGCCTGGCACTGACCATCGATCGTGTTATTCCTTTCTGGAATGACTCTATCCTGCCACGTATGAAATCTGGCGAGCGCGTTATCGTTGCTGCGCACGGTAACTCTCTGCGTGCCCTGGTTAAATACCTGGACAACCTGAGCGAAGATGAAATCCTTGAACTGAATATCCCAACTGGCGTGCCGTTGGTTTATGAGTTTGATGAAAACTTCAAACCTCTGAAACGTTACTACCTGGGTAATGCTGATGAAATCGCAGCAAAAGCAGCAGCAGTAGCCAACCAGGGTAAAGCGAAGTAATTCGCTTTCCTGACTCAGCGAGTGACATGCTCGCTTGAGCACTGGACTAAAAACACCTGATGCCGTCTGTCAGGTGTTTTTTTGGCATTACATCGGGTTACATATCGACTAATGTTGTTTCCCCCCAAGGCAAGAATTCCGTTTCCGCAGAAAACCTGACAAATTATTTGGGGAAGTGTTTTTTAAAAGGCGTCAAAATCAGCAAAAATACGATCCTCGTTCAGAACATGAGGAACGATATATATTGATTTAATATAATCAACCTGACAATCCGATAATCCCACCAAATACATCACCACGCGTAATACTGAATATCGTAAACATAGCTATCTGGCTTTCCTTGTCACGCACCGGAAAACCGGCGGTCAGAATAATTCTACGACAGCCCAATTTGCCGATCAGATAACCCGTAAAGGGCATAAGCAGATTAAGTGTCATAACGATGGGCTATACTCAGCGGGCAGGCTTTCCGCGACGCAGAGATAGTCGGTATAGATTTGTGGCGAGCCGGAAAAAGAGGCCAGCTGCTTCCACTCCTCATACATCTGCTTGGTATCGCGGTGCGCCTTAGCAAACTTCGCCTCCTCGTCGGTGGCAATGTCCTGCTCAGGATAGAAGACGTCCAGCGCAGCCATGCTGGCTATCTCCATCATCACCACATACTGATCCAGCCGGTTACCACGTTCGCCTTTCAGCAAATGGAACTTCCAGTCTGGGTAGTCTTCGATACGGTGATGATTCTCGGTAATAAACTGCTCGAACTGCTTTGGCATCACTTTTTCGTGCAGGGCCAAATTATGAATGCCAATGATGCGCGCGATCGGCTCCTCGCCCCGCTGCTCCTGACACCCGAATTTGCCACTGTACTGGCAATGATATTGACGTTCTGCACGGCTTTTAGTGTCAGCTCCCCTTTATCTCCAGTGACATAGATACTGGCTGGACGATCTAACCAGGCTGATTTTCCTTCTTTGCGTTGCTCAGTTTCACTGAGGATATCTCGCCCGGCAGAGAGTGATACGCTGTCAACGCCACGGATTTCTCCCCCCGTATTTTTGATATCTTTAAGCGCGGTGAGTGCAATATCGCCGCCCTGTATCTGATTGTCACCGTTCAGGAGCCGGAACCTAAAGTAATGCAGATGCTACGTAAGGTCTGCAAGCTATCCGCCCGCAAGCAGCGCCAGATAACGGAGTTTATCCAGCTGATGGCGAAGCCGCAGAAGCGGGCTGGGAGGAAGGGGTAAGCAACTGTTGATAAGGTAAAATCCCAGCCACAGGGACTGGGATTTGTGTTTTAATTCAGAAGAGCTGTTGATACGTTACCAGTATCAAAAAACTCTTTAAAAATCCTGACAACAAGATCAAAGTCTTTTGTTAGCTGACGAGAAGGCCAATAATCACCCAGAATGAGCACTTTTTCATCTGGTTGTGTTAAATCAGTAATCGACATGACCTCATCATCTTCATTCAATAACGTAACCAGATAAAAACCCTTTTCCATTCTTACCTGAATTTCTGAGATTAAATAATCGTCTTCATCTAATTTATCGATTGTTACACAGCCACTAAATAAGCGAAGATTATTTAGTAAGTTAGCAATGTCATTCCAATCATTAGGTTTCTTCATACCGCCTTTTTGTGATACTGACCATGAAAGAATCAACTTACTCATCATTAGCTCCTTTTATGCGGAAGCCTTTTGTACCTATTTGCCAATATAGAGTTCTGCCTGTAGCCTCTTCAAAAAGTGTTAACGACTTAAGTCCTGATTTTTCAGCCATAGTTTTTATGTCACTCAGACAGTAAGAACAAACTTTTTCTCCGCTTACGGACATAAGCATATCTTTACCGTTAGTCATTCCCTTTTCATAGGCTTGCTGAATTACACCTACTTCTGCATGAGCAGTTCCCATATTTCCATTAGGTAGGTTTCTATCTGGTCGCTTATCGATCTTAGCCTGTACAACATCATTTATAAGCGTTGGTTTATTAAAATCAGCTAACTGTGATGGCCTTGCTCCCTGATTAGTATCAGTAAATTTAGCTCCGTCAACATTTCCTTTAGCCACAACCTTAAGATTCGCATCAACAACTTTATTAAGCTGTTTCGCTGCTACCGAACCCAACACTGGAGTCACCGAAGCAACGATAATATCCATTCCCTGCTTGGTTTCGGCATAACCCTGAGCCGTCTGGCGATCAACACCCAACACGTCCATTGCATATTGCGTTAGCGCATCCTTCACCTGCTGCTGATTCTGTGCATCAACACTGGTGATATTCAGCAGGTTCACTATCTGGCCATAAGCATCCGCGTACTGCTGGCTAATCTTCGAGTTATATGGCCCGGTTTCATACTCGCCTTTGGCTGCAACAACCTCCAGTCTTGCACTGGCACAGGCGGCGCTTCCTGCACCACCATTGCTGCACGCTTCTATAACCTTCTTGTCACGGCTGATATCCAGCTCTTTCAGCGCATTGATTTTCTGCTGGGCCTGCTCACGCTCTGCAGGATCTTTACTGTTCTGAAGTTTCTGCTTCGCCAGCTCAAGCTCAGTCTTCTCCGACACGCTCAGGAAGTTATTCTCAACGATAGCCCCAGCCACGAAGACTGAGGTTTACCAGCATTCACCGATAATAGAAGTACCAAAAAATAAAGCCAATTGGCAGTCCCATCCATGCTAACTTGAGAGAAACAAGTAAATCCTCCAATGAAAATGGGATACTGTTATTCATATCCCAAGCGAGCCATGCTCCTAATAAACGACCAAACAATATCAAGATAAAAAATACCAAGCTCATTGAGCAACATAAATATAAAAGGTTGAGTAATGACTTAGTACTATTCTTCATTACTTATCTCCAACATCTTTCAATTTATCCTGAACCGTATTTGATACAGCAGAATCGCCAATATTACCTATTATTGATGGCAATGGGTTCTGTGGAACTGGTTTAGTTATCGTCCAGACTCCCGTTGGTATCCATTCATACTGCTTTGATATTGGATTTAATTTTTTATCAAACGGCACTTTTAGTACATTACCAGCAGCATAGCCTGCCGAGGCTCCCGCTTTACTCAGCAATGCTGCCATGAACGGATCACCACCGCTAATTTCAGCCTGATAATAACCGCCTGCTGCATTCCAAGTGACAGTTGGGTTGTAACCTTTACCTGCTGTAATTGCTCCTATTACTCCAGCACCAATCACATCCGAAAGTTTAACTTCTCCCGCCGTCCCGAACTGGATACCTGCATTAGCAACTGATGACACCCCCACTGCGATTAGCTGTTCTTTTCCTTTATTAAACCCATTGCTGATAATGGCCTTTCCACCCATTACTGCTACTGGCCAGGAAGTTGGAGTCATAACCACATCCATAACCCGATCGCCAGTTGTAATATTATCATGGAGGAATTTCAGATCGGTTCCGTTAAGGTAATTAACCAATGCTTCCGCACTCGGATCTTTCAGCTTTTCATCTAGCCTAATTTGATACGGGTTAGCATCATTCGCCACATTGGTATATCCCTGTATTAGCTCCTGCCAGCTCACACAGGTAACTCCACCGCCTGTACAGGCCTCAACCAATTCCTTACTATTTTTATTACTGATATCGATGAATTTCTCGACAATTTTATTACAATCTCCGCCGGAGGCTTTGCAGTTCTGCATTTCCTGATCAAGCTGACGGGCTTCTTTAGAACTCAGATAGTTATTCTCAACAACAAAAAACTTAAATAATGATAATATTACCTATATAAGAATGCATATATTATTGATGTAATATATAAAATACGGAGCAGCCATAATAAAGTACCGGCTACCCCATATATTTTTCCTTTAAGGAGTATACTGAAAAATCCTTTATCCTCTCCATCGAAACATTTAGCATATTTATAATAATACAAAGCTATTAACCAAGTTATAAATATTAATGGGAAGTAAACTGCGCCCTCTCCATCCCTGATAAATCTAAGAGCATATGACAAAGGGAACCCAAGGAATAATGCTATTCTTCCCCAAAATAAGCTCCCCCCCCTTCGGAGAAAAAATAAACCACTAAAATACTCGTTCATACTTGCTGGGGAGCTAAGAGACATATTGATACTTCGTGCATAGTAATAGAAAGAGAGAAAAAAGATTATCATTGATAGCATGATCGTAATGATGTCAGTGCTCATTTTGCTTTATCCTGGTTGAAATCATGATGATAGAATTCAGTCCCAGAAGAACCATTGATATCTACTTTTTCACCGGCAATATTGGTTGATACGCCACTCCATCCCCATGCAGGTCCGACTCCGAAACTAAAACCAAGACCATCTTTTCCATAAGAAATTTCGCCAGAAGCTATTCCGAGTCCTAAGCCCATGGAACTATTTCTTCCAGAATCAATAGTTCCAGGGAAATATGGGCCAAACTGAATACCTATCTGCCCTGAGACACGCCCTCCGACAGCTAATGTTTCTCCACGATTAGCTGAAATCTGATATGGATCTATGCTTGTATCGAAGTAATAGCCAGCTCCCGCGCCTCCGGCAGCTTCACCTTTTACATAAGGTCTTACTTTGTATTCTATCCCCCAAGAAGGCCTTTTACCAATAGCAATACGATTCATTCCCTCCTGAGTCTGCTCCGGCGTCAAATTATTGTCCGCCGCATACTGGTTCCACGATGCTACTGCCTGCCCATAATTCGTCATCCCTGATGGCATACCAAAGAGATTATTCTCAATCGTCGTCTTCCCTGCCTGTGCCGCATTCCCCGCATCAGACAGGCTACCGCCGCTAAGCCCTCCGGCTATGCCTGCCGCCAGGCTCGCAAAGGCACTCAGGGTCGATTTTTCATCTTCCGTCAGCTGGGACGGTCTTTTATTATACAACTCTAATGACAGCATGCCCATCGCTTCGGCTGTCACGGCTCCCGACGCCTGCGATAACGCATTTTCATCTTTTGCTAACGCTAATGCCACATTCGCTATCGCATGGGCGGCCAGTTTTCCCGCCATTCCATCAACGTACTGACCGATGGCATTCGCTATATACGGCGCGCTGGCGTTGGCCACTGCGCTGTTAATATCGCCATTCGCCAGGCCCTGCGTAAGGGCGGTGCCCGCCCCCACAAGGCGGGCGTAATCTCCGCCAACACCCCAGCCTGAATCATTAATGGACTGCTGAATAAGATAATCATTCACCGCCGCCGGGTCACTGTTTTTATTCTCTGACGCCAGAACCTTTCTGGCCGCCTCACGATCGGTATCACTGGCGTGGCGGGCATCTTCTGTCGCCTTTATTTTCGCGCCCGTCACCCCGATATCGGTGATCTGCTGGCCAATTTCACCCAGCAGTTGATTACGATCTATCCGTTTTTGCTCTGCCTCTTTATCAAATATCGTATCCAGTTTCTTATGCGCATTATCGGTATCACGGCTCAGCTCAGCCACATCCTGTTTCTGGCTTTCCTGGTCACGCACCACAATCTCGCCTTCTGCCACGGCTGACCGGGTGGTATTGCTGTCCTTTCCTTTGTGATTCACGCCGGCAAGTAAGGCTCTGGCCGTGTTGCTGATAAGCTTCCCGCCAATATCCCCCCCGCTACTGAAGCCCGCACTTTGCTGTTCAACGCGGTACTCGGCTTTATTGTTGATATCACTGAAACCAAGGGTGCCGGTATCCAGCGTATTCCTGTCAGCGCCGGCCTCACTGCGGATAGCCGCCCCGTTCAGCTGAGTATGGTCCCCCACCGTGATATCAAAGCCCCCTTTGCCCGCGTTAATCCCGGTCTGTTTATCCACCGACTGGTAATCGCTGTGCATACTGCTCTTACTGGCATTGACCGACAGGGAGCCGTTACCCAAACCGCCACTGCCACTCACGCCCAGACTTTTCTGCCCGGAGTCGTATTTATCGGTGACCTGCTGACTGTTCAGTATCAGATCCCCCCCCACGCTGGCTTTTACCGTCTCACCGCCTGCCTGAGCCCCCGTTAAGGTGGTGTCTCTGCCACTGTTAAGAGTGAGTGTCTTGCCCGCACTGATCTCAGTATCCGTATAGAACTGACTGTTCCCCTTCTCAAAGCCACTGCCTTTACTGACACTGGCATTCACATTAAAGCCTCCGCCTCCAGACCCGGCGGTGATACCCACCCCAACCGAGCTTCCCTGACTTTTATTTTTGCTGTCCACCGTCTGGGTATTCGCTGCAGAGGTTAATGTGATGTCATTGCTGGCATTCAGGTTGATGTCTTTATCGGCATTGACCGTACTGCCCTGAACGACAATATTCCCTTGCCCGCCCTGACCGGTCGCATTCAGGGCGATGTTATCGCCCGCCGTTAAGGTGCTTCCTGACGCGTATTGAGTAAGTTACCGATGATATCTGCTAATACACTTTTCCCGCCCAATAAGGCACCGTTACCACGGAGATCGTCCTCACTCGCTCGGACATACACTTGCGGTACGCTGACAAGCTCAACGGTTCCGTCGGGAAGTGTCACTTCTTTATTGACCATCCATATGATATCTGTGATCAAATTCGCCATCTGCCCGGCAGACAGCGCGATACCCGGGGTCAAATGATATTTTCGGGTAGGCAGCAATATTTGTTGCCTCTTTACCTGAGTCCTTCCTTGATGCTTTTACGCCGCCTTTCCCTACACCCACAACCCGTTGTTATACTGTAAATTATTCCAGTGATGCAAAGTATAATCCTTTGCCAGCGGTAATTTTAAAGGGACGCTGGCTGGAGAAAGTGGGGTTTGCCACAGGTATCCCGATTGAAGTAAAGGTACTGCAGGGCTGCCTGATACTTACGGTACAGCAGCCGCTACCGACTCCACCGCCAGAGCCGGAGATAATGCAGACCCTGCGTAAGGTCTGTAAGTTTTCAGCCCGTAAACAGCGGCAGGTGACGGAGTTGATCGAAGTGATCGGTAAGCCACAGAGATAATCTGGCAACTGGCTGGTTATAAAGTTAAATCCCGGCACAATGGCCGGGATTTAACAAACTTAATTATTTAGTTGATAGAAGATTTTTAAATCATCAGGATCTCGCTCAAGAATACCGACATAATGCTTAAATGATCTGACTAGTTCCAGATAGCCACATATAGACTGAATGCCAAAAGACTCTTGTAAGTCAGAATATTCCTTACTCTTTTCAGTAATCACACATCCCCATTTATCGGGAATCTTCTCGTCAATTACATCAAAAAGATTTGATGGTACCCATACAGGGCCACTAGAAGATGGACAAATCAAAAAATCCACTCTTGCTGAATAAAACATCAACCCATAAACCCCATATTGATGCCCTACTAACAGAGGAGAAAAATCTGTTCCATCTGTTTCTCCCATTATTCTGGCGTTTTCGGGTAAAACCTTACCTGATATTGAATGGCATACAACCTGCATATTTCACTCCCTATTTAAATTTAAAATCATCTACTTGGCCTGTTTTAGTATTTCGTACGTAATGAATTTCAACTCCATTTACGTTTTGGGACATTTTTACCCACCCATCTGATTTAGGCCATCTCGGATCTGTCATCGGAACCGGTAGTTGAAGACCGGCTGAAGGGTTTGATATTGCCTGCTCCATAGATAATTTTTCGTTTAATGATTTAGGCTGTATTCTTCCTGTTGAACCCCGACCTAAAGGTTCATTTATAGGCTTACTACCTTTAGAACCACCACCGCCGTTTTGCGGATCGCCATTCGCATCCAGCACATTCGGCAGCGGCATAATAGGGATAATCTGCGGCAGTTTTTCATCTTTCTTGCCGAACGCATTATTCTCAATAACTAGTCTGGTTGTAAAAATCAGTACAAAAAAATCACGCCAGCTAAGGACGGGGATTTTTGTTAATTATCGAGTTGATTATCCGATTAGCTGAGTTAGGGTAATTAACTGGATATAAAGTAAAATCCCGGCTCAGTGGCCGGGGTTTTACTTAATTCATTTGATTACGTATATGTTTCAACCATTCTTCAGATGAAGACCATTCGTTGGGGTAATAATAACTACAATCAATTTTGTTAAGCAGTATATCCTGCAATTCATCATCTGATAGTGAGAGGGATAACAGATAATCTATTTCAGTTTTCATCTGTAATCGCTCTCCTTCAGTCTCGGTAGTTTTATAAGCTGCTAACGTCTCATTTGCATTACCAAACAAAACCTCAAAATCCTGGTTAAAATAACACCTTAGCAAATATGATAATGATGGTAATTTTTCATTAATATTCATTGCGTTGGATATCCTGTAATAATTTTATATCCCTCTGGCATTGAGGGATCTCTTCCAATGATAATTTTAGCGTTAGAGGCTGGGACAACATTTGTCGAACCACGAGTTATACTGATACCAATAGCAGCAGAAGATTTATAATCAAGTTCTAAGTACCCCTTTTGACTACTAGATAAATAATCCTGAATCTTCAAATGATTACTATCAATGGTTTTACTTGCCACTGCTTCTGCTGTAGCCCTATCCGTAAATGTAGATGCTGTTTTTGTATTACCCGTAGACACTCTCGCAAATAACTCCGCTTCAGTTTTTCCTACATGCCGGTCAATCAAATGGCCGCCAGCTTTTTCATGTGCAGCCAACCCCCCACCAGCGACAATAGGGCTATTTTTCCCGGCAGTTTCTTTTCCGGCAACTTTTCCTAGTACTTTATTTCCAACCTTGCCACCGACACCTATCGGATCACCATTCCCATCCAGCGCACCATTCGGCAGCGGCATAATGGGGATAATCGGCACCGGTTTTTCATCTTTCTTGCCGAACGCATTATTCTCAATCGTCGTCTTCCCTGCCTGCGCCGCATTCCCCGCATCAGACAGGCTACCGCCGGTAAGCCCTCCCGCTATGCCTGCCGCCAGGCTCGCAAAGGCACTCAGGGTCGATTTTTCATCT
>Ga0256410_1002507_pt1 | contig 12158 bp, 9 predicted proteins | sample PhyWR1_FD_185983 | JGI IMG/M metagenome (GOLD analysis project Ga0256410, IMG submission 185983) | Leaf surface microbial communities from wheat plants in UC Gill Tract Community Farm, Albany, California, United States - DLSL W.R1 | ecosystem: Host-associated > Plants > Phyllosphere >... | reverse complement strand
TCATGTTTGCCCTGGGCCGCACCTCCGGCTGGGTCTCGCATTGGCTGGAACAGCAGGTCGACCCGGAAATGAAGATCGGCCGCCCGCGCCAGGTCTACACCGGCCACGACGTGCGTGACTACCAGGGCTGATCGCCTGCGGTAGGTTGTGCCGAAGACGCCCCGCAATCGCGGGGCGTTTTTTTTTTGCTTCTGGTAGATGCCAACCTTGGTTGGCAAGCTTTGGACATCCGCAGAAAACCATCCACGCATGGCGTGGATCTACCGAGTCCTGGCACGACGGCCGCGCCAAGGGCGCGTGATTCAAGGGTTTCACCAGCTTCACAAGCGCCTACGCAGCCTCAGAACGCCAGCTGCACCTGCAGCACAGATACGGAGCGGCCAACCCATGAGCCCCCGTTTCCAGCTGCCCGAGCGCGATCCACTCGGTCCTGACATCGCCACCGTGGCGGCCGCTGTGCCACCGCCCAGCGAAAGCGCGGTGTGCTGGGGCGCCATTTTCGCCGGCGCTGTCGCTGATCCTGGGCGTTGGCCTCGGCCTGTCCGGTTTCGCCCTGGTCCTTCGAAGGAGTCTCCAAGGAAACCTTCGACGCCGCTTGCCCTGGTGGCGGCCATGGGATCGTTCCTGAAAGAGGCGTCGGTTCCGGGATGAATGGATTCTGACGCGGGATGTCGTTTTCACATCTTTTCGGATCTATTGCATGGGCATCACATTCGAGGCGATAGAAGCTGAGGGCACTTATCCCTGCATGGAGAACACCATGAACCGACGACTCCCCCTTGCGCTCATCGCCACCTCCTTGAGCCTGCTCAGCGCTGGGGCCTTCGCCCAGTACACCGGCCCAGGCGCGACCAGTGCCGTCACCACGGTGGCCGAGGCGCGCGACCAGCGTGACGACCAGCCTGTGGTGCTGCAGGGCACGCTGGTGGCCAAGATTGGCCACGAGCGCTACCGCTTCAAGGACGCAACCGGCGAGATCGATGTGGAAATCGACGACAAGGATCTGCCCAGCCACCAGGCCGTCAGCGCGACCACCGTGGTGGAGCTGCACGGTGAAGTGGATACGCATCGCTTCAAGCCCACCGACATCGACGTGGATCATGTGCGGATCGTCAACACGCGTTGAGGCGGCGGTACTGCACCCGCGCGTTGAGCATGGCTCGCCTCTGCAAAGCACCTGTCTCGCAATGAGGTTTGTTGCAAAGACTGGGTGAGGAAATTTGCATAACCCTCAAACATTGAAGGCCTTCAAAGAATCTCCTTAACGTTCCGCTATTTAGGAATGGTTGAATGGCCGTCGCAGGGTAGTGATACCTACCATTCTCTCCGTCGCCCGCCCCCACGCAGGCGGGTGATGCCTCCGCACCGGAGGCTTCATATCCCACCGTCCGAGAGAGACACCATGAACACCACCCTGAAGAAGGCCGCGCTCGCTGCAGCGCTGGCCACCGCATCGCTGTCCGCGACTGCCGCCGAATCCCACATCAAGGTCTACACCAATGTGGACACCACCCTGGCGCTGATGAAGGCCGATGGCAGCGCCTTGCCGGACCTGATCACCCTTGCCCATATTCCGGGCCAGGGCTTGAACGCCCATACCGAGCGTGTGCGCATCTACACCAACGATGAATCCAAGGACATCGAGGTCCGCCTGACCGCGGAACCGTCGCTCGTGCTGCGGAGCGGCGGCGGCACGCCCATCCCGCTGGCAGTCAGCCTCAACAAGAAGCGCCTGACGGTTGCCGCACAGGACTTCCTCGCCTCGGAAATCTACGACGGCGGGCTGCCGGGGGCCTCGGTGGTGATGGATCTGCAGATCGGCCAGGCCACCCGTGCACCGATCACCGTGGCAGGCGAGTACGAGGGCATTGTCAGCGTCGCCATGGTGCAGAAGACCGGCGCCCCGTAACACCCTGCGCCGGCCCGGGACCCGGGCCGGCCGCTTCAGGTAGTAATCCCATGAGAGCTCACACACCTGCCATCACCCGGCTGGCGATCGCGCTCGCCTTGTCGTTGGCCAGCCCGTTAGCCGCAGCACGTGGCGTTCCCGTCGGTTTCGAGGAACTGGCCGAAGGTCAGATCGAACAACTTGATGTGCGCCTGTTCGGCCGTTCGGCCGGGCTGTCGCCGGTGCGCGTGACCCTGGAGCACGTGCAGCTGGAGGAACCGGCGCAGGTGCTGCAGGCGCTGGAGCTCTCCGCCGAGGCGCAGGCCGCTTTGCTGCCCGCGCTGTCGCAGCCGTTGCCGCGCAACAGCCATCTTGCCTGCCGTTACGGCGGCGGCAGTGCCGGCTGCGGCTATCTCGACCCACCCGAGGATCCCAACACCGTGCGTGCCCTCTATGACGAAGGCGAAGGTGCAGTGCGCCTGTTCGTCGCCCGCCAGTGGATCGCGGCCGAACCGGCCGCCGAGCGCTTCCATCAAGTCAGCAGCAACGCCGAAAACGCGTTCCTGCACCAGCAGATCCTCAATTTCAGCGGTGGCCGCGGCTATCAGGCGCTGACCGCCCAAGGTGCGGGTGCACTGGGTGTGCTGCAGCGCGGCCACATCGCCGTGGACTGGAACTTCAACAGCCAGCAGTACCGCGGTGGCCGTCGTCGCGATGATTTCCAGTTCGACAATGCTTATTACCGGCATGACCTGGGCCAGCAGCATTACCTGCAGGCCGGGCGCATGGACCGCCGCAACCTGTCCAGCCCGCAGGGCGGCACCTTCAGTTTCAGCATGCTGCCAATGGACCGCTTCGCCGGCCTGCGGGTAGGCACCACCCAGGCCTACGTGGATGCCGATGCCGCGGTGCAGGCGCTGCCGCTGACCGTGCTGCTGGCCCGCGATGCGCGGGTGGATGCCTTCGACGGCGAGCGCCTGCTGCAGACCTTCTACCTGCAGGCCGGCATCAACGAGCTTGATACCCGTCGGTTTCCCTTCGGCAATTACACCGTCACCCTGCGCATCTACGAAGACGGTGTGCTGGTGCGCAGCGAAGAGGCACCGTTCGACAAGGGCGGCGACTGGACCAACAGCAGCGTGCAGTGGTTCCTGCAGGGCGGCCGCCGCAACGAGCGCCGCAGCGACCGCTTCGACGGCGAGATGGCCGCCATGGCCGGCCTGCGCCTGCCCCTGGGCCGCGCCACGGCGGTCACCGCCGGCCTCGCCGACCTGGGGGGCTTCAGCTATGGCGAACTGCGCGTGGACCTGCGCCATGCCTTCGCCACCCAGGATATCCGTGCCACCTTCAGCGGCCTGAAGGGCAGCGACGGCAGCAGCGGACAGCAGCATCAGGTGTCCTATCGTCGCCTCGCCTCCTGGAACCTGTATCAGCAGCGCGTACGCGGCAAAGCGTGCGTGTTCGAGGACGATGCGCGTGACCGCCTTGGCTGCGCCGATTCGCTCAGTGCGTCGATGGCGCTGCCCGTTGCCGGTGGCAGCGCCTACCTGGCCTATACCCGCCGCCAGACCTGGAGCCGTGGCACGCTGCTGCCGGGCGCCATTGACGATCCGATGGCCGGGCTCGACCCACTGCTGCCGCCGTGGCAGCAGCGCTACACGCGCGAGCCACAGCTCAGCCGCACCTGGCAGGCCAGCTACAGCCGCGTGCAGCGCTGGCAGGAGTTCAGCGTCTCCGCCCGCATCGGCGTTTGGCAGCAGGATACGCGCAGCAGCCTGCGCGACGGCCGCGACCGCGGCATCTACCTCAACGTCAGCCTGACCCGGCTGCAACGCGGCGACCGCGGCAGTTCGCAACGCCGTTACGGCATCGACTACCGGCAGCCGCAGCACCTGCGGCCGGACATCAATTACAGCGCCGGCCAGACCGTGCGCCAGGAGGTGGACGCGCAGTACCGCGAAGCCTCGCTGGACCTGCGAGGCAACAACAACGACCGCTACAGCGCCGCGCTCAGTGGGCAGGTGCAGAACAGCATCGGCCACACCGGCGTCACCGTGGCGCACTACCAGCAACGCGGCGGCAACGAGATGGCGTATAGCGCCACGCACAGCTCTGGGCTGGCTCTGGGCCGCCGCGGCTTCTACTGGGGGGGCGGCCTGGGCGCTGACGCCGGCCTGGCCGTACAGGTGGACGATACCGACGACCTGGAACTGACCGGCGTGGCCGCCGAGCTGCAGGTGGGCGGATTGCGCCGGCAGCGCCTGGCGTTGGGCGAGCGCCGCCTGCTGCCGCTGCCGGCCTACCAGACCCACCGTGCCGAAGTGCAGGATGCCAGCGCGCTGACCAGCGATGCCGCCATCCGCGTGACCGGGGTGGGCGGCGCACGGCCGTTGTTCCTCTCTCCCGGCCGGCTGGTGCAGATGCCGGTACCGATCGAGGTGACCTACACCTTCATCGGCAGCGCCCGCGACATCGCCGGCGCGCCACTGCGCGGCGCCCGCATCCTCAATGCGCCGGTGCCCGGTACCGGCGCCAACGGCGGCTTCGTCGCCGATTTCCCGCGCCGCGAACGCACCCTGTACCTGCTGCAGGATGACCGCCTGCTGCAGTGCCCGCTGCAGGTTCGCGAGCGCCGCAATGTCGTGATGCTGGTGGGCCAGGTGGAGTGCGCGCCGTTGAACGTCGCCCAGCTTCCCGCCGATATCCGCCAGCAGGCCCGGGTCACCCGCCTGCTGCAGGAGCAGGCGCTGATCGCCGCCGCGCCACAGACCGCCGCCGCTGGAGGTACGCCATGAACCGGCGCGGCGTGTGGGTGTTGATGCTGCTAATGGCGTCGCTGGTGGTAATGCCGAAGGCGTGGGGGCAGCGACCGCCGGACCACGATCCAGCGAATCACAGCCAAAGCATTGTGCTTTCGTGGGATCGGTCCTCCATGCCAGGAACCTTGGATCTGATACCCAGTAGGACAGTGTTCGCGTATGAACGAGCGACCACGCTGGACTACGGCCGACTCTTCTTTACCTGCGAATCGAACGCCGATTCGTCTACCGGCCGGTGCCCAACAGCGGATACAGGAGATAGAGCGTCGACTGGTTCCAGTCGCATCCCTGTGCGTTTCACCGAGCAGCGAAGCGGGATGACTGTTGATGTCGATGTGTCAGGGGAGCTCCTGCGCATCGATTCCACTTTGGCATGTCAATCGGATTACTGGACGGCCCAGCCGTACGCGCTTTGGACATCATTTGCACCAGAGTGCATCTCTCGGCTTCCTGCAGGCACGGGTGGCGGGATGCGTATCAATAGTGCGCAGTTTGAGAAACTCGTGGCGGGAAGATGGAGCGCACGATTGCAACTGGCGCTACGGAAGCCTGTGCACCAGCAAGTGGCGCTGTATGAGTTCAATTTCGACTTTACCATCACTGATCGAAACGCCGTCTCGATCTACTTCCCCGCTTTTCACAACGTTACTCCGCTGGTACAGCTCAACGCCAACTACGACCCCATCGGGCATACGGTGGGGGGACGCACGGTGCTGGATATGTGCCTGTACGACGGCCTCGGCTCACAGGCGGAGTACCTTGGCGTGACCGTGCGCGATCGTGGCAGGCATCCCCCCGGCCCGAGCGGCTACTCACTCTGGCACACCGACGGTGGCACAGATGACACACGCCGCCTGGACTACACCGTCAGCTTGGCCCACAGCGGCGCAACCGTGCCCATGCCCAATGGCGTGGAGCAGCAACTGCACGGCATCGACAGCGCCCAGTTACGACTGGTGTTGCTGCCGGGCATGAGCCAGCCGGTGTTCTGCGTGCCCACGCCGATCACCTTCGATATTCCCCGCGTTCCCATTTCCACCCAGCAGGCCGGCACCTACTTCGGCGAGCTGCAGGTGGAACTGCGCGTGCCCACCACCACCCCCTGATCCCACCAGGAAGCCGCATGAAACGACTCGCCGCCTGCCTCATCCCGTTGACGCTGCTGCTGGCGTTGCCAGCCCAGGCCAATCTCACCGTGCACCCGATGCGCGCCTCGGTGGATGGCAAGCGCAGCACCCAGATCCGCATCTATTCGCAGTCCACGCAGCCACAGTACATCCAGGCCTCGCTGCGGCGGATCGTTGATCCTGCCGGCGAGCAGGAGCATGAGGTAGAGGTCGAGCCCAGCGAGGCGGCCATCGCCATCACACCTGGGAAATTCGCCCTGGCTGGCGGCGGCAATCGCCTGATCCGGTTGATTCCGCTGCAGCCCGTAGAGGCCGAGACAGCCTACCGCGTGTACTTCGAAGGGGTGCGTGGGCCCGAGGAAACCAGCATCGAGGGCGGTGACGGTGCGCAGGCCAGCATCGGTGTGAACCTGGTCTGGGGTGCGCTGGTCAATGTGCTGCCGGCCGAAGGCACCGTGCAGCCGCGGGTGCAGGGCGATGCGCTGTACAACGACGGCACGCTGCGCCTGGGCATCACCAGCATCGCCGATTGCGAGGGCAGCCGCTGCACCGCCCATGACGTATCGCACAGCCTGTATCCCGGCAGTTCCCTTGCGCTGCCCTTCACGGTGCTGCCCGGCCACACCGTGCAGCTGCGCTATCGCCTCACGCGCGATGGCTATCGCGAACACGTGACCACCCTCACGCCCTGATTTTTCCACGCCCGGCACGCAGATCCCGGTGGCGGGTGCGTTGTTGAAATCGTTGTTAAGGAGAGTTTGATGAACAAGATCTACCGACGTCTATGGTCCACCGCACGGCAATGCTGGGTGGTGGCCAGTGAACTGACCTGCGCGCGCGGGAAGTGCTCACAGCAAATGGGACGGCGCAGCGCCGCGGCCGTGCTGCTTGCCGTCCCTACGATGGTGGTGGCCGGCAATGGCACGGCCGACGAGGAGCTGAGGTGGTGGAACCTCCACGCATTGTTCGCGTTGCATGCAGACATGTCTCCGGCCGCTGCCGATGTCGGCGTACAGGCAGGCCAGAGCAGTGGCATCGCCGTTCCGCGCTATCGCAGCAGCTACCCAACGTGGACGGAGACCTACGGCGACGACAGCATGGCGCTTGGCCCATCGTCCATGGCGGGCGGCCATCGCAGCATGGCGTTCGGCATTGAAACCTACGCCAAGGAACGAGGCGTCGCACTGGGCTTCCGCGCGAGGGCAGAAGAGACCCATTCCACCGCGATCGGCTACGGCGCCCAAGGCTGGGGAGTGGGCAGCATCGCGCTGGGCAACGATTCCTACGCCGGGTTACGCAACAGCATGGCACTGGGAAGCGGCGCCTTTGCCCAGAACGCCAATTCAATCGCCCTGGGGGCCGACTCCAACACCTACGCAGATAACCAGGTGTCAGTGGGTAGCGGCAGCATGCGCCGGAAGATCGTGTATGTGGCCGATGGCGCGGTGAACGCCAGCAGCAGCGAAGTGGTCACCGGTCGCCAGCTGCACGCCACCAACCAGAATGTCAGTACGGCGATCACAACGGCCAACGCCGCCAAGGCGAAAGCCGACAGCATGGGCAACCTGGTGGTCTCCGGCACCGCGGTGACGTCCGTCAACCGGGCAGTCGCTGCCGGGACGGGCGCGCTTGCCACCGGGGCATCGGCAAACGCCAATGGCAGCGGAGCAATCGCGATGGGCAACGCAGCCCGGGCCAGCGGCAATCACAGCACTGCACTGGGCTATGCGGCCAAGGCAACCCAACACCAGGCAACAGCACTGGGCCGCGAAGCCGATGCCAGCGCCACCTATGCCACCGCTGTAGGCAATCTTGCCAAGGCAAAGGCCGAAAGTGCATTGGCACTGGGGGATCGTGCCTTGGCGCAGCACAGCGGCAGCGTCGCGCTTGGCAACGGCTCGCAGACCAGCGCAGCAAACCAGGTGTCCGTTGGCAGTGGCAGCCTGAAACGCAAGATCGTCAATCTTGCTGATGGCGCGCTGAGCACCAGCAGCACGGAGGCAGTGACCGGCAAGCAGCTCAATGCCACAAATCTGGAGGTTGCCTCGGTCCGCACCACGGCAAGAAGCGCGCAGACGACGGCCAACGCTGCCAAGACGGCAGCGGATAATGCGCTGAGTAAGGCTAACGTGCTCGGTGGTCTGGTCAGCCAGGTATCGGCCACGGGCAACGTGCGCCTGGGTGGTGAAAACACCGGTACGGTGCTGGACGTGCGCAACAAGTCCAACGCCAATCGCAAGGTGACAGGTGTGGCTGACGCAACGCTCAGCACCATCAGCACCGAGGCGGTGAGCGGAAAGCAGCTCAATGCGACGAATGTGGAAGTGGCTTCAGTCCGCACCACGGCCACCAGCGCGCAGACCATGGCGAACGCTGCCAAGACGACTGCCGATAGTGCGCTGGGCAAAGCGGATGTGCTTGGTGGATTGGTCAGTCAGGTGTCGGCCACGGGTAACGTGCGCTTGGGCGGTGAAAACACCGGTACGGTACTGGACGTGCGCAACAAGTCCAATGCCAGCCGCAAGCTTACGGGCGTGGCTGACGCAACGCTCAGCACCAGCAGCACCGAGGCGGTGACGGGCAGGCAGCTGTTTGGCGTCGATCAGATGGTCACTGCGAATCAGTCTCTGCTGGTTAGCCACGCCAGCGAGCTGACTGGACACGATGCGCGTATCGCCGGCAACCGGCGGGATTTGGATGACCTGCGTACCGAGTTCGACAACTTCGACCCCGACCTGGAAGGTGTGGTCCGCTACGCAGCCGATGGCTCGGTCGATATGGACGGCGGCAAGGTACGGGGCGTGGCAGCGGGCGATATCAGTTCGGCGGGAAGTACCGATGCTGTGAACGGTGGGCAGTTGTTCGCAACGAATCAGCGGATCGAGAAAGTCGAGCGCGTAGAGAAATTTGTAGCGATTGGAAGTGCCGGAGATCAACAGAGGGCTGCAGCGGGGATCTTCTCGGTGGCGATCGGTGACTCCTCCGTCGCTTCACTGGGCAGCGAGGGTGCAGTTGCAATTGGTGCCTATGCAGAAGCGCGCGCAATGAATTCGGTTGCCCTTGGCCGCGCTTCGACCATACGCGAGGGCGCGGATAACGCGTTTGCCCTAGGTACGCGCTCGTTGGTTGAAGCAAGCAATGGGTTGGCGATGGGCTCGGAAGCCCATGTGGCTGTGGGGGCGACTGACGGGGTAGCTCTCGGCGCGAAGTCACTCGCGTCCGAGGCAGGCACGGTTTCTCTCGGACATAGGACCTTGCAGCGCAGGCTCGTGAACGTGGCGAGGGGCCAAAATGAGAATGACGCGTCCACGGTTGCTCAACTTCGCGAATCGCTTGACGCGCTTGGGGGAGGCGCTGGCATAGAAAATGGCAATGTCATTTCGCCAACCTACTACATGCAAGGTGGCACCCAACACACCGTTGGTGATGCACTGGCAGTTCTCGACGGCGCCGTAATCACCGCTGGGTCCCGCGTCGACCGGGTGGAGAGCCAGCTCCGCGCTGCCTTCCAAGAAACCCCCGCCACCCGCAGCGATGGGCTTGGTCAGCTCAACCTCGCCGGCGCCAACGGGATGGTGCTGGGCAACGTGGCCAACGGCCTGATTGCACCTGGCAGCCGCGATGCGGTCAATGGTGGTCAGCTGCATGCCATGGAGCAGCGCCTGGACGGTCGCATCGATGGGCTGGAACAGCGCGTTGGTGCCCAGCCGGAGGGCAGGGCGCTGGCTGCGGCCAATGCGCCTGCGCCGCCGGCAGCTACGGAAGGCGAGGGTCCTGCCAGCGCATCAGGTGATCCGGCGGCGGCCTCCGCAGACCGTGCCGGCGGCAACATCGCCAGCGCTGACGGCGGTGGCAAGCCTGCCGCAGCCGATCCTCCGCCGCCCACGCCGCAGGTCGACACCGCCGAGTTGGAAAAGATGCTGGCCCGCGCCAACGAGTACACCGACGGTGCGATCAGCAACTTCGAGCGCCGCCTGGACAAGATGGACAAGCGCTTCAACCGCATGGCGGCGATGAGCAGCGCGCAGACGGCCATGGCCATGAACACCGCCGGCCTGGCCACCTACAACCGCCTTGGCGCGGGCGTGGGCTACGCCGAGGGCGAGTCGGCCATGGCGGTGGGTTACCAGCGCGTGCTCAACGACAAGGGCTCAGCCACCTTCAGCCTCAATGGTGCCTTCACCAACAGCGGTGAACGCAGCATGGGCGTGGGTGTGGGCATCGGCTGGTAAGCCATGGCGCCCCGGTGTGGTGCGCGTAACGAGCCCCGCCGCGCCGGGGCCATTGCAGAGGAGGTTGCAATGTATCGCTTCATGAGCCGCTTCATGACCTATCGGCGCTACTACCTGTGGCGCGCCCGCATCCGCTACTTCACCCACGACATGGATACGTGGACGCTGGCCTGCCTGGTGCTGATGGTCTGCATGGGGTTGATGGTGTGGGGGTTCTGGCGCGTGGTGAACGTGCCGCAGCCGCGCATCCATCCGGAGGCCGCAGCCGTGCGGGTGGAGGTGCTGACCGACGAAGCGATCCACCGCATCGTGCTGGTGCGCCACGGCGGCACCACGCCGGGTGATCCCTTCTACAGTGCTGCGGAGATCCGCGGCAGCACCCAGCGCACGTTGCGGGTCCGGCAGACGCTGCAGGACCCGGTGGCGATGAAGCTGCAGGCGGACATGTACGCCGACATCGCCGACTACATCAACGCTACCGGTGCCTGCATGCCGTTTCCTTGCCGCCGCGTGAGTTTCCGCATCGAACAGCTGCAGCGGTCGGGGCATGAGAGTGCGGTACGCAACAAGGCGCTCGCCGAGATCCTGCAGGTGCCGTGGTACCTGGTGCCGAACCTTGATGGCGAACGCACGCGCGTGCGCAGTGGCTGGGCGGATGACTTCCAGGATGTGTATGCGCACGCCTGGAACCTGCATGACCTGCAGAAGATGCATGCGCGCATGATGGCCGAGTATCCGTACCGTGCGGCGGTGCCGTGGCTGGCACGATTGGCAACCCCTGCCCAGGAACAGCTGATCTTCCAGTAGCGCCGGGCCATGCTCGGCTGCTCTTGGCGTAGAGCCGGGCACAGGCCCGGCTCTACCAGGATCAACCGCCGATGTAGGCGGTGATTTCCATCTCGGCCAGCAGCTGCCGCAACTGCGTGGCCGACGCCCGCCGCATGGGTTTCTCGTCCACCGGCGACAGCGGGGCCTGGCGCAACGCATCGTAGGGCAGGACGGCCAGGTCGAACGTCAGGTCTTCGGCACTGAACACCCACACCGGTACATCCAGGTTGCGCTCACGGTCCATCCGCAGGCGCCGCGTACGCGATTCGGCGGGGATGCGATGTTCGTCCAGGAAGCGATGCACGGCCTCCGGGTCGTCACTGTGCAGGTGCAATTGCACGGGGCTGTTGGCATCGGCGGTGCCGTCCAGCACCGGTCCGGCCAGACGCGGCGAAAACCCATGCAGGAACTCCAGCGCCCGCAACGCGGACTCGCGCCGCCGCTGTAGTTCGCTGCCGTGCTGCGGGCCGGAGAACAGCCGTTGGTACTCGCGCAGGGCCTGTTCGATCTCGACGTTGCGGGGCAGGGAAGCGTCGTCGTGGATGCCAAGGCGGCTGGCAGCCTTGAGTTTGGCCTGGTGGAAGTCGCGGATTCCGCCTTCGGCCATCAGCCGGGCGGCTTCGTGGGCGAGGCGATGACGCCGTTCGCGGGTCTGGCTGACAGCATGCTGGTGAGCGCGGTGCATGCGATGACTCCCTGTTGCGACCTGGCCACAGACTAGCGCAGGCGTGTGACATCTGCGTGGGTATTTCGCAGAGGTGCCGCTGCGCTCGCCGGGCATGGCCCGGCGCTACCGGGAGAGGGCGCCCGACGGGTGCGGCATGGTAGCGCCGGGCCATGCCCGGCGGATGCATCGGCGCCAACCGAGGTTGGCATCTACCGGGGTAGCGCCGGGCCATGCCCGGCGAATGCATCGGCGCCAACCAAGGTTGGCATCTAGCGGGGTAGCGCCGGGCCATGCCCGGCGGATGCATCGGCGCCAACCAAGGTTGGCATCTACCGGGGTAGCGTCGGGCCATGCCCGGCGAATGCATCGGCGCCAACCAAGGTTGGCGACTACCAGGGCAGCGTCGGGCCATCGTGCCAACCAACGGTTGGCACCCACCCAGCCTGGCTTCAGAAGATATCGAACGCGGCTGCGTCAGCCTGCGGGGTGCTCTGCAGGTTGAGGTCGTAGTCGGTCAGGCGGTCCATGTCTTCCACCTTCACCCACTCCACCGCACCGTTGAGGGTGGCCTGGACCATGCCGCTCGGCGGTTCGTTC
>Ga0256410_1002503_pt1 | contig 12165 bp, 13 predicted proteins | sample PhyWR1_FD_185983 | JGI IMG/M metagenome (GOLD analysis project Ga0256410, IMG submission 185983) | Leaf surface microbial communities from wheat plants in UC Gill Tract Community Farm, Albany, California, United States - DLSL W.R1 | ecosystem: Host-associated > Plants > Phyllosphere >... | reverse complement strand
CGGCGGGCGAGCTGGCCGGGCACATGAAGCAGAAGGGCACGATCTGGATGCTGTGGCCGAAGGGTGTGGCGTTGCCGAAGGCGCCGGACCCCGCCAACTGACGGCGGGTACGCTCTCCCCGAGCGTTTGTCAGCTGTCGGCTGAACCCATCACCAAAGTAAGTGCGCATCGGAACCACATAGTCTGTGCAGACTCTCAGGGTTTGGACCGTGCTTTGCCCCTCTTTGAGCGGCAAAGATTGTGTAGCGCAAGGCACGCGAGCGTAGCCTTCCTCAGCAGACAATGGTCCAGAACCATTGCGACAATGGGGGCGGCCTGATAGCTCTTCGTACTAGGATAAAAGGGCCTATAGGTCGGAACTAGGGTGCATCCGAAACCGGGGATCAGGCGCCTGCCCAAGAGGCAAGCAGAACGAGGAGAGGGAAGATGCTAGTGGTAGTTAGACACGCGCAAAGCAGGGCTAATGCGGGATTTGCAACTGCCGACCCAGAATCCATTGCCCTTACTGCCACGGGGGAGGAGCAGGCTCGCGCAATGGCAATGACCTGGTCGGCTACGCCTGACCGCATCTTTACCTCACCATTCCTCCGGGCTAGGCAGACGTCGCAACCACTGGCCGAGCGCTTCAAGATGGTTGCTGCGCCTCTGGAGGTCCAAGAGTTCACTTATCTGTCGCCCGAGCGGTGCGTGGGTACCTCGGCGGCAGACCGCAAACAGTGGGTAGAGGACTACTGGTCCCGTTGCGATCCAAACTATGTGGATGGACCTGGCGCCGAGTCATTTGCCCAGCTAATTGCCCGCACTGAGCGGGCATTGCGCAGTCTTGGATCCTATTCCGAGCATGAGCAGGTGGTCGTGTTTAGCCACGGCCAGTTGATGCAGGCAATGCGCTGGATTTGCGGGCACAAGGCTCCTTTGGCGGTAAACGCTGCAGCGATGGATGCCTTCCGAAAGCTGGATCTGGAACAACCTATTGCTCATTGCCAGAGGTTGCTTAGTGCGGCGTCCCACTCGAAGTCATCGTATACGAGGCTTTCCGCATATGCCTTCGGAAGCACATCAAGCATCAAGCGCTGCTTCTCCTTATCCGCAATGTCGCGAAGAAGATGCGGAAGAATGGCGATTGAGCCGCCGTCCCGCTGGATCTTTCGAAGCAGCTGCTCGGCTGTCAGTCCCACCTTCGCTTTGCGCGATGCCGCGACCTCTAGGACTATCCTCCCTACCAGTGCTGTAACAATCAAGGCGTTGCTTTGGTCCGGCGCGGCGACGCTATCGCGCACCACTTTCCCAGGGTGAATAAGATTCCTGTAATCCTTGACAGCGCTGCAGAGCTTGGCAGTGGTCTCGGTAATTTCGTGCTGAGCTTCGCACTCGGAGATGACCTGTTGAAGCATCAGCTTCCTGATTCGCACTGCTTCAGCCTCCGGTGACAGCCATTCCAAGTGTTCAACGAGGACCGCTTCAATGAGGCTTCCGGCAATCACCATTGACGCCTTCCATGCCCGGGCTTCCAAGCATGCCTGCATCTCGGCGAAATCAGCTTCCAAGAGCACACGGTATGGTTCTGCGGTGATGTAGTCGAAGCGGTTCGCCTGGCCCTCGCTCACTGGAAGTCCTCGTTCGTCTGTCAATGATTTCTAGGCTTGCGCGGAAGTTCTTGCTCGCCAACGCTGCCCAGCGGCCGACGAGCCGAACGTTCTCGAGTACCAGGCGGGTGCTCGTTGCTCCATGCTGACAGAAAGAATGAGCGGGATTTCCTTTGCCTGTCAATGGTTTCAGGCCGACTTGCCGGAAAGCGCAAGTGGTTAAGTCATTGATTTTCAAGAATTAGGAGGGGTCTCAATCATTAGGGCCGTAGATGTCTGCCTCTGGCCGAAAGCGGACATCCCGTCCAACCTCCGCCCTCGGCGAGCCCTAGTTCGGCCAAGTTTCTCTGCGCATCAGCAGCGTCTGTGCGCAGCCCAAGACCATCAGCTGGCTGTAGCCTCAGCCACCCCGCCATCCGCGGCCGCGAACTCGTGTCCCTTTCTTTCGCTATAACGATTCACCAAATAGTCCACGCGCTGCCGCGTCAACAGTGCGAACTCAGCGGCTCTTCTATTACATTTTCCACCCGACGTAACAGGGCGAGGCGTTCATTCGGCCATCATCATCGAGTTCCTTCCATGCTTTGCCCACCGAAGACGGACTGGGAATGATCAGCATGCGAATCTAGCGGCCAGGCACTTGCAGGCTGTTGGCCGTGTTGAAAGGCTAGGAACTGCCGCCCACCTGCGTCGCGGACAAGGTTCGGCCTTGGGTGGGGAGAACGCTGCAATCCTCCAATGCAATCAATCGATGTTCCTATTGAGCACACCAGTGATAGTTCCATGTCGTTATGGCGAAACCCAGACCTGTCCTTCCGATCACTGTGACCACTCCCTCAGCCGCTGCACTCCGGGGGATGGGCTCCTGTCAACTATCGAGCATCGGCAGCAGATGCGGATCGAACACTCGACTGCTGCCCAGGTGCCGCAGCTGCCGCCCGGCCTCCAGTGCTAGTTGCGGGTGAACAACTACAGCCTGGCTGAGCCGTAGAAGAGCAGGATCCTCGGCGGCCCGAACCGGCACAGGCCATCGCTCCGCTCAGGCATTTCCCGCTACTGGCTGGAAGCGGAAACAGGCTGCGAAATGGGTTCTCCCGACTATCGCTAGCTGCTAAGCCTTAGATTGAGTGCTGCTCCACCATCTGATTGTGAGGGACGCAAGCTTCCTTCCGCCGTACCAGACCATCACACCAAGCAGTATGCTCATGCCGAAAATTAAGTTAGCGTTATCAATAGGCTTAAGGTATGAGACGTGGCGGGATGCAATAGAATAGGCCAAATAAAGCGCACCGACAGTGTAGAACTTTGCCGTTATAGAACCAAGAATAGTTACATATAGCCCGCGAAGAAATCGACTCATCCATTTTGTATCAGAAAAGTCAAGTGCAGCGATTAAAACGACCACCAGTAGCGTCGGAAGAACCACGAATCCCTTGAGGGAAATAAGGAGATCGATGGCTTCCAAGACTGCAGGGCCTAATAGTGTGTGCTCACCAATTCTGCCGGCATAGTTGGCCCATATAAACCAGGCGGTCAACGCAAAAATAATGGCAACATGAGCCGTTATCTTGCCAGCAATCTTCCAAATATTCCTCATCAACATTCCCTGTGTGATCCATCTGATATATATTGACTTCTAATGCCGTGACTGAAAGGCGCCTACATTGCCAGTAATTAAATGGCTCCCCTCTATAGGCGCCTTGATTTTTAACCTAAGCTTCCGATAGACGGCGGGCAGTCCAGCTAGCCTTTTGCCCCCTTGGCGTGGGCCATAAGGAGCTGCTCAAGCTCGTCAACAGCCTTTTCAACCAATTCGTTATAGGTGTTGGGACCATAGCGCCGAACCATGAACATTGCTGCGCGATCGAACTCCACCAGACACTTCATTTGGTCTTCGTCAAACCTCCGAACGGTGCAAGGCCCACTAATCTGAGCCGGGCGAGAAGTGCCATCAAACACCGCATGGTAGCTCTCAATAGAGCCGAACTCTACGCGCCCGCTATAAACCTCGGCCCGATACGCATCGTCAGACTCAAATGGGTGGCGCTGAGAAAATTCAGTCGGTTGGAGTCTAGCCAGCATGAACGTCTGGGCTACGTGAGACGGAGTTGCGTCGTCAAACTCCCATTGTCCGCGGGGCGATGAATCTGGTGTCCATCTAACTTCAACTCTGTTCTCTTTGACGACTGCCACCCCATCTTCTCCGTGGGCGTTCATGAGGCCATTGTTGTGCTTTGCAATGACCAAGAAACCCTCGAAATAGAATTCAACGTGACCAGCAAAGACCTTGGCAGGATATTCCCCACTCGTCGGCTTTGGTTGATTGTATGCCGTGGGGGTCATCTGTAGATAGAACATTGCGGGTTTCCCTTCCTCTTATTTTTGGAGAACACTGTTGCGAAGATAAGTTTACCGCCATATGCGCCAGCAAATGCGCAGTACATAGAGTTTCAAAATTAGCACTAAAGTACCTGAAATCGCTAACTTTTGAAGGTCCATTGATAGCGTTCGTAACGTGGCTTCGGACTACCAGAAAGCTAGGGCCCTGAACTGTTTCAATGGAACAACATAGTGCTGAATTCAAAGGATAGTGGCCACTAGTGTCGGCCCAGGCGCCCCTGCCAAATGGGTCAGTTCGAAGCTAATTTCCAGCGGAAGCGGCTACTACCGGCCCATTAATCTTCCTGTGTCACCCTCTCGCGAAAGGTCTCAGCCGGCACGTAGCGATTATTCTGATGGGAGCTGTCCGTGCTCTGGACCACGTGTCTGTATTTGCGCCCGCGGCGGACGCTACTGCATTACGTCTGGCCGAAACAGGCGCTACGGTGTTTGACCACGCGGGCTGCTTAGGTCTGCCTCTGGCCGGAAGCGGACATTGCGCTAGTGGTCGATTTCCTGCCGCCAGAAAGATGACTTTGCGGAAGAACCCTCACGGGTCTAGATCCGCATATTTAGCCCCATCGGACACAACGTGGAAGTCTTGATCAGTTGCCTTTCGATGATTTTGGCTGAGGCCTCAGGGATCCCATAAGCCGAGATGTCGTGCACACAGATCACGTTCTGGCCCTGCATCGCTCGCATAGCCTCGTGGAAACGGCGGTTCGAGTTCTTTTCCAGCGCTTCTTCAACGTGCTCCATGTATCTCTGCTGCCACGAGCGCCGTGATCGGCCGACATAGCTCATGCCTTTGATCGTCTCGTAGCCGATACGGCTTTTGGTGAAAACAAACGCCTTTACTTGCTCTTCTGCAGTTCCAGTCTTTTGAATTCTCTCAAGCTCTTCTTGAGTGAACAGTGGCCGTTTGTAGGTATGCCGATAGACGATGTGATCACCGGTAGGTGTGTACTCCGTCGAGCAGTAAAGCAGGGGCACGCACACTAGTGTGCTGCCTCCGAACAAGCGATGCTTGCTTTCAGCGAAAAACTGACCCCGCTCATATGGCCGGGCTCCAGCATCAAAGTGAAAAACGAAGACCCGGTGTCAACGTCGTGATGGCCGACAAGCCGGATACCTGTGTGCGGGACACCTGTGGTTGCTGAATCACGAAGTTCGCCCTTGAGGACATTCACACCCTGATACCGCATGACCGCGCCCATGGCTACATCCACGTCGAAATGGGGGCCGAAGAAGAGCCGCAGAACATCGGGATTGGGAAAGCTCGACATGTGCGAGTGAGAAGGCTACTGAGGTGAATCAAGTATGCCTGTTGCGAAATGGTATATGTAGCATGCCTTGTCGCAAAAACTTGCCTCCGAACCGAGACACTTCGAAGTGCTCAATTAACGTCCAATCATGTGACGTCACATGGATCGGAATCGGTGCGAAGCGGATCCCGCCTCAGCGAACCATGGAGGCAGGAGTCTATTCGGAGTGCGGCGGATGACTCCTTGTCATATGCGCACCAGAAGCCTTCTGCGTCGATTCCGCAATTTCCAGTAGTGCGGGCAACCAGTCTCTGTACTGATCAAACGCTTCCTTGAAATTTGCCCTGTTCTCTTCTGCCTCGATTCCGTAGATGTTGTAGAGCGCAATGGTGCCTGCTGGAACACCCTTGGGAGCTCGGCCGGCTTTGCGCATGTTCTCTTCTTGGAGCACGGCACGCAGCGACTCTTTGTGATCAGTTCGCAGGTAGTTCGCCAGGTTCGAGATCTCCTGGTAGACCTTACCTGCGTAATCAAATGCTTCGGCTGTCGTGGGAATCTCGCCTTTGTGGAGCGCCGCGTTCCGGGCAGCAGCCAGTTTCTTGTCGAACTCGTACGGCTTTCCGGTCGCAGCAAGATAGAGAAACAAGAAAGCGCCGAATTGCCGCTCAGACTGCGAGGCCACCTCCTTCCACGAAGCCTCGAAGTTGCCTGAATCAACACCACTGGACCGGGCGAAGACACGGATCGCAAGCTCGAACAGTCGCTCGCGCGACGCAGCCAGGCATGCGACAGCTTGAAGCGTCTGATCATGGATCAGTGCGTCTGCAGCAGCGGTCAGCAGCGTTTCGAACTTTGGGTTCTGGACGATGGAGAACGCCTCGTGGCCGTGCGGGCATGTGGCCTCGACCGTGTGTCCATCGTAGTAGTCGCCTACGAACAGGTACGGTTGGATGCTGCCCGACTTGGTGCACTCAACGCACTGCAATAACGATTTCATCCAGGAATCTACCTCGTAGCAGAGCTTATCGACACTAATTTGGGTGATCGAATCGCGTGAGCGTGCTCTGTCCAGTACACCGGCACGGCCGATCTCGATCAGCTCGTCCGCGTCGGCTCGGTCGGCTCGGTCGGCATGATGATGCCATACCATTGCTTGGAGTTCGCCCAAGAGTCTGCTTCTGGCCGGAAGCGGACATGGGAGCATGGCCCATCTCAGCTCCGAACTAGGCAACCCGGCCTAAAGAGGCTCCACCGTAGCGGCCAAGCACGTCATGCGCCTTGCAACCCTTTTACAATCAACAGGTTAGCCGCGTTGGCTGCGCGGGCAGAAAGAGTGCGGTCACTGCGCGGCTGAGTTAATATTGTGACCCAGCGCACGGATTGCATTTTGGGAGAGACACATGGTCAGTGCTGTAGAGCCGCGTTGGCATGGCGATAGCTACCAGTCCCGTTTTTTCTGGACTCATGCCGCGTTACTGCTGGATCCCCAGCAACCGCACGTAGTTGAGGTTACCTTCGAGGCCGATGGCCCCAAGGCCTTTGACGATGTCGTCGTCCGGTACGACCCTGGCCGCTCACGGCGCTCCGGGCCGGGCTACATCACCGCCGACTATCATCAGATCAAGTGGCATGCCAACAAGGCCGGCCGCTTCGGTTTTTCTGACCTGATCGACCCCAAGTTCATCAATGCCACCAAGTACTCGATTTTGGAGCGGCTGAGCGAGGCCCAAAAGGTGGCCGGCGAAGGTGCAGCGTTTCACCTGGTGACAACCGATCGCATCGCTGACGGAGATCCTTTGGGCAAATTGGTGGGCGGCCACGACAGTTCGTTGCGACTGCAAGTGCTCAAGGAAGGAAAAACCGACAACAGCGAAATGGGAAGGGTGCGCAAATGCTGGCGTGAGCATCTGGGCTTGGCCAGCGATGAGGAGCTTTATGCCATCTTGGACCGGTTCCACATTCACGATAGTCAGCCTGACTTGGAGAAAATGCGTCGTGAGGTCAGTATCCAGTTCCGTCTGGTGGGCCTGGCCGGTCACGAGAACGAGACGGTCTTTCTCTACGACGATGCCGCCAAACAGCTGGTGAGCAAGAAGATCAATTGCTTCGACCGAGCCGGCTTCCATCAGTGGTGCACCGACGAGAAGTGGTATCTGGGTCCCAAACCGAAGCCGCGCCGAAGTGTGGCCATCGCAACCTACGATCCACGGCCAACCCCGCTGCACATGGCCGACGCCGAGCCGGACAACACCCTGAATTTGGCTGACCGGTTTACCGGTCGGTGGCTAAACAATGGACACAGCTGGGAGGAGGTGCAGGAGCAGGTGCGCGCATTCCTCAAAGCCAAACTGGCACAGGCCCCTTCTATGCGCCTGTTCTTGGAAACGCATTCGTCCATCGCCTATCTGGCCGGAGCGGCGCTACGTTTCAAGGAGGGCGCCGATGTTGAGGTTGTTCAGCGAGGTGACAAGAACCCCGGAATCGTATGGGATGCCCAGGACGGTACCGCAGGACCGGAGCCGTTGGTTGAGGTGCAGATCCTGGGGGACGGTGGGGACATCGCGGTCGCTGTAGGTCTGAGCCAAAACGTGGGCCAGAAAGTGGGGCACTTCGTCGCCGATCATCTGCCACAGGTCGGCACGCTGATCGGCGTATCGCTGGTTGACGGTGCTGGCCCCCTGACCATTGCCGGCGGGCAGCATGCTGCAGCCATTGCCCACCACATTGCCGAGTTGGTGAAAGATGCCCGCAAGCCGGGCAACACGACGCACCTTTTCTTGGCCACCCCCAACGCTTTTGCCTTCCTGCTGGGCCAACACACCGACGCGATCGGCCGCTGCGTTCCGTATGAGTACGACATGGCTGGCCAGATCGACGGAAGCTACCACCCCACCTTTACCATTTAAGGGCATCGACATGGAACTTCGTCCCCAGTTTGCTGAATTTCTGCAGGACATCCGCCCCAGCGAGAGAAACCGCGAGGAATGGAAGCGTGGCTCGAATACGCTGCGCAGCCGCCTGACGGCTGACGCGGAGTTGTCACCGATCATTACGGCCACCTTCCTGCAGGGTAGCGTACGCCGGTCTACGGCCGTACGCCCGACTGGCGGCAAACGCTCGGATGTGGATGTGGTAATCGTCACGACTATTGATTACAACCGGGAAACTCCCCTGGTGGCGATGAAGCGATTTGAGCCCTTCTTAGAGCGGCACTACCAAGGAAAGTGGGCACAGCAGGATCGTTCGTTCGGGATCGAAATGTCCTACGTCGACCTGGACCTAGTGGTGACTGCTCTCCCGGCAGAGCCGGCCACTCGTGCCGCGATGGAATCGTTGTATCGCAGCCAGGCAGTACAGCTGGATGAGTCCCTGGAAGAGCGCAGCGACTGGGTGCTCAACAAGGGATGGGATCCGCAGCGTGCGAATGGAGGCTTGGTAAGCCTCACTGAAGAAGCCTCTACTTGGCGCGATGAGCCGCTGATGCTGCCTGACCGTCCGGTGCAGAAATGGGGGCCAACCCATCCGCTGGCGCAGATCCAGTGGGCGGCAGTTAAGAACCGCAACTGCAATGGTCATTTCATCAACGTGGTGCGGTCCATCAAGTGGTGGCGGCATGAGCATGCCGACACGCTGCCTAAGTACCCCAAAGGCTATCCGCTCGAGCACATGATCGGCGCTGTGTTGCCCGATGGCATCCAGAGTGTGGCCGAAGGCGTCACCTTGGCGCTCGAAGGGATTCGTGACACTTGGGCCGGCTATGCCGCAGCGGGCGTCGTTCCATTCCTTGCTGACCACGGTGTACCTACCCATAACGTCTTGCAGCGCCTGGGGAGGGAGGATTTTCTCGCTTTCATGGTCAAGGCAGGCGAGGCGGCCGAGCTTGCCCGTCGCGCACTGAACGAGACCGACAAGGATGCTAGCGGCGCACTGTGGCGAGAGCTGTTGGGCAATAGCTTCCCCCTGCCTGGCCCGAGTGGCGGTGATCGTGGGCGCGGGTTCGCCGCACCGGCGGCCCCTGCCGTGCCGCGGCAGTCTGGGCGGTTCGCCTGACTCATGCTCACCCGCTCCGAACTGGAGACAGCCGTTGCCGGCTTTCCCTATGACACTCGTCTTCAAGTACTAGGACCATGGCAGCAATGGTCTGAGGATCAGTGGTCGCTTCCACTGGAGGCGCAGCTCTGCTGCGCTCCAATCAAACATCTACCGGAATGGACCCGGTGGCATCTGGTGGTGTCTGGATCGGCGATTGATCCAGCCATTGGGATTTATCCCGACGTAAACGGCGGCATTCGTGTCACTTTCCCTCACCAAGACCTCAATGTGGAGGTCGCCAAGGGGCGGCCGTGGCGGCTGGGCAAGCCGTGTCTAGTCAGGCCCGCCTCGGCGTTTCAGCGAGCTGGATGGGCAGGGGAGCCCGAGGAGCTGTCGCAGCGGCTGCGTTGGCATGTCGGTCGGTTGTTGGAGTGGATCCAAGCGGCCGGGCAGGACACCTTGCTGATCGAAGGGGATGCGCTGGAGCTGCCCACGCAGTTCGTGACGCCGCCGAGCACGATGTTGGGGTTTTCCGAATCCGCCCACGAAATGGCGTGGCTTGACAGCCTGTCGCACCCATGGGGCTTTGCCACGCTCACGCCGGTACCGGGAGCATTCGATACCGCCGTTGTCAGCCGCTTCATGGACCAACGCTTGCGGTCCCTGCGGGAGATTTCCTGGTCCGAGGCGATCGTCCATCGCGATCTGGTCCCGGACGCAGTCTGGATCGCCTTGCCTTCCTTGATCCTGGTAGAGCCTTGGCAAGCTCCCACAACGTGGGACCAGCTCGCCCAGCTGTGCGCGCACGCCGGGCTTGATCTTCCTTCCATCCTCGCCGAGGCCGGCGCAGTACTGCGGCGTACACAACGCCCCAAGCGCCCAATGCCCGTCACTCTATTGCTCGGCTTCCCGTTATCCGAACTCGTCGGTGGGCCACTGCAGCGTCTACACTGGCTGGTAGTGCGAAACATGCAGTTGTGCGGCAGGCACGAGGTCCGAAATGGTTTCCGGTCGACGTTGGCTGCCCGAGCGCAATGGGATCGAGAAGCAGCAGGTGCTGACCGGCCCCTGAAGTGGCGGCGCACCGCAAACTGGGCACCGGACCAGCTGCGTAAGCGTGGCCAGGCAGAGCAGGCAGTTCGCTCAAAATCCATCCTGGTTTTGGGGGTGGGCACCCTTGGTGCGGCGGTTGCCGAAAACTTGCTCCGAATGGGGATGACCCGGATGGCGCTGCTGGATGAGGATACCTTGGCGGTCGGCAACCTCAGCCGCCACCTGCTGACCCTCTCCGATGTGGGGCAATCCAAAGCCGAGCGCATGGCCAAGCGCCTCAATGCAGCGATGCCCGATGCGCGAGTGACGGCGATGAATTTTTCATTCCCACCGCTCAACGCTGAAGACGCTAGAGCACTGTCCAGCTGGGATGTCGTCGTGGATTGCACTGCATCCGATGCCGTACTAAAGGCGATGGAGGTTTTTGACTGGGGCATGGACCGGACCTTCGTAAGTCTGGCAATGACCTGGCAGGCGCGAGGGCTGTTTGCTTACGCCGCTACGGGTACCAGCTTCCCGGCAGCTGAAGTACTAGCGCGTTTTTTGGCGGTAGCCCCCCCTGGTGATCTGGAAGACGCTGGTGAAATGGAGGGCATCGGGTGCTGGCATCCGGTGTTTCCCGCCACTGCAGGCGATGTCAGCCTGTGGGCTGCAGTCGGCACCAAGTTCGTGACGCGTTCAATCGTGGATAGACAGACGGTGGCGGCGTTGTACAAACAGCACGAGGACGGAAGCGTTGAACGCACCCACGCTTGAGCCGCAGGAATTCGTCGCCACCGGAGAGGAGGGCACCTCGGTGTGGATTGGACCTGCGGCAATTGAGGGCATGATTGTGGCAGCCTCAGCGGCCGGCAAGAAGGAGACCGGCGGGATCCTCATTGGCCGCTATGGACCCATCGGATGGGTCGCAGATGTTCTGGAGGCCACGCCTAAACCCAAGGGGTCGCTGGCAGGATGGGCATGGTTTCAGCGCTCTAACCAAGGGCTGGCAGAGCTTTTGCGTCAGCGGTGGGAGGCTGGCCTGCATTATCTGGGAGAGTGGCACTACCACCCTCATGCATCGCCTACGCCAAGTCATTCGGACCTGCGCGCCATGCAGGCGATCGCAAGAGATGGATCCTACCGTTGTCCTTCGCCACTGCTGGTGATCATTGGCGGATCGTGCGCGGGCTGGCAACTCTCGGTTACGTTGTTCCGAAACGGTGACACCACGGCATTGGTCAAAGTGGCAGGCGCCTTGGCTGCGGGTTGAAGCAAGCGAACGGGTAAGTACTTGTTCTAAGGGGGATAGCTTGCGAACGTTCTCGCGCATGAATGCGAGCTTCGCCCTTGCTCTTGTTAATGTACGCGGTCATTTTCTTAGAATGTCGCGCTCCTCGGTTACGTGCTTGAGCTCGGCCTTCAAATGCCGGGCCACAGCGGAGTCGCGATTGCCTGCATCTGTACTGACAGAGGGAACGTTGCCAGTGGCCTGCGCCGCCTGTACTAAGCTGTACAGAGTGCGGTGCCATCTTCCTGCGTCTCGAGGATCACACCTCCAGCCGCAGCGGGCTGCGCTAACCATACCGTTCGGCATAGTTCGTACTCAGCCGATTCACCATAGTTGGTGTGTACGGCACTAACTTTGCCAAACCGCCCACGGCTGCGCGCAGCGCACGATCAACACGCCTGCCGTTTTGCACTACATTGGTGCAATGACCACCACGCTCCCGCCTCCCGCCCTCGACGCCCTCGGCACTCCGGTCGCCTGGGCCGACGCCAGCGGCCGTGTGGTGGGCTGCAATCCCGCCTTCGCGCGCTGGCTGGGCGTGAGCGTGCGCCGCCTGCTGGGCCAGCCGCTGGCCTCGCTG